>Ga0153948_1001218_pt1 | contig 13323 bp, 6 predicted proteins | sample TSNJ032MetaG_FD_104696 | JGI IMG/M metagenome (GOLD analysis project Ga0153948, IMG submission 104696) | Attine ant fungus gardens microbial communities from New Jersey, USA - TSNJ032 MetaG | ecosystem: Host-associated > Fungi > Mycelium > Unclassified | place: USA: New Jersey, Wharton State...
GAGCGCCGGCTGCTCACCGCGATCGAGAAGGCGACCCGCCAGCCGCTCACGCAGATGCAGCTCCCGAGCGTCGACGACGTCAACACCACCCGCCTCGCCCGCTTCGACGACGCGATCACGGAGGCCCTCGGCCAGGAGGACCGCATCTCGCGGTTCCGCGACATCATCGCCCACTACGTCGAGCACCACGACGTGCCCGAGGCGGACGTCGCGGCGGCGCTCGCCGTGGTCGCGCAGGGCGAGGAGCCGCTGCTGCTCAGCGGGGACGACGCTCTGACCCAGCGGGTCGAGCGCGACTCCCGCTTCGAGGACCGCGGAGGCCGTTCGGACCGTGGAGGCCGTGCCGGCGACCGCGACGGTGCTCGCGGTGATCGTGCCGCGCGCCGCGAGCGCAGCGACAAGACGATGGCGCCCTACCGCATCGAGGTCGGCAAGCGGCAGCGCGTCGAGCCGCGCCAGATCGTCGGCGCCCTCGCGAACGAGGGCGGCCTGAGCCGCGACGACTTCGGGCACATCCGGATCATGCCCGACTTCTCTATCGTCGAGCTGCCCGCCGACCTCCCGGGCGACACGCTCTCGCGCCTGTCGGGCACGCGGATCAGCGGCAAGCTGATCGAGCTGCGCCCCGACCGCGGCGCCGGCGCGCGCCGCGAATCCCGCGGCCGCGACGACCGCCCGCCGCGCAAGCCCCGCCACTGACCCCCGCGCCGACATTCGTCACGAATGTCGTGAAAGAGCGCGCGTAAGTCCACATTCGGCACGAATCGCGCGGTATACGTAAGGCGACATTTGTGACGAATGTCGTGAAAGCGCGCGCCAAAGTCCACATTCGGCACAAATCGCGCGGGTAGGCGAACGTGCGAACGAACGGTGCCCCCGCCTCCCGGTGATCGACCGGGAAACGGGGGCACTGTCGTAGGAGGGGCGGCCGCTACGCCCGGCGCGTCCGCCGGAGGCGGAGCACGACGCCCGCTCCGATGCCGGCCGCGGCTAGCAGCGCGAGCAGCGCCGCGGCTCCGAGCGCGGTCGAGCCGGTGGAGGCGAGCGGGCCGTCGAGGCCCGGCGGGACGACGGCCGCACCGCCGCCTCCCGAACCGCCTCCGGCACCGCCACCCGGGCCGACGTTGCCGCCGCCCGGCACGTCGGCCGCCGTCACGGTGATCGCGCGCTCGGCGACGACGTCGCCGTCCACCACGACCTGCAGGGTGTGCGCCCCGGTGGCGAAGTCGGCCGGGACGGTGGCCGTCAGGCTCGCCTCCCCGTTCGCGTCCGTCGTCACCGTGCCGAGCGTCAGCGGGTCGGAGTGCAGGACCACGGAGGCGCGCACACCCTTCCCGAGTCCGCTCACGCCGACCGTGAGGTCGTGCCCGGCCGTGACCGCGACGGGAGCCGAGATCGCGGGGGTCCCGGCGGCGCAGGGCTCGTCCGCCGCTCGGGCTCCGGGCGCGAACCCGGTCGGGAGGTCGGCGGCCGTGCCGTAGACGCGCAGCTCGGCGGCCGCGGCGAACGGCTGGCCGTTGAGCGAGCTGGTCGCCGTGAACCGCACGAACGACGCGGTCACCGGCGCGAACGGCACGACCTGGGTGTCGGGGGAGTCGACCAGCGCGCCGGTCGCGACGGTGGTCCAGGAGGCGCCGTCGTCCGAGACCGCGATCTCGTAGCCCTTCACGCGACCGTTCTGGCCGCCGCTCTGCCGGCCGAGGTAGCCGAAGCCGTCGACCGTCGACGGACCCGCCAGCGCCAGGGTGACCCAGTGCGGGTACGGCGCCGTCGACTTCGTGTAGTCGGTGTGCCAGATCGTTCCGGGATCGCCGTCGAGCACGTTCCCGACGGGGCCTTCCCCGGCGCCGGAGGAGAGGTTCTCCGAGTCGGCGGTCGCCGTCATGGAGCCCGGCGACAGCATCGGCCGGTCGGAGACGGCCGTCTTGGCCGATCCGGTGACCGACTTGGTGACGCAGTCGTTCGCGTACGTCGCCACCACCGACAGCGTCGCGCTCGTCCCCGCAGCCGAGGCGGGAGGCGTGACCAGCCAGGTGGTCGTCACGCTCTTCCCCGGGGCGACGCTGCCGAACAGGTTGCCGCCCTTCTTCGCGACCTGCGCGGTCCACCCGTCGGGCAGGCCGGTCAGCTCGATGCCGACGTTGGTCGCCGCGGTCAGCTCGTTGTTGGTGAAGGTCGTGACCAACGAGCCCGCGACGCCGGGGCTGAGGTCGGTGCTCGCCGGAGCGGCCACCGAACCGCAGGACGCGCCTCCGGCCTCCTCGCCGAGATCCTCCACGCGGAAGTCGTCGAGCACGAAGTCGGCGCCGTTCGCACCGCCCAGCTTGCGCAGCCCCACCCAGGTGTCGCCGCACCCGGCGACGATGTCCTTCGCGTAGTGCGCCGTGTCGAGGGCGGGAGCGATCGCCTCCCGGTTCACGTCGGCCGAGGAGACCGTGCCTCCGCCGACCGTGTCCGCGCCGGTGACCCAGGCCCACTGTCCGTCGAGGTTCGTCTGGTAGTCGAACGACACCCGGTACTTGTGGCCGGCGACGAACGGGACGGTGGCGGGCACCGTTCGGTAGACGAGGCCGGTGTTCTCCTCGTGCGCCTTGAGCGAGTGCTCGCCGCTCAGCACGTCGTCGACGCCGAGACCCGTCAGGGTGCCGGAGTCGTACGGCGAGTGCGTGTTCTTCCACGCCTTCTGGCTGTACGGGTCGTGCAGCTCGCTGATGGAGGTGCGCGGGTCGGTGCTGCCGCCGGCGTCGCCCTTCACGAACGGACCCCAGCCGGGCTGGTTGCCCTCGAAGTCGTCCGCCGCGATCACTGCGCCGTCGGTGGGAGGGCCGTGGAGGTGTCGAGCATGACCCGGGCGTCGTCGAACGTGACCGCGGCCTTGCCGGCCACCGCGCCGAGGGCGACGGTCACGGTCCCGTTCGTGGGAGCGGTGAAGCCGACGGACGCGCGTTGCGAGTACGTGCCGTTCTTCGCGTCCGAGGCCATCGAGTTGGCGGCGGGTGTCGTGTCGAACGTGTTCGCGGCGATGGTCCCGGCATCCACCGAGAGGGTGGTCGCCCGGCGCTCTCCCGGCCCGATCTCCACGTTCGCGCTGAAGGAGTACCGCTTGCCGGGCTGCAGTCCGGTGACCTTCTGCGAGAGGGACGAGCGGTCCGTTCCGAGCACCGCGACGTTGTCGCCGCTCTCGGCCGTGGCGACCTTCGCGCCTCCCGTTGCGTTCCAGGCGGTCAGGTCGCCCGCGTTGAAGCCGGGGTCGACCAGCCCGCTGCCCGCGCCGTACTCGGCGGACGTGTGGGGCGCTGCACCGTTCGCGGGAGCGAGCACGTACGGCACGCCCTTCGCACCGGTCAGCGTGACGGCGCCGTCCGTCGCGTGGATGTCCGAGACCTTCACCCGCCCTGGTCGGTCAGCTTGTAGAGGGTGAAGTCGGTGGTGCCGGCGAACTGCGGGGTGAGCGTGAAGGTCGCCGCGCCTCCCGCCGCGTTGACGTAGTACATCTTGTCGGCGTGGGCCGGCGACGAGACGCCGTCGGCATTCGGCTCGCCCCACGGGAGCAGGTAGGTGCCGCCCGTGGCGACGGTCGCTCCGTCCATCACGATCTGCCGCGTGCCGTCCTTCATCGCGACGGTCACGCCGCCGGTGAGGGTCGCGGTCTTGCCGAAGTCCCACGACTGCACCGGGAAGTGCTGCAGGAACTTGGTCGGGAGGTTCGCCGACCAGATGTTGGAGTAGAAGGTGTTCCAGTCGTTCTGGCCGGTCCAGCCCTCGAACTCCTTGATGTCCGCGCCGCCGAGCAGCGGGTCCACGTTCCAGACGTCGCGGTCGGTGTTGGCGATGAAGCGGACGATGTTGGAGTTGATGCCCTTGTTCGTCGCGCCGCCGTAGTTCTTGTCGTTGGCCCAGTGCGACCAGATCGACGAGCCCTCGAACTTGTACGCCCACTCGGTGGCGACCTGGAGGTCGAGGTCGCGCAGCTGCGCCGCGAGCCCGTCGGCCAGCCAGCCGCTCGAGTAGTAGGCGTCGATGTAGACGCCGGCCAGGTCGGGCACCTCCTGCTTGAGCTGCGCGAACCGGTCGACGATCGCGCCGGAGCCGAGGTCGTAGCGCTGGTCGATGTGGTAGCTCTGGTTCAGCCAGTCCCACCCGTTCACCTGGCCCTGCACCATCCGGTCGCTGAAGGTCTTGGCCTGCGGGTACGCCTCGGTGGCGTTCACGTGCACGGCGACGTCGGTGTTGTACTTCTTGCCGTCCTCGACGAGCGTGTTGAAGTCGGCGAGGCCGCCGGCGCGCGTGTTGTAGTCGCCGCCATAGTCCGGGTGCCCGGAGTCGTGGCCCTCGTTGGCGTAGCCCTTGTCGAGCACCCACTGGCCGAGGTCGTCGGTGGTCATCGAGATGCGCTTGACGTTGTCGAGCGTCTTCAGGAACGGGTTCGTCGCCTGGCTCGCGAAGTTGAACGGGATGTGCTGCACGACCCGCTCGGCAACGCGGTCGGCGCCGAGGGGCCGGGTCGAGGCGTCGCGATAGGCGATGGCGGCATCCTGCCAGTCGATCTTCCCGTCGCCGTTCGCGTCGGTCGAGAGCACGACGGTCGCCCGCGGCAGGGCGTAGACCGCGACGCGCGGGTCGGTCGCGCCGGCCGGGGCGTAGGTCCAGTTGCCGACCGAGAGCTGGGCGCGGCGGGCGCCGTTGCCGGCGTCCACGATCTGCGACTGCAGGCGCGTGTTCCAGTTGGTGTTCGAGTCCTGGGCGGAGTCGTCGGTCGCGTTGGTGAGGATGCCCGCGGCGAGCTGCGAGCCGCTGACGAAGCCGTACGGCGTGCCGACGCTGCGCGCGTCCACCGGGGTCGAACCCGTGATCGCGAGGAACCGGTCGGCGGTGGTCGTGGAGTCGGTGGAGATCTGCGTGCGCGCGAGGGCGGCGGCCGGGTCGGACGAATCGACCGACACGAGCGACAGGTCGGGGATGGCGAGCTGGTCGACGGTCGCGGCCGCGCCTCCCTCGATCTTGGTGACGGCGAACTCGACGGTGCCCTTCGCGGTGGCGGTGATCGCCGTCGTGATCGTCAGGTCCGGGAGGTCGGCGAAGGTCGACACATAGGTGGCGGTGTCGGCCGTGGTCGTCGTGGTCGTCGTCGCGGCGTGCGCCGTCCCGTTGACCGTGAACGTGTCGAGCTTCTGCGCCTGTCCGCCGAGGGTCTTGCCGTCGAGGTCGTACGAGATCACCTGCGGGAACTCGCGGGCGACCTGGACGGTGAGCCCCGCGCCGTTGCCGATCGCGACCGGCGTCGCGGCGTCGGCGGGTGGGTCGGGCGTGACCGGAGGCGGGGTCGTGTCGCCGGTGGCGAAGACGCGCAGCTCCCCGGCGGAGACGTTGGCGCTGCCGTTGATCGTGCTCGTCGCGACGAACTTCACGTAGCGGCCGGTGACCGGCTGCGAGAAGACGAGGTTCTGCACGTCCGTGGCCGAGGTCGGCTGGCGGAAGGTGCCGGTCGCGGCGGGCGTGCCCCAGTCCGCCGCGGCATCCTTCGCCACCGCGGCGCTGTCCGTGACGTAGACGGCGACATCGGCGACCGGTCCGTTGGACTGGTTCTTCACCTGGTACTGGATGCCGGTGAGCGGGAACGAACCGCCCACGTCGAGGGTGATCCAGTGCGGTAGGGGATCCGGGTCGCCGCCGTTGTACTTGGTGGCCCACTGCGTGTTCGGATCGCCGTCGAACGCCGCGAGCGCGGTGCCGTCGAGGGCGGGCGGCGCCGGGTACGGCGCCGATTCGGAGTCCACGCCGACCAGCGCGTACTGGGTCTGGGCGATCGCGGCGCCGGCCGGGGGAGGGGCGTCGGCGGCCGCGGCCGGAGCGGCCGCGATCGGCACGAGGGCGCCGGCGGCCACGAGCGCCGCGGCTCCGATCGTGGCTGACAGGGCGCGGAGGCCGCGCGGGGGATGAAGGCTCACAAGGTCCACCTAGCTGCATCGTTGGGAAGGTATTGCCTGTATGGCATCGATAACACTAGGGGATTAAAGCCAGGACGGGAACCCCCTGATATCGCTAGCAGCGTTCAGGCGGCTCGCCGTCGCGGCCGAGGTCGGCCGGCGCGGTCAGCCCGCGACGGGCGCGGGACCGCTCGACGCGCGCACCACGAGAGTCGGCTCGACCGAGGCCGGTGCGAGCGTGGTCCCCGGCTCCGTGATGTAGCGCAGCAGGTGCTCGACCGCCAGGCGCCCCATCTCGTCGAAGGGCTGCGCCACCGTGGTGAGCGACGGCGAGCAGTACTCCGCGAGGGTGATGTCGTCGACGCCGACCACCGAGATGTCCTCAGGGATGCGGCGGCCCAGCTCGTGGAAGGCGCGGATCACGCCGACCGCCATCTCGTCGCTCGAGACGAACACGGCCGTCACATCCGGGATCCGGCCCAGGATGAGGCCGTTCTGGTACCCGGAGGCCGGCGACCAGTCGCCTTTGAGCTCCGGCGGAGGCGTGATGCCGGCGGCCTCGAGCGTGCTCCGCCAGCCCTCGCTGCGGCTGACCGCATCCAGCCATTCCGTGGGGCCGGAGACGTGCCAGACGGTCTCGTGGCCGAGATCGAGCAGGTGCTGCGTGGCGAGCCGGGCCGCCTGCGACTGGTCGACCGCGACGATCTCGGTGGTCGACGTGCGCGAGCCGTCGATCGTGATGGTCGGGATGGAGCGGGTGAGCTCCTCGATGCCCTTGGTCACATGGATGAGCGGCAGCGCCAGCACGATGCCCTCGACGCCCTGGTCGGCGAGGCGCGACATGGCCTCCTCGATCGCGGAGGGGTCGAGCGACGGGCACGTCGCCGCGCTGACCGCGTAGCCGGCGTCGCGCGCGGCGGCCTCCACCCCGACCGTCACCGCGGTGCGGGAGTAGAAGCCGGTCTGCAGCAGCACGATCCCGAGGGTGCGGCTGTGCCCGGAGGACAGCATCCGCGCGGCGTTGTTCATGCGGTAGCCGAGCTGCTCGACCGCCGCGAGCACCTTGGCGCGCGTCTTCTCCTGCACGTTGGGGTGGCCGCTGAGCGCGCGCGAGACGGTCTGGGCGGAGACGCCCGCCACCCGCGCGACGTCCGTCATCCCGGGCGGCTTCGGCGCAGCGTCACGCCCGTCGGTAGTACTCATGCATGCAATGATAACGGCCGCATCGGCCGGACTACGGAGATCTGCGACCCGATTACCCCCTTCGGGCCACACGGGTTGTTATCGGTATCATTCTGTGCGACACTCGCTTCTCGAACCCGCTGAAGGGTGTCTGTGTTCAAAGGAGAGGCAGTGAAGAAGTCAGCAGCAATCCGTTTGACGGGCGCGGCGGGGGCGGTCGCACTCGGTCTGATGAGTCTGGCCGGGTGCTCCGGCGGATCCGGTTCCGGCTCGTCCGATTCCGCACCGGCGACGGTCACGTTCTGGGGCTGGGCCCCGGGCTACGCCGACGCGGTCAAGGCGTTCAACGCCTCGCACAAGGACGTCGTGGTCAAGTATCAGGAGGTGCAGCCCGGCTCCAAGGGCGGCTACCAGAAGATGCTCAACGCCGTCACCGCCAACAACGCCCCCTGCCTCGCGCAGGTCGGCTACGAGACCCTCCCGAGCTTCGCCGCGCAGGGCGCGCTCGAAGACGTCGCGAGCTACGCGAAGGCCGACGAGAAGGACTTCCAGCCCGCCGCGTGGAAGTCGGTCAGCATCGGCGACGCCGTCTACGGCGCCCCGGTCGACACCGGCCCCATGGGCCTGTTCTACAACAAGGAGCTGTTCGACTCGCTCGGCCTGAGCGCCCCTGCGACGTGGGACGAGTACAAGGCCGACGCCGAGAAGATCCACGCGTCCGACCCGAAGAAGTTCATCTCGTCGCCCTACCTCGACTACGACTACGCCGGCCTCGCCTGGCAGACCGGCGCGAAGTGGTTCGACGTCGACGGCGACTCCTGGAAGGTGACGATGGCCTCCGACGCCAACGCGAAGGTCGCCGACTACTGGCAGGGCCTCGTCTCCGAGGGCCTGATCAGCAGCGCACCGATGTACGACCAGGCGTGGTACACCGGCCTCGGCGACGGCAGCATCGCCACCGTCGTCGGCGCCGTCTGGCAGGCGGGCGTCATCAAGGGCGGCGCCGCGGACGCCTCCGGCAAGTGGGCCGTCGCCCCGATGCCGCAGTGGTCCGCCGGCGACGACCAGGTCGGCAACGCCGGAGGCTCGGCCACCGCCGTGCTCAAGGGCTGCTCGAACGCGAAGGCCGCGTGGGAGTTCGCCCACTGGATGAGCACCGACAAGGACACCTACAACACGCTCGTGCAGAAGGCGGGCCTCTACCCGGCCGCCACCGGCCTGAGCGACCTGCCCGCCCTCACCGAGGCCGACCCGTACTTCGGCGGCCAGAAGATCTTCGACGTCTTCGCCGACGCGGCGCCGCACGTGAACCCCGACTGGACCTGGGGCCCGGTCATGACGAAGACCGCCGCCGACCTGGACGACGGGCTCGGCAAGGCGTGGGCCGGCCAGGGGACGATCACCGACGCGCTGAAGAGCGCGCAGGACAAGACCGTCGCCGAGCTGAAGAAGCAGGGGCTGAAGGTCTCCGAGTAGGAGCCGACGGCGACACGGGGGCGACGGATGCGGCGGTCCGATCAGGGACGGACCGCCGCATCCCGTCGTGAGAGCGCACGGGCGACCGCGCGCAGAGAGAAGGAATCGTGACCGACCTGGATGTCGCCGAGTACCGGGCGACCCCACCGGCGGGACCGGCAGGACCGGCGGCCTCGCGGGCGACGCGGAAGCCGCGCCGGCCGCGCCGCTCGTTCAGCTGGCGCGCACCGCTGCTGTTCCTCGGGCCGTTCGTCGTGCTGTTCGCGGCGTTGAACATCGCCCCGATCGTCTACGCGTTCGTGAGCAGCCTGTTCACGGTCAAGCGCTCGGGCCTCGGCCTGACCGCGCCGACGCAGGAGTTCGACCCGTTCGCGAACTACGCGCACGCGTTCGGCGACGCCGACTTCGTCGCCTCGCTCGGCCGGGTCGCGCTGTTCGGCGTCGTGCAGGTGCCGGTCATGCTCGGCCTCGCGCTGGTGCTCGCCCTGCTGATCGACTCGAAGTCGGCGCGCGGCAAGGGCTTCTTCCGGCTGTCGAGCTTCCTGCCGTACGCCATCCCGGGCGTGAGCGCCGCGCTGGTCTGGTCGTTCATGTACTCGACCACCTCGAGTCCGATCAACCACATCCTGGAGCCCCTCGGCATCCAGCTGCCCTTCTTCGACGACGGCACCGTGCTGTGGTCGGTGGCGAACATCGTCACGTGGAGCTGGACCGGCTACAACATGATCATCATCTACGCCGCGCTGCAGTCCATCCCGGCCGAGGTGCTGGAGGCGGCGAAGCTCGACGGCGCGTCGGCGTTCCGCACCGCGTGGAGCGTCAAGATCCCCATGGTGCGCAGTGCGATCATCCTGACGGCCGTCTTCTCGATCATCGGCTCCGCGCAGCTCTACAACGAGCCGACGGTGCTGCAGCCGATCTCCGGCGGATCCGTCTCCTCCACCTTCACGCCGATCATGTCGGCCCAGGCCGCCGTCGGCGCGGGCAACTACCCGTACGCCGCCGCCCAGTCCGTCATCCTCGCGGTGATCGTCGGCGTGATCTCGTTCGTGTTCTTCCGACTCACCAGCAAAGGGGACAAGGCGTGACCCTCCTCAGCCCGCGGCGGGACACCACTCCGCTCAGCCGCACCGTCGTGATGGTGCTGCTCGCCGTCTCCACCGTCTACTTCCTCTTCCCCCTCTGGTGGCTGCTCGTCGCGGCGACCAAGCCGTTCGGCGAGCAGTTCTCGGGCAACGGCCTGTGGTTCGACGGCTTCGGCCTGTGGGACAACCTCGCCCGGCTCACGGCGCAGGGCGACGGCATCTTCTGGCAGTGGATGCTGAACAGCCTGATCTACTGCGGCGTCGGGGCCGCGATCGGCACCCTCCTCTCCGCGATGGGCGGCTACGCGCTGGCCAAATACGACTTTCCCGGCCGCGGTGCGCTGTTCGGCGTGATCCTCGCGGCGGTGCTCGTGCCGAAGATCCTGTTCACGCTCCCGCTCTATCTGATGTTCTCGGGGGTGCACCTGATCAACAACCCGCTCGCGGTGCTCCTGCCGAGCATCGTCAGCCCGTTCGGCGTGTATCTGGCGCGCGTCTTCGCGGCGCAGTCGGTGCCGGACGAGGTGATCGAGGCCGGGCGGATCGACGGCGCGAGCGAGTTCCGCATCTTCCGCGCCATCTCGACCAAGATGATGCTGCCGGCGCTCGTGACGATCTTCCTGTTCCAGTTCGTCGAGATCTGGAACAACTACCTCCTGCCCGCGATGGTGCTCGGCGACGACCGCATGCAGCCGGTGACGGTCGGCCTGGTCGGCTGGAACGCCAGCCACGTCGCCGTGCCGCCGCCGCTCGTGGTGATCGGCTCGCTGGTCTCGGTCGTGCCGCTGATCATCGCGTTCCTCGCGCTGCAGCGCTTCTGGCGCGCCGGGATGACCGCGGGAGCGGTGAAGTGACCCGCGGTGACGCGACCCTGACGGCGACCTCCTCCCTCCTGACCTACGAGGACGGGGTGCTGCTGCGCGGTGGCGTGCCCCACCAGGTGCTCTCCGGCTCGCTGCACTACTTCCGCGTGCATCCCGCGCAGTGGCGCGACCGGCTGGAGCGGCTCGCCGCGCTCGGCCTCAACACGGTCGACACCTACGTGGCGTGGAACTTCCACCAGCGCCGCGCGGACCGGCCGGCCGCGTTCGACGGCTGGTGCGATCTGGAGGCGTTCATCGCCCTGGCCGGCGAGATCGGGCTCGACGTCATCGTGCGCCCGGGCCCCTACATCTGCGCCGAGTGGGACAACGGCGGTCTCCCTGCGTGGCTCACCGCACGGGTCGGGATGCGCTCCCGCAGTTCGGAGCCCGCCTTCCTCGACGCCGTCGCCGCCTGGTTCGACGACCTCATCCCGCGCCTGGCCGCGCTGCAGGTGGCCAACGGCGGTCCGATCGTCGCCTTCCAGGTCGAGAACGAGTACGGCAGCTACGGGGACGACGGCGACTACCTCGCCTGGCTGCGGGAGGCGCTGGTCGCCCGCGGCGCGACCGAGCTGCTCTACACCGCGGACGGCCCGACCGATCTCATGCTCGACGGCGGCAGCCTCCCGGGCGTGCTCGCCACGGCGACATTCGGCACACGGGCGGGGGAGGCGTTCGGCCTGCTGCGCGCACGCCGCGACGGCGAACCGCTGCTCTGCGCCGAGTTCTGGAACGGCTGGTTCGACCACTGGGGAGAACGGCACCACGTGCGCACCGTGCCGAGCGCGGACGCGACGCTCGCGGAGATCCTCGACGCAGGCGGCTCGGTCAGCCTCTACATGGCGCACGGCGGCACCAACTTCGGGCTCTGGGCGGGCGCGAACCACGACGGCCGCCTGCAGCCGACGGTCACCAGCTACGACTCGGACGCGCCGATCGCCGAGCACGGGGCGGTCACGGCGAAGTTCCACGCGTTCCGGGAGCGGTTCGTCGCCGCGGGCGCGCGGGAACAGCCGGTTCCGGCCGACCCGCGCATCCTGGCGCCACGCGCGGTGCCGGTCACCCGGGGCGCGGCGCTGCTGGAGGCGCTGCGCACCATCCCGCTCACCGCGACGCGGGCGACCCCGCCGAGCTTCGAGGAGCTCGGCCTCCCCTCCGGGCTCGTGCTCTACACCGCCACGCCCCGGCTGCCGCGCGGCGAGAACACGGTCACCGTCAGCGGCCTGCACGACCGCGCGCAGGTGTTCGTCGACGGCGTGCCCGTCGGCATCCTGGACGCGGACGGCTCGGTTCCGGTGACCGGCCGCGGCGAGCGGGTGCAGCTGGAGATCCTGGTCGAGAACCAGGGCCGCATCAACTACGGGCCGCTGCTCGGGCAGGGCAAGGGCATCCTGGGCGGCGTGCAGATCGGCCGGCGCCTCGTGCACGGCTGGACCGCGCGGGCACTGCCGCTGGACGAGTGGACGCAGGAGGAGGTCGCGGGGCTGGCGAGGGCTGGTGCTGGGCTGGGTGCGGGTGCGGGTGTCCGCGAGGGCGCGGGAGCGGGTGCCGGTGCCGGCGCGGGTGCGGCCGCCGGGTTCTCGACCGCGCGGTTCGCGCTCGACGACGGGGAGCCGGCCGACGCCTTCCTCGCGCTGCCCGGCTTCGGCAAGGGCTTCGTGTGGGTGAACGGGCTCCTGCTCGGGCGGTACTGGGAGATCGGGCCGCAGGTCACGCTCTACGTCCCCGCGCCCGTACTCGTGGCCGGCGTCAACACCGTGACCGTGCTCGAGCTCGAGCACGCGGGCGAGCGCGTCGAGTTCCGCGCGCGTCCCGAACTCGGCCCGCCCGAGGAATACGTCGAGATTTTCTGACGCCGGGACGCATTCGTGCCGAATGTCGCCTTTGGCGCCGCCAAACGCGACATTCGGCACGAATGTGGGCGGGCATCTCCACCTCCGACCCGCGAAGTCAACGGTTTTACGCGCGGGCTCGGCGCGGAGATGATGAGGTGGTCCCTTCGAAAGGAGACCGCTGATGGAGCTGCGCTGGAATCGTCCGCGACCGGGAGGCGCGTCCGCCTCGAGATCGACTGGTCCGAACTCCACCATCCCGAGCGGCGTGCGGTCGGCGTCGGAGTGGTCGTGGCGGCTGCTCGTCATCCTCGGGCTCGCGGCGGTCGTCATCTACCTGGTGATGGTGTTCCAGGAGATCGTCATCCCGTTGCTCGTCGCCCTCCTGGTGTCGGCGCTGCTGCAGCCGGTCGTCGCCTCCCTCGTCCGCCGCCGGTGGCCGAAGTGGCTGGCGATCCTGCTGACCCTCGTCGCGTTCGCCGCGGTGCTCGGAGCGCTCGTGACCCTGGTGGTGTGGCAGGTGCGGGCGGGCCTCCCGCAGCTGGAGCGCGAGTCCGTCGCCGCGTACGACCGGGTACGGGACCTGCTGCGTCAGCCGCCGTGGAGCGTGACCGATGCGCAGCTCGCCGGCTACATCTCCAGCGCGGGCGACCTGATCAAGAAGGACAGCGGGCAGATCATCGGCGGCGCGGTGCGCGTCGGCTCGACCACCGGCCACCTCCTCGCCGGCGCGCTGATCGCGGTGTTCGCCACGATCTTCATGCTCATCGACGGCGGCGGCATCTGGCGCTGGATCACGCGCCTCTTCCCGCGCAGCGGACGCCCGGCGATCTCCGCCGCCGGCGACGCGGGCTGGACCACCCTGTCGAGCTTCGTCCGCGTGCAGATCCTGGTCGCGCTGGTCAACGGCGTCGGGATCGGGCTGGTCGCGTTCTTCCTCGGACTGCCACTGGCCATC
>Ga0153948_1001222_pt1 | contig 13267 bp, 13 predicted proteins | sample TSNJ032MetaG_FD_104696 | JGI IMG/M metagenome (GOLD analysis project Ga0153948, IMG submission 104696) | Attine ant fungus gardens microbial communities from New Jersey, USA - TSNJ032 MetaG | ecosystem: Host-associated > Fungi > Mycelium > Unclassified | place: USA: New Jersey, Wharton State...
CCAATGCGCTGCGCAGCATCGTCCGCCAGGATCCGGACATCATCATGATCGGCGAAATGCGCGACCTGGAAACCGCGCGCATCGCCATCCAGTCGGCGCTGACCGGCCACCTGGTGCTGTCCACCCTGCACACCAACAATGCCGCCGGTGGCATCACCCGCCTGCTCGACATGGGCGTGGAAGACTACCTGCTCACTTCCACCATCAACGGCATCCTGGCGCAGCGCCTGGTACGCCGGCTGGAACCGACCCACGCCGAGCGCTACGAAGCTTCGCCGGAAGAGATCGAGCGGTTCGAGCTGCGCCGCCTGCAGCCGGAAGGGCCGATCCACCTGTACCGCCCGAAGCCGTCGGCACTGGCGCCGACCGGCTATCTGGGGCGTACCACCATCATGGAATTCCTGGTGATGAACGATGCGCTGCGCCGCGCGGTGATGCGTCGCGATGGCATGGGCGAGATCGAGCGCATCGCCCGCGAGGCGGGCATGCGCACCATGTACGAGGATGGCCTGTCCAAGGCGTTGAGCGGGCAGACCACCATCGAGGAAGTACTGCGCGTGACCGAGGAAAGCTGATGCGCGCAGGACGCCGGGGCTGACATGCCGAACTATCGCTACCAGGCGCTCAATCCGCATGGCGAGGTCTTCGATGGGCAGATGGAAGCGGCCAGCGAGGCCGAGCTGATCGCGCGCCTGCAGGACCAGGGCCACCTGCCGATGGAGACGCAGCTGGCCGATGCTGGCGCGATCGGTGGCAGCAGCTGGCGCAACCTGCTGCAGCAGCGCCCGCTGCAGGGCGCCGCATTGCTGCAGTTCACCCAGCAGCTGGCGACCCTGCTCGGTGCCGGCCAGCCGCTGGATCGCGCGCTGTCGATCCTGCTGGGCCTGCCCGAGGACGAACGATCACGCCGCGCGATCACCGACATCCGCGACGTAGTGCGCGGAGGTGCACCGCTGTCCACCGCGCTGGAACGCCAGCATGGGTTGTTCTCGCGCCTGTACGTGAACATGGTGCGTGCCGGCGAGGCCGGTGGCAGCCTGCATGAAACCCTGCAGCGCCTGGCCGACTACCTGGAACGCAGCCGCGCGCTGCAGGGCAAGGTCATCAACGCACTGGTCTACCCGGCGATCCTGCTGGTGGTGGTCGGTGGTGCGCTGTTGTTCCTGCTCGGCTACGTGGTGCCGCAGTTCGCGCAGATGTACGAGAGCCTGGACGTGGCGCTGCCGTGGTTCACCAACGCCGTGCTGCAGCTGGGCCTGTTCGTGCGCGACTGGTGGGTGCTGCTGCTGGTGGTGCCGGCGCTGGTGGTGTTGTTCTTCGAGCGCAAGGCGCGGCAACCCGCGTTCCGGCTGGCGCTGGATGGCTGGCTGCTGCAGCGGCGTGGTATCGGCCGCCTCGTCGGCGAGCTGGAAACCGCGCGGCTGGCGCGTACGTTGGGCACGCTGCTGCGCAATGGCGTGCCGCTGCTGGGTGCGCTGGGCATCGCCCGCAACGTGCTGGGCAACCGCGCACTCGCCGCCGACGTGGAAACGGCCGCCGATGAAGTGAAGAACGGTGCCGGCCTGTCGCTGGCACTGTCGCGTGGCAAGCGGTTCCCGCGCCTGGCCCTGCAGATGATCCAGGTCGGCGAGGAATCCGGCGCGCTCGATACCATGCTGCTGAAAGCCGCCGATACGTTCGAACAGGACAGCGCCCGGCGCATCGACCGCATGCTGGCGGCGATGGTGCCGGCGATCACCCTGGTGCTGGCCTCGGTGGTCGGCGCGGTGATCGTGGCCGTGCTGGTGCCGCTGTACGACCTGACCAACGCCATCGGTTGACGATGGCACTCCCTGCAACCCCGACACTCCGCAACTGAAAGGACCGTCCATGATTGCCCGTCGCCGACCGATCCGCCTTTCCTTCACCGCCGCGCGCAACCAGTCGGGCATGAGCCTGCTGGAAATCATCATTGTCATCGTGCTGATCGGCGCGGTACTGACCCTGGTCGCCAGCCGCGTGCTGGGCGGCGCCGACCGTGGCAAGGCCAACATCGCCAAGGCGCAGGTGCAGACCGTCGCGTCCAAGATCGACAACTACCAGATTGACACCGGCAAGCTGCCGGGCACGCTCAACGACCTGGTGACGGCACCGGCCGGTGTCGGCGGTTGGCTCGGCCCGTACGCCAAGCCGGCCGACCTGAATGACCCGTGGGGCCACGCGCTGGAGTACCGCGCGCCGGGCGAAGGCCAGCCGTATGAGCTGGTCAGCCTGGGCAAGGATGGCAAGGCCGGCGGCAGCAGCGTCGACGCTGACATCCGCTACCAGCCGTAACCACGCATGACGTATTTCCTGCCGCGCCGGTTGCCACGCCCGCGCCTGCACGGCAGGCGCGCGGCCGGACTGTCGCTGCTGGAAATGCTGCTGGTGATCGCCCTGATCGCGGCGATCGGGCTGATCACCGCCGCCGGCCTGTCGCGTGGTTTCGCTGGCATGCAGCTGCGCAGCGCCGGCAAGGACATCGCCAACCAGCTGCGCATTGTGCGCGCGCAGGCAATTGCCCGCGGCGAACCGCAGCGCTTCGTGATCGAACCGGCACGGCGCCGCTGGGAGGGGGCCAACAATCGCCACGGTGAGGTGCCGGCACAGCTGCAGGTGCAGTTCGAAGGTGCCGCCCAGCTGGCCACCGCGCCGGGGCAGGGGGTGATCGAATTCCATCCCGATGGCGGCTCCAGCGGCGGTCGCATCCGGTTGCAGCGCGACGGTGCCGAATGGCGCGTCGACGTCGGCTGGCTGACCGGCGAGGTCCGCTCCGGCCCCTGGCGGGCGCAATGAAGCGGCGCGCGCGTGGCTTCACCCTGCTGGAAGTGATCATCGCCTTCGCCCTGCTGGGCCTGGCGTTGACCCTGCTGCTGGGCAGCCTGTCCGGCGGCGCGAAGCAGGTACGTGATGCCGAGCTGCGCACGCGCGCGGTGCTGCATGCACAGTCGTTGCTGGCCGGGGCCGGTGTCGACGCGCCGCTGCAGGTGGGTAGCCAGCAGGGTGACTGGGAACAGGGGCGCTATCACTGGGAACTGCAGGTTCAGCCGTGGGTGGAGCCACGCGCCGGCACCGTCGTGCAGGCAACGTCACCCGGCACCCCATGGCTGGCGGAGCTGCAGTTGCAGGTACGCTGGGGCGACGGCGAGCGCGAGCAGCTGCGCTGGCGCAGCCTGCGCCTGTTGCCGCCCGACCTGGAGAATGCACGGTGAGGCGCCGCGCCGCAGGTTTCACCCTGGTCGAAGTGATGCTGGCCACCGTGCTGCTGGCCGGCGGCCTGGCACTGGCCTTTGCCAGCGTGCGCTCGGCGATGGCGGTCAGCCAGCGCGGCGAGCAGATTGCCGCAGAAAGCGAACGCATGCGCGCGGTCGAGTCGCTGCTGCGCAGGCAGTTGGCGGGCGCGCTGCGCATCCCACTGGAGGTCCCGGACCCCACCCGCGAACCGGTCTTCTTCCAGGGCGAGGAGCAACGCATGTTGTTCGCTGCCGACCTGCCCGGTTACCTCGGCCGTGGCGGCCCCTACCTGCACGCGCTGCAGGTGGACGGACGCGATGGCCGGCAGCGCCTGCTGCTGGACCTGGTACTGCTGCAGGAAGGCGAGCGCATCGCCGAGAATCCGCCGCGCCCGCCGGAGGTGCTGGTGGAGAACCTGAAGTCGGTGCAGCTGCGCTATCGCGGCATCGATGCCAGCACCGGGCAGGTGACCGACTGGCTGCCGCGCTGGGATGACACCCGCCGCCTGCCGATGCTGGTGGAAATCCAGATCGTGCCGTCCCGGGGCGCGCCGTGGCCGCCGCTGGTGGTAGCGCCGCGTGCTGGTGGCAGTGGAGGCGCACGATGAGCCGTCAGCGTGGAGCGGCACTGGTGCTGGTGCTGTGGCTGATCGCGTTGATGACGGCGCTGGTCGGTGCGTTCGCGCTGAGCGCACGGGTCGAGCACCTGCAGCAGCGCGTGCTGGATGACGATGCACGCGGGCAGGAACGTGCGCGCGCCGGCCTCGAATATGCCCTCCTGCGTCTGTCAGCCGATCCGCAACGGGCGCCCTGGCGTGCCGATGGCCGTACCTACCGCTGGCAGTTCGATGACGCCAGCATCGAGATCAAGGTGCTGGACGAGAACGGCAAGATCAACCTGAACCTGGCCGATGCGGCGCTGCTGACCGCCTTCCTCAAGGCGCTTGGCGAAGACGATGCACAGGCCCGGCAGCTGGCCGGGGCCATCATCGACTGGCGCGACGAAGACAGCCTGCTGCAGCCGGGCGGTGGCGCCGAAGCACAGGACTACGCCGCAGCCGGATTGCCCTACGGCCCGCGCAACAAGCGGTTCGAGACCCTGGGCGAGCTGCAGCGGGTACTGGGCATGCGCGGCCCGCTGTACCGGGCGATGCTGCCGCACCTGACCCTGTACAGCCGCCAGGCACGGCCGGATCCGCAGTTCGCCAGCGCGCCGGTGCTGACCGCGCTGGGGCTGGATGCGGACATGGTGATGGCGCAGCGCGCACAGCAGGAGCGTGATGCAGATTCCGCTGGTGGCACGACAACGCTTGCCAGCAGCAGCGGCACCTATAGTATCGAGTCCGGTGCCATCGACAGCAGTGGACGCAGGTCGGTGTTGCAGGCAGTGGTACGCAGTGGCTCGGGCGGGGTTCCCGGGCGGACCTACACAGTGCTTCGCTGGGAGCAGGGAATGACAGCAAGATGACGGCGTGGCAGGACAGTCTGCGGCAGGTGCAGGGCCGGATCGGCCCGGGCGCTGGCCGTTTCCTGCGCTGGTGGCGGCAGTCGCTGCTGGCCTGGGTGCCGGTGCGCTGGCAATGGGCACTGGGCTGGGGCCAGGCACGCCTGCTGCTGCAGCACGAGGGCGACCAGCTGCAGGTCTGGCGTGAAGCCGGCGAACGCCGCGAAGCGGTGGCGCGCTTGCCGTGGCCGCTGTCACCGGCGGACCTGGACCGCGTGCTGGAGCCTCGCCTGCGCACTCTGCCACGGGTGTGGCTGCTGCCGGCGACGGATGTCCTGCGGCGTAGCCTGCGCCTGCCCGCTGCAGCGGCCGACCGCCTGCGTGCCGTGGTTGGTTTCGAGATCGACAGGCAGACCCCGTTCGAATCGTCCCAGGTCAGTTATGACGTGCGTGAACTCGGCGCGGGCGGCGAAGGCCAGCTGCAGGTCGAACTGGTGGCGTGGCCATTGCGGCAACTGGAAGCATGGCGCACCGGTGTGGGTCCATGGGCCGATGCGCTGGCGGGCGTCGATGCCATCGATGCGCAGGGCAACGTGCTGCAGGTGAACCTGCTGCCGCCCGCGCAGCGCCAACTGCGGCCAGACCCGATGCGGCGCTGGAACCTGCTGCTGGCCGTGGCGGCCGTCGTGATGCTGGTACTGGCCGCGGTGCAGCTGCTCGACAACCGCCAGGCCGCGGCCGATGAGCTGCGTGCACAGGTCGAGCGCAGCGCGCGCAGTGCGCGTGGCGTGGCCAGCGAACGCGCGCAGCTGCAGGCGCTGATCGATGGCGCCGCGTTCCTGGAGAAGCAGCGCAGCCAGCGCGCCGGTACCGTCGAGATCTGGAACGAACTGACCCGGCGCCTGCCGGAAGGTACCTACCTGGAAAAGCTGGCGATCGAGAACAACAACCTGCAGCTGATCGGCCTGAGCCGCGAGGCATCGCAGCTGGTGCAGCTGCTGCAGGACGCACCGCAGTGGCGCAAGGTCAACCTGACCGGGGTGCTGCAGGCCGATGGCGCCGCCAGTGGCCGCGACCGCTTCACCATGACCGCCGAACTGCAGCCGTTGCCGGCCGCCGCACCGACCCCGGAGGCGGCCGATGCCGATGCCAAGCGCACGCCGTGACCGCTGGCTGGCGCTGGCACTGCTGCTGGCAGTGCTGGGCCTGGCCTATCTGCTGCTGGTGCACCCCTGGTTCACCCAGCCGCTGCGTGCGATCGATGCCGATGTCGCCGCCCTGCGCGAACGCGAGTCGCGCGTGCAGGCGCAGCTGCAGCAGCAGCCGCAGATCGAACAGCGCCTTCGCGCAACCCGCGAGGCACTGCAGCAGCGGCCGGGCTTCCTGCGCGAAGCCACTGCCGAAGCTGCCGCCGCTGCATTGGGCGCCCGGCTGCAGGATGCGGTGGCGATGGCCAGCCCGGGCAACCGCAGCTGCACCATCAGCAACCGCACGCCGCTGACCGACAACCGGCGCGATGCCGAGTTCGTGCGTGTCGCCATGCAGGTGCGCCTGCGCTGCGGCGTGGCCGAGCTGGCCACCGTGCTGCACAGCCTGGAAACCGGCAGCCCACGCCTGTTCGTCGACAACCTCAACCTGATCGCGCAGCGCTTCCAGCAATCGCCGAACGAATCGGGGCTGGGCCTGGACGTGTCCTTCGAGCTGGCCGGCTACCTGCTGCCTGGCGCCGCCGCCGATGGCACGGTACCGGCACCCGCTGCGGCACCGGCACCGGCACCGTCCGCGTCGCCGGCCGAGGCCGCACCTGCGCCCCACCCGGCGCCCCCGTCCGAAGGACAGGAGGTGGCCGATGAAGCTTGAACAGATCAGCCTGCGTACCGGCTTCCTGCTGGCGCTGGCCGGTTGGGCGGCCGCCGTCTGGCTGGCGACCGGCTTCGGGCTGGGCAGCCATCTGCCGGGTGCCGGTGGTGATGCCGACGCCGCGCCATCGCTGCCATCGCTGCCGCCGCTGGCGGCCGAGCGCATGGCCAGCGCCGACAGCTACAGCGCCATCGGTGAGCGCCCGCTGTTCGCCGAAGACCGCAGGCCGCGGCCCTATCTGCTGGGTGGCAGCGAACCGGCGGCCAGCGCCGCGTTGCGCCTTACCGGTGTGCTGCTGACCGGCGATTTCGGCATGGCCACGTTCACCACCGAACAGAACCGCTCGCTGCGCCTGCGCCTCAACGGCGAAGCCGTGGATGGCTGGCAGCTGGTGGCGCTGCAGCCGCGCCAGGCCACGGTGATCGGCCCCGGTGGCAACCAGGTCCTCGAGCTGGCGGTGTTCAACGGCCAGGGCGGTGAGCCGCCGACGGTGCTGCGCGGTGCAAATGGTGCGCCGCCTGCAGGCGCGATCGTTGTGCCGCCCCCGGCGGGCGCTCCGCCGGCGCCGCCACCGGCCGCGGCAACCCCATCGCCGTCGACCGCTGGCACTGCGCCAGCGCCTGCGGCGGCCGCTGCAAAAACACCACCGGCCAACAACAACGGTCCCAGCGAAGCGCAGATGCAGGCCATCCGCGAACGCATCCAGGCCCGTCGCCGCCAGCTGCAGCAACAGCAGCAACAACCGTCGCCGCCCCCGGGCGATGGCACCAACCGATAGAGTGAATGCATGAACCTGCGTTTTCTTCCCTGGTCCTTTGCCCTCGCGCTGCTGGTCGGCTGCAGTACGGTGTCCGCGCCGCACGTGCAGCGCAACGGCAACCTGTCGCCCAGCGCCGACGCCGGCCAGGCGGCCGACGTCGCTGCCGATGCCGCCCGTGAAAGCCAAGGGGCTCCGCAGGCGGTGATCCGTCGCGGCACCGGCACGATGATCAACCGCGAGGCCGCGCGTGCGCCAGCACCGGCGCTGCACGGTGCCAGTACCGGCGAGGCGACCTTCAACTTCGAAGGCGAATCGCTGCATGCGGTGGTCAAGGCCATCCTTGGTGACATGCTCGGCCAGAACTACGTGATCGCACCGGGCGTGCAGGGCACGGTCACCCTGGCCACGCCCAAGCCGGTCTCGCCGGCACAGGCACTGAACCTGCTGGAGATGGTGCTGGGCTGGAACAACGCGCGGATGGTCTACAGCGGTGGGCGCTACAACATCGTCGCCGCCGACCAGGCGCTGGCCGGCACGGTCGCGCCGAGCACGGCACCGGCAGCCAGCGCGCGCGGCTTCGAAGTCCGCGTGGTCCCGCTGCAGTTCATCTCCGCCACCGAGATGAAGAAGGTGCTGGAGCCGTACGCGCGCCCCAACGCCATCGTCAACGTGGACAGTGGCCGCAACGTGATCACCCTGGGTGGTACCCGCGCCGAACTGGAAAACTACCTGCGCACCGTCGAGATCTTCGACGTCGACTGGTTGTCGGGCATGTCGGTGGGCGTGTTCCCGATCCAGTCGGGCAAGGCCGAGCAGGTCGCGGCCGACCTGGAAAAGGTGTTCGGCGAAGAGAGCAAGACGCCCAGCGCCGGCATGTTCCGTTTCCTGCCGCTGGAGAATGCCAACGCCGTGTTGGTGATCACGCCGCAGGTGCGCTACCTGGACCAGATCCAGCAGTGGCTGGATCGCATCGACACCGCTGGTGGCAGCGCCCGCCTGTTCTCCTACGAGCTGCGCTACATCAAGGCGCGCGACCTGGCCGAGCGCCTCAGCGAGGCCTTCGCCAGCAGTGGCAACCGAGGCGGCTCCAGCCCGGCCTCGCTGGCGCCGGGCGCCATTCCGTCGCAGCTGGGCGGTGACGGCGACCGTGGCATGGACAACAGCAGCAGCAACCTGGGTTCGACGCTGGGCGGAAGCAGTGGCAGTGGCAGCAGCAATGGCAGCCTGAACCTGCCGCAGCGCCAGCCCGGCAACGTCAGTGTCAGCCTGGAAGTGGAAGGCGACCGCGTCGGCGTGTCGGCGGTGGAGGAAACCAACACCCTGCTGGTGCGCTCGACGCCGCAGGCCTGGCGCTCGATCCGCGAGGTGATCGAGAAGCTGGACGTGATGCCATTGCAGGTGCACATCGAGGCACAGGTGGCCGAAGTCGCGCTGGAGGGTGAACTGAAGTACGGTGTGAACTGGTTCTTCGACAATGCAGTCGCTGGGCGTGCACTGACCGGCGCGCTCAGCGGGCTGACCCTGCCGCCGGCCGCGGCGGGTGCCTGGAATACCTTCGCGGGTGGCGTGACCGGTAATGACGGAGTGGGCTGGGCATTCACCGGCCACAATGCCGCCGCCGTGGTCAGCGCGCTGGACAAGGTGACCGACCTGCGCCTGCTGCAGACGCCATCGGTATTCGTGCGCAACAACGCCGAGGCCACGCTCAACGTCGGCGACAAGGTGCCGATCAACACCACCACGGTGAACACCGGCGTGGGCACCAGCACCTACAGCTCGGTGCAGTACATCGACACCGGCGTGATCCTCAAGGTGCGCCCGCGCGTGACCCGCGATGGCACCGTGTTCCTCGATATCGTGCAGGAAGTGAGCAGCGCCTCCAATGTGCCGGAGAATTGCAACCCGACCGAGCGCAACTGCAACCCGCGCATCTCCACCAAGAAGCTGTCCACCGAAGCGGCGGTGCAGAGCGGTGACACCATCATGCTGGCGGGCCTGATCACCGATTCGGCCACCGACGGCAGCAGCGGCATCCCGGGGCTGAGCAAGATCCCGGTGGTCGGTGCGCTGTTCGGGCAGAAGAGTCGCGACAGCCGTCGTTCGGAAGTGATCGTGCTGCTGACCCCGACCATCGTCCGCAACAGCCAGGAGTCGCGCAACCTGACCGACGAGTACAGCAAGCGCTTCCGCGCGATGGAACCGCTGAACCAGCCGCGCGCGAAGAAGTAAGGGGTTTACGGCCGGGCGGCGCCCGGCACCCGCCGAAGCAACGGCTGAAGCAACAGCAACAGCGGGCATTCCGTGGGATGGCGGGGCGGTGTGGGTTGGCAGGACACGCCGTAAACCCGTCCATGGGGGCTCGATGGCGCCATCCATGGCGCCAACGGTCCTGCCAACCCACACCGCCCCACCTCTGACAGATTCCCGCGGCTGTGGGTAGGTGTCGACCTTGGTCGACACGTAGATCCACGCCATGCGTGGATGAATGTCTGTCAGATTTCGGAATCAGGAAATGGGGTCAGATCCGTTTTCCTCTGGAAAACGGATCTGACCCCCATCGGCACGTCCAACAGATCGCAGAAATTTGTCGAAGGCGGGGTGGGTCCGGTTGCGGGGGCGTGAGCGCCATGGATGGCGCGACCGAGCCTACAGGGACGTATTTACGGCGTCCCCCGCAACCGGACCCACCCCGCCAACCCCAAGAAGCCCGCCTTTGCTTCGGCTGTTGCTGTTGCCTTGGCCTGAAGCAGGTGCCGGGTGCAACCCGGCCGATACCCTCCCGGTGCTACGCTGTGGCCACCGACAACCACGGAGGCGGGATGGGGGCGATCGTGTTGTTGCCGCTGTGCGTGGACGATGCCGCGCTCGACCGCTGCCTGGCCGCACTGGATGCCGGCACGGCGCCAGGGACCGCGGTCTGGTTGGCCGATGACGCGCAGACCGGGCCGCGCGCGCAGGCGGTGGTGGAACACTGGTTGGCGCATACGCCGCTACAGGCCGAGTACACCCGGCGCGCGCGGCCACTGGGCGAAGTCGCCCATCTGGACGAGATGCTGCGCGCCTGCGATGGCCTGGACGTGGCCGTGCTGGCGCCGGACAGCGTGCCATCACCCGGCTGGTTGCAGCAGTTGCAGGACGCCTTCGCCCGCGATGCCGCGATCGCCACCGCAACCCCCTGGTGCAATGCCGGCGAGACCGCCGCGTGGCCACGGCTGGGCGAGATCAATCCCGAGCCCCAGGACCCGGCCCTGCTGGCGCACACCTGCGCCACGTTGCCGACGCTGCACCCGGAGCTGCCATCGGCGGTCACCCACGCGGTGCTGGTGCGCGGCAACGCGCGCCGTCGTGCCGGTGGCCTGGACGTGGACAGCTATGCCGGCTGGAACGCGGCACTGGTCGACCTCAGCCTGCGCATGGCCGGCCTGGGGTGGCGCAACGTGTTGTGCGAGACCGCCTTCGTCAGCCGGGCAGGGGAGGCGGTCAGTCGCGATGGCGATCTGGAGGCCCTGGCGGCGCGCTGGCCGGCGTGGGTACCGCGGCTGGCCGACTTCCTCATGCACGATCCACTGCACGGGCTGCGCGCCGACCTGCAGCAGCGCATGCGGCAGGCGATAATGCCGAAGGAACAGGGCGACCTGTTCGTCCCGTCCGCGCCGGAGCCATCCGTTTGAATGTTGCCATTGCCGCCATCGTCGTCACCTACCAGAGTGGCAGCACCATCGATGCCTGCCTCTCGCGCCTGCGCCAGGCGCAGGATGTGGCCGAGATCCGGGTGATCGACAATGGTTCGCTGGATGGCACCCTGGACATCGTGCAGCGGCATGCCAGCCACGATCCGCGCGTGCGCTTCGTCGGCAACCCGGACAATCCCGGTTTCGCCGCCGCCAACAACCAGGGCGTGGCCGACTCGCACAGCCCCTGGCTGGCCTTCATCAACCCGGACCTGATGGTCGAGCCGGACACGCTGGCCGAACTGCGCTCCCGCGCCGAAGCGCTGGGCGACTGCCTGCTGGGCGTTGAACAGGTGGACGAGCATGGTCTTGCCGACGAGGCAGTGCGCCGCCGCGATCCGGATTTCCTGATGATGCTGCGTTCGCCGGGCAAGGGCTCGAAGCTGGCGGTTCCGCGTGAACCGCACCAGGCGCTGCAGCGGGTCCCTGCGCTGTCCGGCGCACTGCTGATGATGCCGCGCGCGCTGTTCGACCGTATCGGTGGCTGGGACGCGGGCTATCGCCTGCACGCCGAAGACCTGGACCTGTGCCGGCGCGCACGCGAGGCCGGCGCGGTGGTGGCGATTGCCAACGACCTGCAGGTCACCCATGTGCGCGGTGTCTCCAGCCGCTCACGGCCGTTCTTCGTGGAATGGCACAAGCACAGGGGCCTGTGGCGTTACTTCCAGAAGTTCGAGGCCGGGCAGCGTTCGCTGCCGGTGCGCGCGGCGGTATGGGCTGCGATCTGGGCGCATGCGCTGATGCTGGTGCCGAGGCTGCTGCGCAGGTCGCTGTAGCGCCGCAGGAGCATCCACGCATGGCGTGGATCTACCAATGCTGTTCCCCGTGAGCAGAGCGTGGCCGCAGCCACCCCGGTTCACCCTGCCGGGCGCATAATCCGCCCCATGCCTATCATCCAGTCCCTGCTCGACACCGACCTGTACAAGTTCACCATGATGCAGGCGGTGCTCCACCAGCACCCCGGCGCCCAGGTGCAGTACCGGTTCAAGTGCCGTACGCCCGGTATCGACCTGGCAAGCTACATCGACCAGATCGACGAAGAAATCGACCACCTGTGCACCCTGCGTTTCAGCGACGCAGAGCTGGACTACATGCGTGGCCTGCGCTTCGTGAAGCCGGACTTCGCCGATTTCCTCAGCCTGTTCCACCTCGTCCGCAAATACATCCAGCTGCGCGCATCGAAGGCCGTGCCCGGTGAGATCGCACTGGACATCACCGGCCCGTGGCTGCACACCATCCTGTTCGAAGTGCCGCTGCTGGCGATCATCAACGAAGTCTGGTTCCGCAACACCACCACGGCCGATTTCGCCGAAGGCGAGCGCCGCCTGCAGGCCAAGGCCGCACTGCTGCGCGATACCCCCGGGTTCGAACAGTGCCGCATCGCGGACTACGGCAGCCGCCGCCGCTACTCGCGGGATTGGCATGCCCGTCTGCTGCCGCTGCTGCGCGACGCGCTCGGCCCGCAGCTGGTCGGTACCAGCAACGTGCACTTCGCGCGCCTGTACGGCATGACGCCGCACGGCACCATGGCCCATGAGTACCTGCAGGCGTTCCAGGCCCTCGGCCCGCGCCTGCGTGATTCGCAGGTGGCGGCACTGGAATCGTGGGCGCGCGAGTATCGCGGCGATCTGGGCATCGCGCTGTCCGACGTGGTCGGCCTGGACGCGTTCCTGCGCGACTTCGACATGTACTTCTGCAAGCTGTTCGACGGCGTGCGCCATGACTCCGGCGATCCGTTCGACTGGGGCGACCGCATGCTGGCGCATTTCCAGCAGCGCCGGGTCGATCCGCGAAGCAAGGTGCTGGTGTTCAGCGATGGGCTCGACATCGCCAAGGTGATGCGCCTGTACGACTACTTCCGCGGTCGCTGCCAGGTCGCGTTCGGCGTCGGCACCCACCTGACCAATGATCTGGGCCCGACGCCGCTCAACATCGTCATCAAGATGGTCCGCTGCAACGGCCAGCCGGTGGCCAAGCTCAGCGATTCGCCGGGCAAGAGCATGTGCGACGACCCGGGTTACCTGGCCTACCTGCGCCAGGTCTTCGAGTTGCCGCAGCCGGAGTAAGACCGGCCTGCAGGGCTTACAGGTAGTCGACGACCACCAGGTAAGCACCCTGCAGCGGCTGCTGCTTCGAAGCCTGCACGCTGTAGCGCTCGGAGAAGGCGATATCGCCGGCACGCATCGCGCTGGCCGACACCGACAGCTTCTGGCCCTGGCGC
>Ga0153948_1001223_pt1 | contig 13264 bp, 12 predicted proteins | sample TSNJ032MetaG_FD_104696 | JGI IMG/M metagenome (GOLD analysis project Ga0153948, IMG submission 104696) | Attine ant fungus gardens microbial communities from New Jersey, USA - TSNJ032 MetaG | ecosystem: Host-associated > Fungi > Mycelium > Unclassified | place: USA: New Jersey, Wharton State...
AAGGGCCTGTGGATGGACGTGAACCATTCGATCCACATCGAAGGCCGCAGCCCGCCACACCAGTGGGAAGAGTTCAAGAAGTACCAGGACGAGTACGAGCACCCGCTGTGGAAGCAGAATGCCGACACCGCCGCCAGCGCCGGCCACGGTGGCATGGACTGGTTCGTCATCCATGCCTTTGTTGAAGCACTGAAGGCCAAGGCGCCGATGCCGATCGACATCTACGACGCAGTGACCTGGAGTGCGATCACGCCCCTGAGCGAGCAGTCGATCGCCAACAGTTTCCAGACGCTGGAGTTCCCGGACTTCACCGCTGGCGCGTGGAAGCAGCGCAAGCCGATCTTCGCGTTTGACGGGAAGTACTGAGGTTTACCCCTTCCATGCTGTGACGGAAACGCCGGGCCATGCCCGGCGTTGCTGTTTGTGTGGGCATTGGCCCCTGTAGCGCCGAGCCCATGCTCGGCTGCCCATCTGATCGGACCCCCTGTATCAGAAAACTCTGAAATCCGACCCATTCCACAGTTTCTGACTTGAATGTGTAAACCACATCGGAGATAACGTCCCCCGTGCGGTCAGGCCGCATTCCGGACCAGGGACGATCCGAAGCATGACGTGGTGAGGCAACCGCCCCACGTTCTCGTTCCTGCCGGTGCTGTGTTCGTCCAGGAAGGAGAACAGGGATGTTGGAACGACTGAAGACCATTTCGTGTGCCGCACTGGCGATGATCGCGCTGGGGAGCTTGGCTCCTTGGGCTGCGCAGGCGCAGGAGGTGCAGAAGAAGTGGGAGAGCTACCTGTCGATGGGCCAGCCGCGAGCCACGGAAGCGGCGGTGCAGAAGGACATCAAGTCGCTCTTTTCCCAGTACGAGAAGGACAAACCCTTCGATTGGCATGTCAAACGCCAACGCGTCCTTGGAAAGAAGGTTATCTACGATTACCGGGTGAGACCCGAGAAGATCGTTACTACTGACTGGGTCTACACCCACTCAGGGCAGGAGTACTCATCCGAAGATCAGATTCGTAGCGTGATCCTCGCTACCCGCGTCAGCGACCCGCAGTGCCCGGCGACTTCACTCACGGAGGATCCTTGGGTGGAGCTCCTTGGACTTGGCAGGGGCGACGACGGTAGCGTCACCAACGAGGAGAAAAATTTCCATTACACCTTGAACTTCTATCACCAGAGCACTCAAGAATGCTCGTCGATAGTGGGGTGGGAGCATGTGCGCCGGGCCAGAACGGCGCTTTGTCCGAATCGACCGTCCCTGACGTGGAATGAGGGCCTGCAGATGTGCTCTCTGGTCCAGCAGGACGAGCCGCACATGTCGCCCATGCTCTCCTACACAAGCGCGCCGCTGCCGCCGCAGCAGTGCCCTGTGGGCAACCCGTGTGATCCGACTACTGGCGATAAATCCCAGCCTGAGCCGGATTTCAACCTTGGATGGGTGAGCTTCCAACGCCACTATCACTCCCTGACAAGCACGGCGGGCGGCGCGTTGGGTACGGGCTGGACCCATTCCCACAATCTGCGGCTTACCGCAGGCGTGGATGATTCCACTTTCCCTCCAAGCTCCGAACTGAAGGTCGGGCTGGTCGGAGCCGATGGCGGGCAGACGGCATTCCAGAAGGTGGGAGCAGGCTACGAAGCCATGGACGGAAGCGGCGATCGTGCTGTCCAGCAGGGCGCCAGCTGGCAGCTTTCACGTGCCGGGGAGCGCATTCATTTTGATGCCGCTGGCTTGATGCAGCGCCGCGATTTCGAAGACGGAACGTCGCTGACCTATGCACACGACGGCCGCGGCCGCCTGCTCAGCATCACACATTCGACCGGTCGGCGCGTGGACGTCCAGTACCTGGTGTCGGGCGACGATTCACTGATTTCTGCGCTGGTGGTCGCCGGCCAGCCTGTGGTGAGCTACGCCTATTCACCGGCCGGCGAATTGATCACTGCGACCTACGCAGATGGAGCCAGCCGTACGTACCACTATGAGGACGCCCGCTTCCCGGGCTACCTGACGGGCGTGACCGCCGAAGACACCCGGCGCTACAGCTGGTTCGGCTACGACGCCAAGGGGCGGGTCACCTGCAGCCGCCATTCCGGCGACTGCAGTCAAGCCGACGTGGGCATTGATGGCGTGCGCCTGGAGTACACCCCGGCAGGCACCACCATCGTCACCGACGCGCTGGGCAAGCAGAGTACGTACGCATTGACCGCCAGCGGTACCAGCGGCCTTCCGCGCAAGGTCAATGGCATCACCGAAAGCAACGGCAGCATCACTCGCGCCTATCTGCCCGAGGGCACCGATTTCCGGCGTCGGCTGCAGTCGTTGACCGATCGCCGTGGCGTCGTCACCCAGTACGCCTATGCCGAGGCCAGTGATGCTGCGGTAGGCACCGTCAGCGTGACCACGACAACGGAAGCGGCGGGTACCCCGGATCAGCGCGTCAGCGAAACGCGCGTGGCCATGGACAGCAATAGGCTGCTGCAGCAGACCTTCGGTAACCGTGAGACCCGCATCGCACGCAATGCGCGCCTCCAGCCAACCACCATCTCCGTGCGCGACATGGTGACCGGTGATAGCCGCATCACCACGCAGACCTACTGTGAGGCCGAAGGGCCGGAGTGCCCGCTGGTGGGACTGCTGCGTAGCGTGGATGGCCCACGCAGTGATGTGGCGGATGTCTCCACCTATGCCTACTACACTGCGGACGACGCGGGATGCGCGGCCAATGGTGTCTGCAGTTATCGCAAGGGTGACCTGCGCAGTGTTACCAATGCGCTCGGCCAGACGGTTGAGACCCTGGCCTACGACGCACTCGGAAGGCCGCTGTCGATAAAGGACGCCAACGGCGTGGTCACCGATTACACCTACCATGCCCGCGGCTGGCCGACCTCGGTCACCGTGCGCGGTGCCACCACAGCCGAGCACCGGGTAACCGAGATCAGCTACTGGCCGACCGGCCAGGTACAACAGATCACCGAGCCTGACGGCAGCAGCGTTACCTATGTCTACGACGCCGCCCAGCGGCTGACGGACATCGCGGACAGTGCGGGCAATACCATTCACTATGCGCTGGACAACGCCGGCAACCGCCTCAAGGAGGACACGCTGGATGCTGGCGGAACCCTGCGTCGCACCCTGGCACGGACCTTCAACACGCTTGGCCAGCTGACCGCATTGAAGGACGCAGGCAATCACGCCACCGGCTTTGTCTACGACGCCAACGGCAACCCGCAGACGATCACCGACGCCCTGCAGCGCGTGACCAGCCAGCAGTACGACCCGCTGAACCGCCTGGCGCAGACCCTGCAGGACATCGGCGGCGTCGCGGCCGAGATCCGCAGCCAGTACAACGCGCTGGACCAGATCACCCAGGTCACTGACCCGAAGGGCCTGCATACCACCTACGCCTACAACGGGTTCGGTGACCTGACCGGGCAGGTCAGCCCGGACAGTGGCGCCAGCAGCTTCACTGTGGATGCGGCGGGCAACCGCAAGACGGCCACCGATGCGCGCGGCGTCACCGCCACCTATCACTACGATGCCCTCAACCGCCTGATTGGCATTGCCTATCCGGATCCCAATCTGGATGTCGGCTATAGCTATGACGTGGCGCCAGCGGTCTGTGCCGCCGACGAACGCTTTGCCAAGGGACGTCTGGGGCAGGTGCTGCATGCCAACGGCAGCACCCAGTACTGCCACGATCGCTTCGGCCAGGTGACCCGCAAGGTACAGACCGTCAACGGCGTTGCCAGCACGCTGCGCTATGCCTACAGCAAGTCGGGTCGCTTGACGGCGTTGACCTACCCCGATGGCAGCGTGGCCGACTACGTGCGCGATATCCAGGGCCGCATCAGCCAGATCGGCCTGACCCGACCCGGCCAGGCGCGCCAGATCGTGGTGAACAATGTGACCTACGCGGCCTTCGGCCCGGCGACGGGCTGGACCTACGGCAACGGCCGCCAGCTGCAGCGTCCGCTGGACCTGGACTACCGCCCGCAGGCAGTGCATGACCCGGCCGCAGGTGGCCTGTCGCTGGGCTATGGCTATGATCCGGTCGGTTCGATCACCGAACTGAAGAACGGCGCAGGCTCGACGGTGCTCGCCAAGTACGCCTACGACACGCTGGGCCGCCTGACCCAGACCCAGGACGGCACGACCGGCACGCCCATTGAAAGCTATGCCTACGACGCCACCGGCAATCGCACCGCGCTGACCACCTCGGCAGGCACCGCCAGCTACACCTATCCCGCAACCAGCCACCGGCTGACCGCAGTGGATGGCGAAGCGCGCAACCATGACGCAGCGGGCAACACCACCAGCATCGGCAGCAAGACGTTCACCTACAGCGATGCCAACCGCATGAACGCGGTGAAGCAAGGCAATGCCGTACTGGAAAGCTACGCCTACAACCACCGCGGTGAGCGCGTGCTGCGTACCCCGGTTGGTGGCGCAGCACAGATCACCCTGTACGATGAGGCCGGGCAGTGGCTGGGCAACTATTCCGCCACGGGCCAGGCACAGCAGCAAGCCATCTGGCTAGACAACTACCCGGTGGCGCTGATCAGCGTGCCAAGTGTAGGTGTGCCGGAGCTGGCCTACGTCCAGCCGGATCATCTGGGTACCCCGCGCGTGGTGATCGATCCGGTGCGCGATGTGGCGATCTGGGAGTGGAGCAACAAGAGCGAGGTGTTCGGCAATCAGATGCCGAGTGCCGACCCGGATGGCGATGGTGTGGTGTTCGAGCTGGCGCTGCGCTTCCCGGGGCAGCAGTCGACGGATGCGAGTGGGTTGCTTTACAACTACCAGCGCGAGTACGACCCGGCTGTGGGGCGCTATTCGCAGAGTGATCCGATTGGGTTGATGGGAGGGATTGGTACGTACCTGTATGCTTCCGGGAAGCCTCTTTCGAAGGTCGATGAAAAGGGGCTGGTCGATGTCTGGGTATGGATGCCACTCCCCTATGAGGGAGGGCTGCCGAGCTATGGAAAGCTGCATTCCTCTTTCGGGCACATATCGACAACTTCAAATGGTGTCGATTACTCATTTGGCCCTGCGGGCAACTCAATAAGTACAAACTATGTTTCATCTCAGCTTAATTTGCGCACTGGAATTAAGCACACAATAGAACTTACACCGCAGCAGGAGTCAAAACTATCGGCATGTCTCGCGAGGCCGCAGGGGGCGTACAGTGCAATAAATAATAACTGCGGGACGCCGTTGCAGAATTGCATGCGGGAGATTGGCAAGGAGCTTCAGCCTGTGAACATGATTCTTCCGGAATCAATAAATCACCTACTTTGGTGGATGTCTGATGAATCAACCATTCAGCGCGGGAAAAGATGATGAAATTGATTCCTGGTATTTTTTTTATCTGCTCAGTCTTCACTGTCACCTCTTGCGAGCACAAGGGCAGGGAAGTTGTGCCGGAGGGCATGATCGAAGTTTATGATTCGGCAGAGGGGGGTGCCGTAATTGGTACAAGTACTACTCCGGTTCCGGTTGTTGGATATGTTTATCCGGACAAGACTCGTTACGTGCTGAAGGTCTGCCATCTGGGTCACATAGGATATGTGCGGGATGGAATACGAGAGCTAAGAGCAACAGTAAACCAGAGCTCATCCTGCCCGGAAACCGCGAGGAGCGCGGACTAGAATTAACTAAGCGGGGCGAAACTGAGATCATCAAGCTGGAGACTGTGGCGAAACAGGCGCTGCCACTGCGTGAATTACCTGGTTGGATATGGGCCAGGGCGTACCCCAGCCAGGTTGGGAAGACACCGTGATGGCAGGGCACCTTGGTGCGGTGAGGCCTGCTGAGGGATGCACGGGGGCTCGGCGCCCCCGCCAACTACACCTGTCCCGCAACCAGCCATCGCCTGACTGCGGTGGACGGTGAAGCGCGCAGCCATGACGCAGCGGGCAACACCACCAGCATCGGCAGCAAGACGCTCACCTACAACGATGCCAACCGCATGAACGCGGTGAAGCAGGTGGCGTCCCGTCGTCTTTGGTAGATCCACTTGGTCTGTGTCCCTGCGAGTGCGTCGACTACTTAAGCATGACGTTCGGTGTGGCAGACCTCACCTTTGGAGGCTTGGAAGCTGTGAATGGCGCAGGAGCCACCATTGCCGGTGTTTTGTCTCTGCAGCCCGAAGTCGCAATCCCGGATTCCTGGTAATGGTGAATGGTGGGGCAACGGCGTACGATGGAGTGTCAGCGATACAAACCGCACAGGATGGAAAGGAAAGAGAATCCATCTACACCGAGGTGGGCGGGGAGTTGCTGGGGCCAGTTGGCGCGAAGACGGGAGAGCTGTTGTCATTCGGCTTGACGTTCAGCGGTCACCTTAAGGCCACACGAAAACTGGTGAAACGCGTAGCCACTGACAAGGATGCACTGGATGCCATGAAGGCGGTGAAGGATGTTTCGGGTCGGTCTGGGTGCAATTGCAGATAATGCAGATGATATGCATATGCGCAAGAAGATACTGAATTGGATTGGTTTGTTGTTCTTTGCGTTAATTTTCTTGAGGTCCTCGTCCTATCTTGTACTGAAGGTGTACGCGATTGGTCACCTAGAGAGGGGTGATTATTTTGTAATGTTGCCTATGGCGCTGGGGTCGCTCCTGATCTGCGGCATGTTTGTGGCAATTATTCTTAGAAAAGTAAAATCCAATCAATAAACTCCACCTGGAAGTTCACGCGCGACGTATGGCTCTGGCAGGTGATTGGCCAAAGAGGTGAGCCTATGATTAGTGATATTCATGATTTCCAGCTGGCTGGAATTCGTCTTGATCCGGTGTCCGGAGTGACTGTTTCTCTGTTTGATGACTCTGTGCGGGGATCCTATGATTTGGTCTTTGGTCGAGTCAGGAAGGCGAGCATTGATGGTTTCTCAAGCCAGAATGTCGTGCTCGATCTTAAGGTCTTCAATCGAAAGGATGATTCCTTTGAATTCCAGCGGTGTTGCTTCCTCCTTGGTCTAGACCCAGTGGCTGCCCGGGAAATTGTCGATGGCGACACCTTGGTCTTCATTGAGGCCTCTGTCGGCGCAGAGATTGCACTTCTAGTAGAGGGCACTTGGGAAGGCCGGTTGATTCCTGTCAAATCATGATTCTTGAGCAGAGCTTCCCGGGGCGATCGAGCTGTCGATCACGGGGGCAACAGCAGACGGATACGGTGGATGGGGACGGATTTTTCATTTCCACGTAAATCCATCGTGGGTGCGGAGCGATTGGCCGTGGTGGCGCATTGACCGATTGAGGGCATCGCTCCACGGCGCACACACCGCCTGGTTTGAGCTGGGGCGGGCTGCGGGGCATGTAGGCCGGCAGGGAGCTGACGGAGAGATGGATTACAGGACGGACCACCATCGGGCCAACGCAATGGGCTCTACCGTGCGTGCAGCCCGATGAACATCATCGATCCTGTACTCAGCGAACTGCTTTCCCGGCTCGGTGTCGACACTGACTTCGGCGATACGGTGCTGACTTGTCCGGAGACCCAGGGAGCCTATGAGGACACGCCCCTACATGTGGTGGCCTATTACAACGATGTGGCCCTCCTCAGCGCATTGATGCCCTTCGTGACCACCATCGATGTGCGTGGTGATCTTGATCTGACGCCGCTGGCAAGCGCGGTGGTACATGGCAGCGTCGCGGCAGCAGCCTATCTCCTCTGGTGTGGTGCAGACCCACACGCAGGGAATGAGCTTGATCGGACACCACTGGAAATGATGTGCCAGGACCCGAGGTTTGATGATGTGGTGCGTATGGTCGACGCCGCAGATGGAGCCTGGTGATGGAAACTTCTGAAAAGAGGTTCTACCGATGCGCCTGATGACCTTCATCTGCCCACTTTGTGGCGCTAGCGGGCAGCGCTTTCCGCTGCGATTTGCTGGAAAGCGTCAAGCGAAGACGTCCTGCCGGGGGTGTCGCGTCGAGCTTCGTTCAGACCCGCGGTTGGGCACGTACGCGCTCTATCTTCTGTACACACAGGTCATCATTCTGGTGGCGTCATTGCCGCTGATCGGGGCCAGTGTCGCGGGTGAATGGACACGGCTGGGAATGATCTGTCTGGTAGTGCTGGTGCTGTGCTGGTTCCCGGGCGTGATCAGGCACGCACGAAGTCCGATCGTGCGCGCCTGCCGGGATCCCGATTACAGCTATGCGCGCAGGCCGGGTGCTTCGACTACGCACGCTGCCGCAAACCCGGAGCAGAGTAGCGACACGCCAAGCGCCAGCCCATGATAGGGAAGTCAAGAAATGACATGCCATCTTGGGCGCGAGGTACAAATCCTGGATCGTCTTGCAGAACGGGTTGCAGATGGTAATTAGCATTTGGCCGGCCCTTTCTGGGGCTCTCATGTCTATGCCGAAGGCTGGCATCTTGCGTGCAGCGGTGCTGCTCTTGCCAATGCTGGGGGGCTGCAGCATTCGCCAGTTTCAACATACGGAATGGAAGTCGGACTGGGTAGATGTTTCGTCCGGTGCGATTTTCCCTGGCAATTCAACGACTCTGCCGCTTGACCGCATTTCCACGCTTGATCCTGATAGTGAAGCAGCCATTGCGGAGTGGATGTTGAAGCATTCGCTGGTCGTGGTATCGGCATCAGAGGTTGAAGGGAAGATCGGTCCAATGCCGTTGAGTGACCTGAAGCCAGCGCCCGGGGAGAGCGTCTATTTCGTCAGGGCCGCTTCGGATGAAAGTAGGGGCAAGTTCATCGGCTACGTCAACGACAAGGGACTTCTCATCATGTATGGGGTGATGGGGGGCTGCGGTGAGCAGAAGCAACGGGTGGTTGCCGTGAGCCTTCGAGAGAAGCCCGGCAACGTATTCGGTCGATGCTCGGCGGCGCTATAGTGCGCTGAAGCGTCGAGCTCCGCCTACTATCTGGCGGATGACGCCAGGGGTGCGACCAATGGTGCGCTCGGCAACCGCAAGGGAGATCTGCGCAGCGCGACCAATGCGTTCGAGCAGATCGTTCTGGGGAGGTAATGGAAAACAGTCAAAGGAAATCGGGGTTGTTCAGGAGGTCTCTCGATGCCAAAGGCTTCTTCCTACGCGCTTTGTCTTTCGCGTCCGTCTGTGTGCTCGCCCTGAGCGGATGCGGGAATGACCGCTTAGGGGAGCTGCAGCTGAAACCCATCTATGCTGGGCTGAGTAGTGCGTACTACGGTGGGATGTGCGAGGGTGCAGCCGGTCCCGACGCCAGTATCGAGAAGGTTCGTGCGGTGCGCGTTGGTACGATCGCTGGTGATTGCGCAGTGCTCTATTTGGATGGAGTAGATAGGAAGGGTGAGCCCGTGATCTATGGAGCGAAAACTGGGGATCGGCCTGAATGTGCTGGATTGATACGGAAGCTCGAAGTCGGACGGGCAAGTGCGGCCGTTCTCGGCAGGATGCGGGAAATATGCAGATAGTGATTTTCAGATACTCTCCGTATCACCTCCACTGTTGGGGGGCGCAGATGCCCGCTGTGGGTCGGTAGGCGCAATCTTCTTTTCAGTACCACCCTGGCCCTATGAAATTCGAATTTGGTGTCTAGCATGAAGATGAATTTGGACACCTTGGAAAAGGTCTCATCAATATTGTTCGACGAGCTGCGCTCCAGGGGCTTGCAAGAGATTGAAGTGGAGGACGTGTTCTACCGCGTGGTGCCATGGTCGGAACGCCACTCCATGGGCGGTGAGCGGGTGGAGCTTGAAGATGGAAGTCTTTTCGATGACTACTCTGATATTCAAAGAGTCGCATTGGGGCAGCAGGAACCACTGGCCTATCATCTTTCCGCCCTGGCCTGCCTTCTCTACGAGATAGGGGGGAGGTTGAGTGAAGAAGTGTGATTGCAGATATGCGCGTGCAGGTGCCGGAGGATCCCATGCGCCGCGTGATCGCTGTGAGCTTGAAGGAGAAGCTCAACAGTGTCTTCGCAGGATGTTCCGCAGCGCGCTGACAGCTCTGTTCGTTGTCGCCGCTCCAGAGTAATCAATGCAAAGGCTGGAATGGGACGGGCAATCCAAATGGCTTGGTTGAATGGATGGTGATTTACCATGGAGCTTGAAGCGAAAAGGGTAGTTTTATTTTCTCAACAGGATGAACGGCTCTTCTTTGAGTGGATTGGTCGAATCGGCTGCATCGGGAATGTGGTCGGCAGAGGGGATGTCATCTATCTACCCCTGGATCCAGATGCGGTTCTGGAGGAGGAGGTCTGGGAACTGGCCGCACTGTTCAGGAGGTATCGGATTCCACTGGTCCAGCTGCAAATGCTGGAGGCAGGCAGGTACTCTCGAGCGCTGCGGGATGCGTTGCGCGAGTAGGGTGCCAAGCGGGAGGCAAGGTGCATGAGCTCCCGCACTCCTCCACAAAAGTACGCGATCAGCCTGCACGCCCTCGGAGAAGCACAAGATGAAAGCTAGGCAGATTCTTCGGTACGGGTTGGCCTACGCGGTGTCGTGTGGAGCGCTCTGGCTGTTCCTGCACTTTGTGGGCAGGGCGCTTTACGCCTTCGACTCACATCAAGTTTTCTTCTGGCTGTATGCCGTCAGCCTTCTGTTGCTGGGAATTGGCGCACGGGTTCCTGCCGCTGGTCGCCTGACGATCAGGCGGCTTGCCAAGGGGGCTGGCTTGCGGTTGCTCGCTGGCCTTCTGGCCCAGGTCGTGGTGCTTGCACTGGAAGCCTATAGATTCAGCGGGTTCAGGTCATCGCTGCTCTGGCAGGTACCGGTTTCGCTGATGGTGATGAGCGTCGTGCTGCTCACGCCGCTCTGGGGCGTAGTGCTGGTTGCCCTCACCGCCGCATGCCGCCGCGACAACAACCCACATCAGGCTTCGAACCCATGAAGCGCCTGACTGCCTTTTGCCTCGTGGTTGCACTGACGTCCTGTGCGGCGCATCCGAACCGCACCACGAAGTGTCCGCCGGCCTATTTCACCTATGTTGGCACCGAGAGAGTCGACGGGTTGACCTACGGGCGCTTCCAGATCACCCACAACGCTGATCAGCCGCTTCAGCTGTGGGTGGATGAAAGACGCAGGTTGAACTCAAGGACCGCTCGCGCAGAGATGAGGCGCACAGGCGAGGATGCCTGGCGGCCTTACAACGTGATCCTTGAGGAAATCACACCGGGAGCGATCGGGCTGTCGATCGGGCAGGGTGAACAGCAGAGCGTTTTGTTCGATGGTGATGGCGTATTCCTGCCCGGCCAATCCAGCGCGGACACGGAGTACTCCATCGTGGTACGGGATATAGCCGGTTGCGAACATCGCTCCGCGTCGTTCATTCCCTGACGCTCCCGCCGCTGTGCGAGATTCTCGGTCACCCCCGCTCAGCGGCGCCCACCGCATGCGCAGCGGGTGCCCCACAGCGGTCTGCGCGATCTCAATCGGCACGCCATCCCGCAGCCACCCGGTCCGCCAGCACCAGCTCGGTATCCACCTGCTGGCCATCGCGCAGATAACGGATGCCCACGCGCGTCCCAACCGGGCGCTCACGCAGCAGCGCACGCCAGTCCGCCAGCTTCCGCGTGGCAATCGGCTCGCCTGAAATCATGACGATGCGATCATCCCTGCGCAGTCCCGCGCGCGCACCAGCGCTGGTCGGCGCCACATCGGCCACACGCAGTGCACCGTCCTCGGCCTGCAGCCACAGCCCACTGCGGTCGAAGGCATCGGCCTGCGTGCTTTCAGCGTTGGGCACCAGATAAAGGCGCTTGGCGTCGTAGTCGATGCCCATGGAGAAGCGCCGCAGCACGCCGCCACCCAGGATCGCGCCATAGTCGGCCAGGGCCAGCGCACCCTTGTCGGTGCTGGAAAGATCACCGACCAGACCGGTGACCTCGATGCTGCCCATGCGCAGCACACCGAGCCGGGCCGGTCGCGCCCGCCCCGGGCCACCCAGGCCCCATCCAAGCACCGCCTCCTCGCTGGCGTGGTACTTCTCCAGCAAACGATGGGTACGTACGAACGGGCTGCTCAGGCTCAGCGAGTTGCGTGAGCCAGTGTCCAGCCACAGCCGCAGCGGGATACCGTCCAGTTCGCCATTCAGTACCGGTGCGCGGTCGTCCTGTTCGAACGGCAGCACCACCGCGCTGGCGGGCGGCTGGTAGTGGCCCGGTCGGGTGAAGCTGAGCACGCGCGCGCCATAGTCGAAGGTGGTGACGAAGCGCAGGAAGGTCTCGTAGCCGATGAAGCCATCGTGTGGCACGCCCATCGAGTTGATCTGCTGGCCGAGGTCGATGATGTGGAACACCGGGTTTGCAAGGTGCGCGCCACCGATGCGCAGGTGGCGGGCCTGCGCCAGGCCCAGGTCGCTGGCGTTGTCGCCGGCACCATGCACGCTCAGGCGGCCCGCTGTGGACAGCCCCAGGCGCTTGGCGGCGATCGGTGTCAGCAGGTTGATGGCGCCGGTATCCACCAGGAAGCGCGCCGGCTGGTCGTCCACCTCGGCCTCTATATAGACATGGTTGTTGATCAGGTCGAACGGGACGCGGGTGGTGCCGCTGGCATCCTCGATGTAGCTGTCGTCGGCCATCGCTGGTGGTGCATACAGCCCATCCGGCACAGGGAGATCCACCCGGTAGCGCTGCACCTGCACGTCGCTGCGCAGCCGCGGATCGGCACGGCCCTGGGCATCGAGGGTGTCAGTGATGAGGCGATGGGGCAGCAGCAGGCCATCGACCGCCCGGTAGTCTTCCAGCGTGGTGGCGGTGGGTGTGCGCGCGGAGGCGATGACCACCCGGCCGAGCAGGCCACTGCGGGTGTCGAACCAGAGTTCGATCGGGTCCGCGCCCTCCGGCGTCGTCGACAGCACGTCATAGCGCTGCCCGTCGTGGGCCTCGGTGCGCGGGCCCGCAAAGCGCGAGGCCGGATAGGCGCTGGACCAGTAGGCGCGGGTGGCCAGCCACGCCTGCGTGCGCGCGGTGCGGCGTGGCACGCTGCCGTCCAGCAGGCCGACCTCGCCGCCATAATCACGCCGCCAGGACAGCTGGCCGTCGAACCCCTGGGCGACGGCGAAGGCTCCCAGTTGCGCCTGTTCGGCATAGCGACCGGCGCGCAGGTCCTGGTTGAGCTGCCAGCGCCCGTGCAAGCCGCCGAGCGACTGCTCTCCCTCAGCCTGCAGGCGCTGCACCGACAGCCACGGCTCGCCGCCACTGGCTGCACGGGCCCGGGCCAGCACGCTCGCCGCATCCCCCACCGCAGCCTGCACGGGAACCGCCAGCATCCACAGCAGGCCGAACATCATCCGTTGCCATCGCATCGCATCACCT
>Ga0153948_1001231_pt1 | contig 13206 bp, 10 predicted proteins | sample TSNJ032MetaG_FD_104696 | JGI IMG/M metagenome (GOLD analysis project Ga0153948, IMG submission 104696) | Attine ant fungus gardens microbial communities from New Jersey, USA - TSNJ032 MetaG | ecosystem: Host-associated > Fungi > Mycelium > Unclassified | place: USA: New Jersey, Wharton State...
CCACCGTATTCTCGATCGTCTGTCATTTGATCTTGGTCTTGGTCAGGAAGGGCTATATCGAGGTTGACGACGGCGCATTCGGCGTAGAGAGCCCCTGGTTTGAGGATCTCCTCGTGAATCAGATTTGGAGACCGGTGCGGTGCGGCGATAGGGATCGGGACGTTTTCGGCGTTGCTTTTCTGCGAGGCATTTGGTGTGGCGTCGTCAGAAGGGAGTGTGTGGGAGAGGACTTTGAAAGGCGTTGGGAGAAAGAGAGCGTGGAGGATAGATTGGATGGCTGCTTTGGGTGATTTGGTTGATATGTGGAGGAGAGGGAGTAGTAGGATATAGCTGTGCAAAATGTGAAATTTTGGATAATGTTTACAAAGAGCTTACAGTAAAATGCCGAGCCACGAAAATGTTCTCTCTGCAGCCCCTTGTCCTTGGTGAGGTGTGCTGCTGTCGAGTAGATTCCAATCAGCATTGAGCATGCGGGAGAGTGTGTCCACGCGACTGAGACCAGGAGAAACGCAGACTGCAACGATGTTACTTCGTTGCATGCGGGCACTGACGACGGGTATGGAGCTTGTTCCTTCTTGTGTTTTTGGGACCTGGGGATTGGGGAGGGCGTCGAGTATCCGCTGTAGGTGTCGTGTGAGAATGATCGTGCGGAGGGATCGGAAGCCTTCGTCTAGGAATGATGATTTAGAGGGCGACGACGACGCAGTGAAGTGTGTGAATGATGGGTCAAATATGTTGGATGTACGGAGAGAGGCGGCTGCGGCTGCGTAGAAGGGATTGACGACGTTGATGATACGGATATCACGCTCTGGTGGTGCGACAAGGAGTGCTGGAAGGAGAAGAGTGGTGATGAGGAAGGTCGATAGCGAGTTGGATTCTCGTTGTTTTGCTTCATCGATGGCTATTCTGCGAAAGAGTCGAGGGACACCGATATGTTGATATTCATGAGCAAATAGGATGCCATCCAGACGAGTGTCCGTCTTTGTTTTCGAGTTGTCTCCTGCGCCTTGCATGAGAAAGCGTGTGCAAAAAGCTCGCACACTGTCCGGGTCTGAGAGGTTACATTGCTCAGCGTAGATATTCTGATTGCTGTAGGATGTGCGGAGCAGAGTGACAAGGGTGGTAACTGTGGCTGAATCGATAGGATCGCCGGTGAGGGCGATGACTTTGGCGCCTCTCTGGGCAAGTTGTTGCAGTAATGTCAGCCCGAGAGCTGTGAATCCCCCCTGCAGCTCCCAGACTCAGCACTCCCGCTTTAAAAAACATACAACCCACCGTCACCAGAAATGTCCGGTCGTGCAAGTCCCGTTCGCGGTTCGTTTTGCGCCCTTGCGAGAAGATTCTCAGGGCTGTGAATACGACCAAGCCTGCGAGTATGTGCCAGGCATAGTTGTAGGGTATTATTCGGCTGGCGAGGGCTTGCACGACGTTGAGGACCATGCTGAATCGAGTACAAATAATTGTAAATGCGTGGGAAACCGGGCAGCTCGCTTGTCGTCTCCCTCCCTCGTCGCTGTCCCCCACAGCGACCGACCCTCCTTCTCATGGGCCTCAGCACCCTCCCGTATGATCTCTTACTCAACATCGCCCTCTTCCTTGATCTCAGAGACATCCATGCACTCCATCTGGTGCGCTATCCAACACTGTGCTCTTCATCTCTTAATTTTAGTTTACAGACTTGCAAAGCCTTGAACGACTTTACAATCACCCGGCCTGTCTACAGGAAGCTCTCCACAGATCTTTTGCGCAAATGCCGCGCGTTGCCTCTCAAGGGTTTCCAGCGTCTCACAGATCTCACGACCGAACAACTCATCCGTTCTGTCAACCAGGCAGCCCGATATGACAATGCATGGCGAAAACGGGCTCCTAGGCCTATTGGGCACCTCACAAGCACCTATGGAACCGCCCACTATATGGATGGTCCACATTCCTCTGTACCTACCAAACGCACATGGTATAAAGTCGTCAGCGCGCCACCCGGTGAAGAAGTCGACTGGCTTTCGCCTATCACTTCGAGCTACACGCTTTGTGCCACTAAAAGTGGCAAGGTCGTGTGCTGGGATGTTCAGACCGATTCCTGCCTTGCAGAGTGGAACCCAGGCGAACGCTGGGAGCTCTGGAAATGTCGTGTCGAGTTTGATGAGAGGATGGTGTACTTTACCATGGCTAAAATCCTCGATGCATCGTGAGTGTCCCTCAAACGATCGCATCCTTTTTTTGACTTGGATATGGTTGCAGGCAGGACGACAGCCGAGTCATGGAATTCGTGCTCATGCGACTCACGTTTTTCGACCCTCCGTCTGGCGAAAAGTCGTCCGAGGTGCCAAAATTCTCTTGTGTCACAGAATTCAGGACAATGGGCGTGGTCATGAATATCTTCTTGCTCGATCCTTCAGATTGTCTATTATCTGCCTTTGTGTGGTGTTCTAGTACGAATACCATCGGATTGTATGCATTGATGGATTGGACAAAACCTGAATACGTATTCATTGACACTGGCATCGAATACGTGCGTGTATCTCATCTTCTTTGTATCATTACTGATTCAATGTCCCCTCAGGAGGTGTCAGCTAATTGGTCCTGTATCTTGTATGACTGCTACATCGTCATCCACTGCGAGAAACCCGAGGCAGCGCATCAATACTTCTACCCTTTCTCCCTCCTTCGGTCCCATTCTACCTGTCTCCCAACGCGAAACTCCTATCCTTTGCTTACTGGTCTTGTTAGACCAGCTCGCACGCTGACCAAGAAGTTTGTCTTTCCGAGAATTGCCCCACAAGAAATTTCAACAGGACATATGCTCAGTAGGGAGGAAATGATGTGGTTGGATACCATAGCGCCCCATATGCTGCTTATGCTTCCTTCAATGCCACAAAGTAATGGTGCCGCACAATTGGCTCCCATTCCACCTACAGTTGCAAACACACCTCCAGGTGTTGCATTCGTCGCTTCGTCGTCTTGGAACGAACAGAACGGTCCGGTGATGGCGTCACTAACACCAGCACTTGCCTCTTCGCCTCCGTTAGATCAAGAAAATTCTCCATCTGCATGGGGATTAGCTACGCCGTCCGTCCCAACACCGGGTGCACCTCTGATACCCCATGCATCTCTTCCACCTCAAGCACACACCCCTACGGTCTCTAATGCTGATCCTCATGTTCATTCGCCTGACCAAACCCAACAACCAAACCCTTTCCCATTTCCTACTTGGTACCCCGAATCTGCACACTTTGTACGTCAATGGTGGCCTACTCTTCCGGGCATTCCTCGTGTAAGCTGCACAGTTGTTCTGTTGGTGATGCATGATCAAGAAACCCATCGAAATCGATTTGTTCTGGCTCAACATTATTTCAAGGTTCCAATTGACTGGGAAATGTGGATCCGCGGAGAAGGAAATAGCATGACATCAGGAATTTCTGGCAACGACACGACGGCAGACACAAAGTCGGGCACGAGAGAAGGTGAAGATGAGTTGATGAAGATGTGGTATGTCAGTAAACCTTTTGAGGTTGTACGTGTCTTTGACGATTCGGATGACGATGAGAATGCGATGATAGAGCGTCCGAGGCCGCTTGTGGCGGTTGATTTTGGACATGCGGTGTGGATTGAATATGATGAAGAAGCTGCTCCGCCTGTGACGCGACCGATATCTGTCCAACACCATCCTACTACAACCTTTGAATCACCTGCCATGACGGCGTCTGCTGCGCTACTTGAGAACAATAGTAGCGTTCATATGCATGTTGATGGTTCAGAAAATGGGGCCGTTGGTGCTGTCGGTTCACTTGGCCCTGGACTTGACGGACATGATTTGATGAGCCATGACTTTTTGACGTTGGCATCCCACGTTATGCCATATGGGATTGTTCACGATGACAATGACAATGACGACTTGGAGCATGAAGCAGAGCCTGAAATTGACTTGGAGCCAAAGGTGTTGAGATTTGTTACGTTTCCTGGCTATCAGGATGAGGAAGAGGAGTGGGTTGAGGAGGAGGTTGAAGTTGAGGCTGAGGTTGAGGCTGAAGAGGAGGAGGAGGAGGAGATTGAAGGGGATGTGGTGAGGGATGTGATGATCAAGGGAGGGAAGGGGAAACAGAATGGGGTTTGTGTGGATGAAGAGCTTGTGAATGGGTTAGGACAAGGACAAGGACAGCGGAGTAATAATGGTAAAAACAAGGGGAAGGGGAAAGAGAAAGAGAAAGCCAAGAACAGAAGTTTGACGTGTGTTAATGGAGGACATTATTCATCATCATCTTCTTCAGCCTCGACTTTGTACACTGCGAATGGCTCGCATTCCAAGACGCCCACGCCTGAGAGCACAGCCACGCTGTTGAAGAAGAAAAAGAAGCAGCAACAGGAACGACAACCACAAAAAGTGCAACGACGGAGGAAACGAGAACGTGAGACGGAAGGTGTAGTTCGGACGTTGCAAGTTCCGGAAGAGTTGGACCTTGGATTGGTGGAGACGATTAATATTGATCAGAGTCAGGGAGCGGTGATTCTTTCGGATAGGGATGGGAAGATTTTTATTTTGTGTTATGAGTGAGGACTAGGGTTTTTTTCTATTCTATTTGTTTGATCTTTTATAGTATTTCGTCATCATTGGCTTTTGTTTTTTCAAACCATTTTTACCATTTTTACCATTTTACCATTTATTGATTGTGTGAGGTAGATAGATATTTGGAGTGGTATTGTTACTTGCATTGCTTTTTTTATAATTCAAAGGTTATATATGATAAGGGCGTGGTTGTTGTGTGTGAATAACAAGGCTTGTCGACAATCGCGCTTGATGCTTCTGGCTGAAATTGTCTACATGAGCAAGATTGACACAACACGCTCTCCTGGCATGCGCTTCTTGTGATGGACCCCAAAAACCAGATCCGGACTTATCTCGGGTCGAACAACTTCTTTTCCGAAAGAATATGAAGAAACTCCGATGGTTGTTCATCTGACAGATCACACTATCTCAATTCTACAATGTGTCTGTTAGGTTTAAAAGCGCGAGTTCAGGAAATAAGTTGGAGCATTTGGAAGGCGGCCTAATCATCTCTTTTTTTTTTTGTGCTACCAATGCGATCGGTCTCTGTCTCTGTGTTTTTTGCTCTTGGTTTTGTTTCGCCCCTTGTAGCGGCGCAAGTCAGTGCCTGGGGTCAATGTGAGTATCGTTGAAAGCATTGATCATTTTTTTCGTCCGCTTACTTTATTTATTATTTATTGTGTGGTAAGGTGGTGGTATTGGTTGGACTGGCGGAACTAGTTGCGTTTCAGGGTGAAGTATCCAAGGGCTTGGAATGATAGATGGTTGGTTCATGCTGACCCATTGTTGTTGAAAGATATACCTGCGTCTCTGAAAATCCTTGCGCGTTTCCTAAATGCTTCCCTCTAGTCAGGGATGGCTAAAACAGCCTTATACAGATTATTCTCAGTGTATTCCAGACACGTCTGGTAGTACTACTGCCCCTAGCGCAACATCGACTTCCGCGGGTTCTGCACCGACGATCATTGCTGATGCGAATTACTGGTTCAGCTTGTGAGTTCATTCTCTCTCTACAAAAATTTTTCGCTGTTCTGATTTGGGTTTAGTGGCGATTCTTATACACAGACGGGCTTTGACCCGACTGGCACTCTTCCTGCGCCTGGGAATGTGCTCGGAAATCCACCTTATCCTGGCTTTACTGCGACTGGGGGAGAGAACTGGGTTGACTATGTGACGACGCAGTATAACAAGTCGTTGGTCTTGACGTACAACTATGCGTATGGCGGTGCTACTATCGATGCGAGCCTCGTTGCCCCGTTTGAGCCGACGGTCTTGTCTTTGACGGATCAGGTCAATCAGTTTTTGAGTGGTGCTGGTACTAAGCCTGCGAGTGCTCCATGGACGTCTAGCGATTCCCTCTTCTCGGTCTTTATCGGTATTAATGATATCGGGAATAGTTATTATCTGTCGGGGGATCGTGATGCGTGAGTATGAATCTTGGTTGATTCATTTTTAATTTTCGAGGTGTTGACTGACCCCTCCACCAACACTAACAGATTCTCCGATGTCTTGTTGAACGCCTACTTTGCCCTCGTGCAAAAACTATAGTAAAGTTCATTCTTATGTACTTTTTTCTTTTGTCCCTCATACCACACTTTGTAGTACTGCCGGTGGCCGCAATTTTCTCTTTGTGAATGTTCCTCCCATCGATCGATCCCCATTGGTACGACATTGACGTTTGAAGTTTCCAGTGATTGACCTCTAGTTTTTTTCTAATCCAGATGCTTGCACAAGATCAATCTGCTCGTGATGCTGAGTCTCTTGTCATCAACAACTTCAACACCAAGCTCGTTGCAAAAATCTCGTCCTTCAAGTCTAACAATACGGGGGTAAATTCATTTTTGCTCTGTTGACCGTTTATGTGTGTGTCGGGTACTCAATATATGATCTATTCCTTAGGTCTCAACCTACATTTGGGACTCTCACACCCAATTCACCACGATTTTGGACTCTCCCACTACTTATGGGTTTGAAGATGCCACGTCCTATGGGAGTGGATCTAACATGTTTTGGGGGTGCGTCGTTCTTGGTTTTTTTACACACCTGCTTTTGGCTGAACTACCTTTTTTTTTCTATGATTTCAGCAACAACTATCATCCCAGCAGCTATGCCCACAAGTATTTCGGTCAGCAAGTCGGTGATGATGTTCTCAGCAGCACCGTCTTTTAAATAACTTTTTTTCGAGTTATATATACACGCCTACTTTGGCATCTATATTCACGTGCTGGGGAGAATACCGGTTAAGAATAAACCTATGGTAGGACCTCTCACTATTTATGAGTTTCGTTTTTCCGCTTGAAGATCCGGCGCTTTTCCGAGATTTTCACCAAACTAGACAATGTGTCAAGTCATCTTAATGTCTAGTAGGTAATTGCTTCTACTTTTATGCCTTTACAACAATTCCAAGTGGTCCATCATCATGCAGTAGTCGGATTCAGGGTTTGAGATTCTGTCATGAACAGCTCACGTTATTGATCGCGTTGATGTGGAATGACAACTCTCTTTGGCAAAGGTTGGGCGGGCGTAATAAATTCGGATGTACAGTCAAGTGTCATGTTCTTTCTAGGCGATAGCTTTCCGAGCTATATACCATCTCGGTCCTGAGTCGCGATCAACCTCACCGTTCCCTCTCCCTACTACAGGATCGAGGCGCTATGCGCACAGTCATGGCCGGAGTCGTGGTAGTCGGAAATTTCATTATTTTTGTGGCTGGAGCAGCAGTTGATTTGACTGGAGCTTCTCTGACGCCGACCGGAATTCCCCAGTCAGCAAAAGGGTGGAGTCAATGTACGATCTTTTCTTCTGTCTATCAATTGTGTTTCTTTTGCATCTCCTCAGTCTCGGGACACGAGGAGCCTTGCTTTTTTTCTCATTGACTCCACAAGAACCGATCTTTAGTGAAGATTGTGTAAATCCTATCTAGGCACCTATGACTCATTATGGTTTATGTAGGCGGTGGTTATCACTACTCGGGCCCGACAGAATGTGAAGAGGGGTGAGTGATCAACAGCGCACTAGCAATCATGATCCCTTAAAATACCGTCTGCGTAGTTTTCGTTGTCGCAAGAATCATAAACGTGAGCTAGGAATGTGGTATCCCTAATCGGGCTATCATGCAATGATTCCTCAACCCAGATTTCCATCAGTGCTGGCCCCAAAGTACGGCGAATATCACACCGATGCTCATCTGGCAAGAAGTGCCCACACGGCCACCTGCAGCAAAGCCTGAGCCGACAATTCCGAGTGTGCCACTAAGCACCGTACTGAAACACGACGGTGTTGTAGTGGCGACACCCTTGACGATGTCGCTGTCATGAACGATTGAATCGGGTGCAGGTGGTGGCAAGGAGCAAATTTGGTATTGCAAGCCTTTTAAGTCCTTGGTGGTGAAAGCAACGTCAATTCTTCGTGTCTTTCTGACGGAATTATTACTCCTTCGTGCAGGACCAAAAGTAAGATCTTCCTTCTTTGGTTAGATCACTGTGCACGAGATAATCTAAATATATCGGCACACCACCCTGCTTCTAACATGAATTTTCAAAAGCACGAATGAGTAGTAATATGGCGGCTGCTTTTCAGATGCGGAGGGCCGAAAAGCTATGTTTTGTGACTGGCTTGGTATGACTTGACAGCAAGGCTAACATCAGCCGTGCTTCCGACATCAATCAAAGTCGGTAATCACCATGTATCAAGAGTTCTGTGAGGGTGCCCCGGAATTTTCTACAGGTTTGAGTCGCCTCACCTCATCACAGTGAAAATTAGAGTTTAAATTTCCATTCCTACTCTTTGTTGATCGACACACTCCCTGATTTTTGCTGATGTACAATAATGATTATCGGGAAAAGCCGAAGGATTTCACCATGTTTAGCAAATGAGCACTAACATGCATGGCTGAACAATTTGTGTACCTGGATGCCTTGATCTATACAATTCACGTAGAAACCAATGCCGAGGTGTCAAAATGCTGACAAAAATTTTCTTTGGGTCAATAATCTATTACACGGCGCTCGCTCGCAGTTCGTGGTAGATTTTTATCTATATAGATGAAAAGAAATAGGGAAAATAACTAGAGAAAATGCGGTGACGAAAGGTCCATAGTACCTGAGTGTAACATGTGTATAGATTACTCTATGTTGTCTAGAAAAGAGAAGGCTCTTGGGTTGAGTTCCAGGAAGTCGACAACTGTGCTGAGGACGTATCCGACCCGGTAGTAGTTCCTGTAGAGTGGGCACTCGCGTAGTATGTGGTGGCATGTTTCTAGGACTGGTAAGGCTATCTAGTGAAGGAGTAAGTAGTCGCCATCAAGGCAGATGTGAGGTTTGCACAAATTCCCTGCACGCGTGCTATCATTGTGGCAGACAAGTTAAACGGAGAAATCATAAAAGAATCGCTGTTCCCCCCATTGGGGAATACAAAGCCAGGTTCTTTCCAAACGAGAAGAACACCTGCCCATGCAACGATACAGCTTAGGCTGCGATTCCACGAGACTCAATCTCTTGAGAGCATATATAATGTTCTGACAAAACGAGCTCCTTCAATAATTTAATGCTAGTTCGAGAGAAAGCCTTTCCGCAAAAGAATGGACGGCAGAGAGCATATAACCAAGGATTCACTCGTTTCCCTGCTAACCTCTACCTGTATCCTCTCCCTTCAACCAAATGAAGATCTCAAGGACATCAATTTTGATAACTATCACAGAATTTACCCATTTGATAAATTCGCACCACAGTGCTTGCACTTACGTCGAGCTGCTGATCAGCACTATATATGACTGAGTGAGGTGTGAATGACAGCAGAAGAAATACCATAAGCAATCCGCCCCATCCTCATTAACATCTTCATAATGTACGACCTTGACCATAACGCAACCTCTTACACCTTGGTGGGGTCTTGCGTCGCTGGTTGTAAGGGTTGATCGGACTTTTCTTTCTCAAGCTTCTTCGCTTGCACAAGCATCTCAAATAAGTTTCCAGGACTCTGAGCCACCATTGCCTCTTGTTCCTGCTGTATCATCTTGTCAAAGGTTTCGCGATTGATTTCAATATACTTCTGCTCCTGGGTATATTGCTTTTGTGCTTCGGCCCGCTTTTGCTCTAGGTATGTAGGAGGTGGTTGATCACGAGGAGTCGCACCCTTATGCAGGATTCCAAGTCAACAACAAGAAAGGACCAGTAACGGCTCATGACACACCGGTTGTGAAAGACCGAACATGCTCGCAAAAGAACTACTAGTTATATGATGTGATTTCTTCTTCCATTCTTCAATATGTTTTGCTTTGGCTTCTGCTTCCTTCTTAGCATACTCAGAGGGAATATCCTTTCCTTGGTAAGCCTCAAGGATCGGTCGAACATCAGGAGGTCGGTATATGGCAATAGCTGCCAGACAAGTGAGTGAAGGCGGCAGGTAGGATGACAGTTTACACACATTCTAGGAAAGGAATCATCGCAATGAGACCTTTATCAGTAGGGTCACCCTGCCACTTGGGCACGATGATAGCATTTTCGGGGTGAGTCATATAATGTAATGCCTTTGTATCAAGGGCAACGACTTTGGCAAGATCACGATTGAGGTATGAAAGGTCCTAAAATTGAATAAGCACTTGAGGTAATGCTGGAAAATTCATGCTGACTTTGACAACGGTGCCATTGATCGACCGCGTCGCCTCACGATAAAGGCGATGAGTGATAAAAAAATTATATTTGTCTAATTTGTCGAGAATAGGAATAGCGGTCTTCGAAGTATAAGTACGTAAGACTCCAGGGAGACAGCATTAACTCACATAATAATTTTGGGTCGTAAAAACGACTACCTCATAAAACTGAGAGATATAGGCGAGAAAATAGTCTACACCAGGTCGCTTGGCTGTCCGCCAGCCATGCTGACGCTGTAGAGTTGATTTAATTTATGCAAAAGAGGGATAAAGCATAAACCCACATCCCACGTTGATTTTACCAGAAGATCATCTATAGAAATCAAGAGAGTGTAGGGTTTCTGATGCGAGGGTGGATAGGGTGCAGGCAGGAGCTCAGCCCAGGCAGGTTTGTTGAAGTACTATGAGAGAAGACAGATCAGTAATGTCACAAAATATCAAATGATAGCGCAGCTCACATCGAACAAATTTCCCACTCGCTCTTTTGTTCTATTCCAGCGTCCTTGGGGGGCGTGTTCAGGTTTCTAAGTACGGAAATTCAAGTATGACGTCGGTGAATACAGCAAATTCACTGACAAGTTTCATCCGTTTAAGCTCATGCTCTTCCCAGGTTCTACCCATATAAAAGATTCCAAGACCAAGAGACAGACCCAAAAATCCTAACGATAGTTTGCCAATATTCTGTCTTCTCTTTTCACTGGCTGAGAGAGAGCCTTTCGAAGATTTGGCACCCGTTCTCTCCCTGTCCTTTTGCGGGCCGGGTTGTATTTCGGGAGGAGAAAAATCCAAACTGGGTACTGTACCAGGTTGTGAGGTCGTGTCTACAGGTGTCTCAGGTCTAGGTTCTTTGGGTGTCTCTGAACCAGACGGCGATGGTGGTACCTGGGACATGCATCGTACAGACTGGACGAGAACACGTCGCTGAACAGGCCGACTGAGAACAGCGAACATATGGTTCAGTCGTTCTAGCTGGAGGCTGAGCAAACTTTTGCGGGTCGTTATTTGGTCTTTACCTTGGATCCAAACACGGTCATCGATGCTATGGACACTTGCAGCCTCCAGGTGCTATGAGAACTAATAAACGATATATGCGAGCATCGGAAGATCGCTCGTTTGTTGTTGTGGTGGACTCAAGGTGCCCAGCCATCCGGTTTTGGAATTTGAGAATAGCAGACTTACCCGCCAGTACTGAATTTCAAGACGTTTCTATCGAATTCTATCACTACAACGACACAGAAAACGTCACGATGTAATGTCATTATAGTTTAGTCGGCCCGAAACCTCCAAATCGTGCTGCGCATGGTTAATATCTCCATTCGATTGATTAATCTAGGATATTATAGTCTGTCCTTTAACGCGAGGCATACCATTCTCAAAGAGTCTGGACTGATTCGACAAAAACCAGGCTCCAACTGCGATAAGGTATCTTTCAGATTATCGAGAGATACTCTCCAGCTGAACGGTGTTTTAGAACACGGGCAAATTCTTGTATCGAAGGAGAACGAACTACTACATGAACCGTGCATACTGGCAGCATGATGGCATGCTTCAAGAATGAAGCTGCCAAGTACCTCCCTAGTACCACGTTTTCATACTACATACTGCATCTCTTCTGGAAAACCTCATGCTATCAGACTTCAATGTTATTTAAAAATAAAAAGAGGGACCATTCCAGTTTGATAAAACTGGTGTAATTATCAATTGATCGAGATTTACCCGAGCTAATATTTGGTGTCATTGGGCTTGATTTTCTAGATTTTAGTACGCGGTTTGTTTCTGGAGAGGCAGTGGGTATTCATGAGGTGTATTTGTACTAGTCGTAAGGTTGGAGTCAGCCTCATGTAGCCGATTGAGTTATGATGTCGAAATGGACCCTGAATATTTTGATCTCGTACCATGCGATCACCCCATTCTCACTACATTTTTTTGATAAGCACGCCTTGCCTATATAAACCCCTTTGCTCGCTGATAACCCATCAGTCTTTGCCCAGTTCACAGTCGGTCTTCGATCGTCTTTGAGTCTTTGAGTCCCTTGCAACCTGTGCATGTACTCAAACCAGCTTTGCTCTTCACATAACTCTCATCGAGGTCTCAAGCACACATCCGCCGGATTCATTTTTAACAACTGATTTCATGGCCAAGCCTACTCACGTTTCCGAGCCTCAGCTTCAGGGTGCATCGTCTGTTCACCCTACGGCCGCTCGTCGCCCCCACTACATCAATATCCAGTCTGAGAATACACTCTACGATGACGAGTTCATCACATCAAAATTTTTCAACCGTGGCTCTACGGTCACCATCGCCGATGGCCAATTCACTGTCGTTCCCAGGGCCGAAGAATACCAATTCCGCACCAAGAAAGCCGTTAGCAAGACCGGGTGACTTTCCTCTCTTTATCGCTAGCATCCGTCGTGTACTGACCTGTTTTGCGCGCAGTCTCATGATGATTGGTATTGGCGGCAACAACGGTTCGACCTTGTGTGCGACTATCCTAGCCAATCGCCACAATATCACGTGGCATACCAAAGAGGGCGTCCAGCAGCCCAACTACATTGGTTCTCTCCTTCGTGCATCTACTATCAGCATTGGGACCGATGCCAATGGCAAAGAAATACATGTTCCAATATCCGATATTCTCCCCATGGTCCACCCCAATGACCTCGTCCTTGGTGGTTGGGATATCTCTAGTGCCAGTCTCGAAAAAGCTATGGTGCGCGCTCAAGTCTTGGATTACGACCTTCAGCGCCAGGTTGCTCCTCACATGGCTCTCCTCGGCCAGCCTCTTCCGTCCATATATTATCCCGATTTCATCGCGGCCAACCAGGAGGAGCGTGCTGACAACCTGATTCCTGGGACTGACAAACAAGTTCATCTTGATCAAATTCGCGCTGATATTCGCAAGTTCAAGCTGGACAACGGTCTCGATCGCGTTATCGTCTTCTGGACCGCTAATACCGAGCGTTACAGCGACATCATCCCCGGTGTCAATGATACTGCGGATAACCTCTTGAATGCA
>Ga0153948_1001232_pt1 | contig 13206 bp, 15 predicted proteins | sample TSNJ032MetaG_FD_104696 | JGI IMG/M metagenome (GOLD analysis project Ga0153948, IMG submission 104696) | Attine ant fungus gardens microbial communities from New Jersey, USA - TSNJ032 MetaG | ecosystem: Host-associated > Fungi > Mycelium > Unclassified | place: USA: New Jersey, Wharton State...
CAGAGGGTTCATGCCGCTTTTCCGGAAGGGCTTCATGATGAAGTGAATTATGACGGTTCCGTAAAAGCTGCCGCATACCTTCTGAATAATGACTGTTATGTCTCAATTGATAAAACGCGGACATTCCTTAAAGAAATATCCGGAGGGAAAATAGATATTTCAAACGGAATGATCTGCAACCTTGCACGTCAGTTTTCAGAAAAGACACAGGAAGAACGGGATCAGATATTTCTTAAGCTGCTGGCATCACCAAGTTTACATACAGATTTTACTTTCGGGAGAATGAACGGGAAGCAGGCTTCGGTCATCATATGTGCTACCCCCGAACTTGTCCTGTATCAGGGTCGTGAGAAAAAAGGGCACGAAGGGGTGAAGAGCTCTCCTGTAGAGTTATACCAGGGCACGATCATAAGCGATCACGAAGCGACCTTCCAAAACTATGGGACTCGTCACCAGGAGTGCATGGTTCATGTGGAAAGGTATGTCCGTTCCAGCATAGAAAACGAACCGGAGCTTGAATGGAACAGGCAGATGCTTAAATGGATTCAGTCAGCTATCCACTACTATAATGTGAGGGAGGAAGAAGGTGCTGATGTTGATGAAGAACAGGTGGCACAGTTCGAAGCCAGATATGATGAAATCATAGAAAAAGCGAGGGATGAGTACGAATATGAACCGCCAAGCGACTACTTCCGGGATGGGTACAATCTATATAAACGGATGTCTGGTGACAAAGGAGACTACCTCTTGTTTCTGCATGATCCATCTGTAGATCCTACAAATAATTTGGCGGAACGCTGCGGAAGGAAATTTAAGAGAAAAGCAGCGCAGGCCATGTGTTTTCGCAGTATGGAAGGAGTTAATTATTTCTGCGATGGATTGTCGGTGATCCAAACTCTGAAATCAAATGGCGAGAACCTCTTTGATGCTGTTATCTCCCGCTTCAATAAACAGGGTGAGGCAAGGTGTTAAATTTCCTCGGCTCTAATTTTAGTGTGCAAAAAACTCGCAGTGTGAATCCTGCGAGTTTTTCCTTTTCGGCTAGGCCTTGAATTGTAACGCTAAACCAATTGAACATATCTTGATAAAAAGAGTATATTGTTATGATAATTCACCCGTGCTAATATGGTACTGTGAACAATTGTAAATGCCTGTGGGTTAGCGGGGTGATGAATTGAATACGGTGCAGCCTATTAGAAGCAAGTCCCAAGTTATGGATATAGCCGATTACTTAAAACTAAAAAGTAATCGTGACTATATCCTTTTTATGTTTGGCATATATTCCGGCCTTAGAATATCGGACATATTACCGCTAAAGGTTCGGGATTTGCGGGGCAGGAAAAGGTTATACATACGGGAAAAGAAGACGGGCAAGGAAAAGGTAATCTTCATAAACAAAGAGCTGCAGGCGGCTTTGGCTGATTACATACAGTATATGAAGGATTGGCAGTATTTATTTCCGAGCCGCCAACGCACCAGTAAAACTAAAAAAGACCAAGACACAAGGCACATGACCCGGCAACGCGCTATACAGATATTAAAGCAAGCTGCATTCCGGTTCGGAATTGAAAACGTCGGTACACATACACTAAGGAAAACTTTTGGTTATCACATGTATCAGGATACAAAGGATATTGCAACCATACAGGCCATATTTAATCATTCCAGCCCATTGATTACGCTTAGATATATCGGCGTTGACCAAGATAAAAAAGATAATCTTGTTCGGGACTTTAGTTTTAAAAGATAGTATTATTCCTTTTTCCGTGGTTGAGTTTTACATATTGAAATATTGTAAACTCAGGTATTTATTTTTGGTGTATTAGATGTAGGGAAAATTCCAAACGAGTTTTACACATTATAAGATATGTAAAACTCAAAGAAGAAATGGAAGGTGATTAAACCTTGGAATTGAACGACAAGGAAATGAACAGAATCATTAAGATTATAGCGGATTTCTACAATACAAAACGATGGCGCAAAAAGCGGAAATACATACTGGCAAGGGACAGTTACCTTTGCCGTGAGTGCCGGAAATATGGCCGAACAGCGGAGGCAAAGGCCGTTCATCATATTACACCGATTGAAGAATTCGCGTTAAAGCTTATTAAGGGGATTATTGACATTGCGGAGTTTTTTAGATTAGCGCTTGAAGATGATAATTTAGAAAGTCTTTGCAATCCGTGTCACAATAAAAAGCATCCGGAAAAGGGTGGGAAAAGATTTTAAAAGATATCCCCCCCTATCCAAAAATCTATAAAAATGCTTTTGGAACACCGGGGGGAATGGGACATTTCCCCGTAAGCGGGTCAAATTATAGGAAGGATATAAAAACAAAGGGGGGTGTGACAGTGGCAACCAAAGCAAAAAATCCTACTACTACAATTCGGAATAAAGTTACTAAGCAAATGCGGGAAATGAAAATCTATAACAAGGGCTTCGATGACATAATCAGAATTTATGCAGACCTTCTTTATCAGTATGACATTCTGCAAGAGCAATTCAAATTTTCTGGTTACAAGGTGAGCGAAACTTACACCAACAATAAAGGGGGCCAGTCCGAACGGAAAACGCCGCTGTATTTGACCTTGGAAATTTTACGCAAAGATATTTTAAGCTATTCCGCACAGCTAGGGCTTAATCCAAAATCACTGATGAACGTAAAGGGAGAACTGCAGCAGCCACAAAAAAAATCCTCCAGCCTTGCAAAGGCATTAAGTGATGACGGGTAATGTATGAAAACTATCAAAGGGTTTTGGATTATACTACAGCCATAGTTACAGGCAAGAAGCTGGCATGTGTGGAGCTTACACAATGTTGCCAAAGATTTTTAGATGATATTGTAAGCGGCGCTTATGACTTTGACTATAAAACGCCGGAAAAAGTTATCAGGATAATTGAAACAACATTTGTCCATGTGAAGGGCGTAAAAAAAAATAAGTCCTTCCTGCTTGAGGACTGGCAGAAGTTCATCATATATAATCTGCTTGGCTTTCTATATAAAGGCACTGATAAACGGCGGTATCAGGAAGCCTTTATTTTTATTCCTCGTAAAAACGGAAAAACGCCGTTTGTAAGCTCTCTTGCATGGGCGTTAAGTCTGCTTGAATACAAGGTTGGGAGCAACCTATATATTGTTGCCGCTGTTTTAAGGCAGGCACTTGAAAGCTTCCGTATTATCAAAAAGAATGTGGAGCGATTGGCAAGGCTGGATGATGAAGAATTTAGAATACAGGATAATAACAATCAGCATTCCATTGAAAAGAGTTTTTTTGATGACAGCAATAATGAAATCGGGAGCATATATATACAGGCCATTGCCAATGACTCGAACAATACAGACGGTCTGAACGCCAATTTGATTATTGCTGATGAAATTCACCAGATGAAAAATTCACAGCAGTATTTCCCGTTTAAGCAGGCCATGAAAGCATATTATAATAAGCTTCTGCTTGCCATAACGACAGCCGGTGATGACTATAATTCATTCTGTAATAACCGGCTGGACTATTGCCAGCGAGTTTTAAAGCGGGAAATCATAGATGAAACCTATTTTATTTTCATTTGTAAAGCTGATAACCCAGAAGAATACACAAGCCCTATAGAGCATGAAAAGGCTAACCCTAACTATGGTGTAACGATAGACCCGCAGGAGATATTAGCGGAATCGTTGCAGGCACAAAATGACCCTATATCAAGGAATACGTTTTTGAATAAGGGTTTAAATATCTTCACAAACAGCATTAGCGCATACTTTGATATGTTCAAGGTTGAAGCCTCCGACAATAAATACAGCTGGACACTGGACGATATTTTAAAGCTGCCCATAAAGTGGACTGGCGGCGCGGACTTATCAATTATGCACGACCTAACGGCGGCTTGCCTTTACGGTGAATATGTGGACATTGAGGAACACGAAAGGTATAAGGCTGAGCAAAGGGAATTGTTTGGTAACGATATTGCTTTATACAATCAAGCGAATAGCACAGAGTATAAAAGCTTTGATGGTATCCAGCCCAAAGGTGTAGGTATTACTATCACGCACGGCTTTATACCCGTTACAACGGCAAAGGAAAAAGCGGATGAATGCAGTATACCTTATTTTGATTGGCTGGATAAGTGTACACTGACCATGTGCAACGATAACATTGTTGATTATGAGTTGGTTGTCGCATGGTTTATTAAAATGCGTGAAATGGGTTTTGACATTGAAAACGTAGGCTTTGATAAATACCAGGCCCGTGACTTTGTTGCATCAATGGAGAGTCATAAATTCAAGATGAGCAATATAGACCAGTCCCATTGGAAGAAGACAGAAGCCTTCAGGGAGATTGAGCGGAAAGTATTGTCAGGTAAATTCTACTTCTTGCATAGTGATGCATTCAAGTATTGCATATCAAATGTTAAGGCGGCAGAGGATACTCACAAGATGATAACATTCGAAAAGGTTAAGCAGGACAGGAAAATTGATTACTTTGACGTAACGGTAATAGCTTGTAAGCAATGGATTATTAATAAAGAAAAAGGCCAAAAGGGCAGGAAGCTTGAAAAATGGTTCAACTAATAATATTGGAGGTTGGGGCTTATGAAAATTTTAATCAGTCAGGACGGCAGGCAGGTTTTTACCATAGGCGCAAATAATTTGATTAACATTTCTGCTGTGGAAATTGAGAAGCCAGCGAAGGTTACGCTGTATTCCATTGGTATTGAGGGCATCAGCTTTGGACTTTTCAAGCGGGAAGCAAGCGCCTTGGAGATATTCAAAGAATTTATGGAGTTTCTTTGCTGTGACAGGCCATGTTTTAAAATGCCGGATGACAGAGACGATTAATGGAAAGGCAGGTGATGTAAAGCATGGCAAAAAGAAAAAAGAAGCAGGAGCGGGACGGGACCGGAAGTCAATCACCAACCAAATGGTATAGCATTAGCGATATATCCTCAGAAGAAATATTTTCTACCGGATATACAAGCTTCAGGAACAATACAAGTATTAGAACGGCGGTCCACAAAATAGCGGACTTAGTTTCTTCTATGAGCATTCACCTGATGCAGAACACTGATAACGGCGATATACGGCTAAAAAATGAGTTGGCTAAAAAGATTGATATAAACCCGAATAGCCTTATGACCCGGAAGAATTTTATATACAACATCATAACAACGGCTATTTTAGACGGCGGCGGCAATTGCGTTATTTATCCTAAACATGACATGCATGGATACTTAACGGACATGGTTTTTCTGGACATGGGGAAGGTAACGTATGACTGTACATTTAACGATTACAAAATAAAATATGCCGGTGAGACCTTTGATGCTGATGAAATGGTACATATTGTAGTCAATCCTAAAAACAGCAATCCATTCATCGGTCAGGGCTTCACAAAGGAATTAATTGAGTTGGCTAAAAGTCTTGCACAGTCGGAAGCCACTAAAAAAAGCTTTCAAAAAAGCAAATGGAAGCCCAGCCTGATTATACTTGCGCAGGGCTTACCGGATTCTCTATCAAGTAAAGAAGGCCGGGAGAAAATACTTAATCAATATATGGATACAACCGAAGCCGGGCAACCTTGGATACTTCCTGCAGACAGCTTTGAAGTGAAGGAAGTAAAGCCGTTGACCCTGAAAGACCTGGCTTTAGTTGAAACGTTGGAGCTTGACAAAAAGTCGGTTGCTAATTTGTTTGGCGTGCCGCCTTTTTTTCTTGGGGTTGGTTCCTTTAACAAGGATGAATACAATAACTTCATAGACAGCGTTATTCTTCCGTGGGCGCAGAATATAGCGCAGGAATTTACAAAAAAGCTTCTGTACAGTCCGGATTGCTATTTCCGGTTTAATGGCCGGAGCTTGTATCAATATGATTTTCAACAGCTTGCCATAGTAGGTGAAAGGCTTGTAAAGCTAGGGGCAATGAACCGTAATGAATGGCGCGATTGGTTTGCATTGCCTCCGAAATCTGGGCTTGATGAAATCATAGTGCTGGAAAATTATCTGCCGATTGATAAGCTAGGTGAACAAAAGAAACTGAAAGGGGGTGAATAATTTGGACAACAGCAAAAGGAATGACCAACGGCAGTACAGGAGCATTCAAACACAATTTAAAATTACTCGTTCTGAAAATAGCCAAGATGGTAAATACATTGATGGCTATTTTTCTTTGTACGGAATTATAACTGAGTTGTGGACGGGGGCTTGTGAGGTTATAGAGCCGGGTGCTTTTGACCGGGCTGTAAGAGAAGATGACGTTAGGGCCTTAATAAACCACGACACTACTTTAGTGCTTGGCAGGACAAAAGCGGAAACACTTGAATTGCGGTCGGACAATACCGGGCTATGGGGCAGAATCTGCATAAACGAAAACGACACTGAGGCTATGAATTTATATTACCGTGTTGAACGGGGTGACGTAGACCAGTGCAGTTTCGGTTTTAATATCATCCGGGAAGAAACTGAATACCCGGAGGACGGGGGCGTAATCTGGCACATTAAGGAAGTGAAGCTGTATGAAGTAAGCCCGTGTACATTCCCGCAGTATGAGGAAACAAGCATATCCGCAAGAAAAGCGGACTATGAAGAAATTCGCAAGCGGCAATTATCATTGCGGAAAGAAAAATCTAAAAAAAGATTGGAGTGTATTTTTAATGCTGAAAGTAATTAAGCTTAGAAAACAATTGGAAGTCAAGAAAGCCGAGTTAGCGGCTGTAAGAAAAAAGATGGAAGGCTACGCATTGCGGGAAACCGAGCTTGCAACCGCCTTAGATGAAGCTGTTACCGATGAAGATATAAATTTGGTTGACAGTGATATTGAAGCGCTGGAAGCAGACCAAACGGCGGCTGAATCGGAGGAAAAGACTTTGACAGAAGCCATTGCCGGCATTGAGCGGCAATTAAATGAAATTGCGGAAAAAGAAAAATCCATGGAAGGAAGGGGCAATAATAATATGGGCAAAGAAGCGGGTAAAGTTGCATTCGGAACAAGGCAAAGGGATTTGGAGTATTTACAGCGTGAGGACGTGAAGGGGTTTTATACTGAATTACGTGAAGCAATCATGCAGAAAAGAGCGCTAGCCGGTACGGATTTAATTATTCCAACGGTTGTGATGGATAGGATTGAATTGCAATTGGGGGACTACTCCAATTTGTACAAGGAAATTGACCTTGTTCCGGTTAACGGCAAGGGCCGGGTTATTCTTGACGGCGCCAACCCGGAAGCAATCTGGACTGAAATGTGTGATGAAGTAAAGGAAATGGAAACAGCATTTAAGGCGGTAGAATTTGACGGCTTCAAGGTAGGCGGCTTCATACCTGTATGCAACGCGATTTTGGAAGATGCCATGATAAACCTTGCTAGCTACGTTGAACAGCGGATTGCTAAGGCCATAGCAAAGGCCCTTGACAAAGCTATTTTGAAGGGGCAGGGTTCAACGCAGAAGCAACCCAGCGGTATTATTACCAAACTTCCTGACACTAACAAAGTGCCTGTTTCCGACATTACGATACCGAATATATTAAAGCACGTCGGGCTAATTGATGACGGGGAAAGCACTGTCGGGGAAATCATAGCTGTTGTAAAAAGAAAAACATGGTATGAAAAGCTTATGCCATTGACTTATGCGGTGGCCGCAACTGGAACACAGGTTATTGTAAACGCTCAAAATCCGCATTTAGCCGGGTTCCGTGTTGTGTTCTCAAACAATATGGATGATGACAAGATTTTACTGGGAGATTTTAAACGTTATATGCTTGTCGAGAGGGGCGCGGTGACGCTTTCCAAATCTGAGCATGTCAGGTTCATCCAAGACCAGACCGTATTTAAGGGTACGGCGCGTTATGATGGCCAGCCAACAAATGAAAAAGCTTTTGTGCTGGTAACATTGGGTGACGTAGCAGAACCGGAGGAACCGGAAGCGTAAACCAATTAAGGCGGCTGGTCGTTAATTAGTCCCAGCCGCCTAGCCATGAGTTAGGGGTGGAGCTTATGAAAGATACGCTGTTAAGTCTTCTAAAAACTGATTTAAGGATATTACACCGTTCAGAGGATATATACCTTAAAGCATTAATTGAAAGTGCCATATCTGATATAAACGGCTACGGCCTTGAATTGGACACTGATAATGATATGGGGGATGTATTTTTAGTTGTTGACTGTGCCGCTTGGAAATATAAAAAGCGGGATGAAGATGTGGGCCTTCCCCGACATCTGCATTTCAGGATAAATACACGGCTTTTTAATCAAAAAGGTAAGGTGGACGCAGATGCAGGAACTTAACGAAGGCATACTTAAAATTTATGAAAAAGTTCCTTCACAAAGCGAAGGCGGCAAACCTGTTGATGTGCTTAAACCTTATAAACGGGCGTGGTTTGGATACGTTAATTTTTCCGTAAGCGAGCATTACGCTGCTAAACAGTCAAATACCAAAGTTGAAAAGCGGGTGCAGATTCTACAGGATAAAGCTTTATCCAATTTGCACGTTATTGTGATTAAGAAACAGCAATATCAGGTAGGGAGGGTAGACCACGGCAAGAGCAGGAGCGGCAGACCAATGACATATATCACGCTGGAAAGGGTGACGCAACAATATGACATTAAGTAATTTCAGGAAATTGCTTCTTGAAACAGGTATTCCGGTATTCCACTATGAAGGAGAACTGGAAAGCGGCCCTTATATTGTTTATCAGGAATATGCTACTACATATGTCTTTGCAAGTAATAAAGCTTATACGGAAAAAACCAGCGTTTCAGTAAACCACTATACGAAAATAGAATTTGACCAGTCATTTGACTTGCTGAAAAAAATACTTCTTAATAGAGGTATTTTTTTTAGTATTGTCACAACGTATGACAAAATTGATAAAACAATTCAAAACCAGTTGGAAGTTATACTGATTGAAGAATACGGTGGTGGTGTGTAATGGCAGAATCTATTGACGGTTTTTCCGATTTAGCCATAGTACTTGAAAATTTCGGCCGCAAGGTGATGGATGAAAGTGTAAAGAGAAGGGCTCTTGAAGCTGGCGCGGAACCAATTGTATCCCGTGCTAAACGAGTGGCCGCACAGCACAAGAGAACAGGAACGCTTGAAAGCGGTATTATTTCTGCGTATGACGAAAAAGGCAGCACAATGGACATTGGTTGGAGTAAAGATGCTTTTTATGGCCGCATTCTTGACAACGGGTTTAATCACACAAGAGGAAAACATATTCAAATAGAGCACTTAAAGGCTTCTTATGAAGCGGAAAAAGAAAACGCCATGAACGCAATGCTGGAAGTATACAAGAAAGAATTAAGTTAGGAGGATTTTAATTTATGAAAAATTATTTGAAGCCAGCCTTTGAGGTAACAATAGGCTCATCTTTTTGGGATATTATCAAAAGCCGTACCAATACGGCTATAAACTACAATGATGAAGTGCTTGAAATTCCAATAATCAAGACGCTGGGGCTGGCAAGAACGAAATCTGAATTGAAGGTACATGCAAGCGGTATTATCTATGAGTATTTGTCTCAAACGACAGGAGCAGAAATCACGCTGGGAGCCGTGGCCTTGCCAGAAGACTTGGTTGATGAACTTGAAGGGACAACCGTTAACGGCGGCTATACCTTCAACAAGACCGGCGATATGAGTAAAGAATTTGCCTTTGGGTATTGGGGAGAAAACTCAGACGGTACATATATGTACTATTGGCATCCAGTATGTAAGCTTGTTCCAGCCGATGAAAGTCACGAAACTAAGAAAGACGATATACCAGAACCCAGTAAGGAATTCAAAATCATTATTATTCCTTATAACGGCCTGTGGCGTGTGAAGTATTCCACTAAAAAAGCTATAGAAGCCCAGGAAACGGTTATTTCCATTGATGAATTTTTTGCAAAACCTATTTATAACGAAACTGATTTACCGACTGGGGCAGGAGAATCCTCAGGAGCATAATACACAAAAACCAGCTCATGATTTTGTATATATTTAATGAAAGATGAAAGGGGTACTTGAATATGCAATTTGTTAAAAGCCATCTTGAGCCAATTATGATAATCCTTAACGGCGTGGAATACCCGGCAAGGCTTAATTTCAAAGCGTTGGCCGAACTGGAAGAATTGATACATGATAGCTTCATGGTCTTGTTTGACAGATTTTCAGAAGGAAAATTCACTATAAACGACATATTAAGCCTTGTTTATGTATCACTGAAATGCGGCGGCGTTGAAATTGAGATAGATGATCTTCAGGATATGGACTTTTCCCCGGAATTTTTCAAAGAGTCCATGAAGGAAATTACCAAGCTTTTAAGCCGGACGCAAAAGGTTGTTTCTTCTATAGAAGCCAGCCATAAAGAAAAGGGAACCAGTAAAAAAAAGTAGATGAATTTGACTGGTTTTACCATATTCACTTTGCCCAATCTAATCTTGGGTGGACTTATGAGCAGTTCATGGAGTCCACCTTTTATTTTTACTATGGCGTGGTGGAACAATGGTTGCTGGCGCACGGAGCAAAAAAGAAAAAAGAAATAGAGGCAGTTACATTTGACCAATTACCGGAAGGCTTTTGGTAAAAGGCGGTGGAACATGATTAAAGATAATTTTTTATTATGTCCTGATTGCAGAAAAAAAATACAGCCTATTGATGAACGGGACACCATAAACGGCACGGTTTATTGTAATAAATGCCGGGCGTATTGGAAAGTTGTTATTGCTAACAAGGAGATATTAAAGATTGAAAAGCGTGTTATTCATTAACCATTTCATCAAATAAATTATCAAGTGCCTTTAATAGGCCAGTTATGGCTTGCTAAAGGTGGTGATGAATATTGGCAGATGAAACTATTAAATATGCCGGCTTAAAGCTTCAAGTAGACGGGGCTGCAGATTTTCAGAAAAACCTTCAAGAAATCAATTTGAGCATGAAAACCAGCAGTGCTGAGTTGGCAAAAGCAACCGCTGAATTTGGTAAGAACAGCAAAAGCGTTGAAGCCTTAACAGCGAAACAGACCGATTTGCAGAATAAATTGAGCTTAAATAAGCAGGAGCAGCAAGCCTTAAATGAAATGATTGAAAAGGCTTCCGATAAATATGGTGAAAACTCAAAGGAAGTTGAAACCCTTAAGGTTAAACTGCTTGAAAGCGAAACCGCAGAAATACGGCTTCAAAAGGCTTTGGATGGAGTAAATAAAGAGCTTGCGACACAACAAAGCGGCTGGACTAAGCTAGGCGATTCTTTGACCGAAAGCGGGAAAAAGCTTCAAGATGTTGGCTCTAAAGTATCTGATGTTGGCGGATCGCTCACAAAAGGTATTACCGCGCCATTAGTGGCAGCGGGAGCCGGTTTAGTTGCTGTGGGCGCTCAATTTGATGACGCATATGACAACATTAGGATAGGCACAGGGGCTACAGGTGAAGCCTTACAGAGCTTACAGGATGATTTTAAAGCGGTAGCGGCTGTTGTCCCGGCAAGCTTTGATGAAGTATCTACAGCCATAGCAGATTATAATACACGGCTTGATTTAAGCGGGGATGCCCTGCAAAAGCTGTCAGAGCAGACCATAAACTTAACAAAAATAACCGGGGCAGATTTAAGCGGTACGATTGAAAGTACAAGCAAAACATTCAAGGCATTCAATTTAACAACTGATGAATATGGAGATTCACTTGACTATATTTTCAAGGTGTCTCAATCAACCGGAATTGAGTTTACCCGTCTTGAAGGAAATCTAGCCAAATTTGCCCCGGCACTAAAGAATTTAGGTTTAGGCTTTCAAGAGAGCGCCACATTAATGGGCATGATGGATAAAGCTGGCGTTGATGTAGAAGGCAGCATGACGGCGCTTAATAAAGCCGTTGTGAACATGGCTGGCCAAGGGGTCACGGATGCAAATGAAGCCTTAAAGCTCTTGATGGATGAAATTAAAAACGCACCTTCTGATGTAGAAGCCGTTAGTATTGCAATGGAAACCTTTGGTTCCAAGGGCGGCGTTGGCATGGCAACGGCAATAAGAGAAGGGAAGATGGAATACCAAGACCTTTTGGCAACCTTGCAAGGAAGCGAGGAAACCATAAACGGTGTTGCAAACGAAACGTACGATTGGGCCGAAAGCTTTACTACACTTAAAAATCAATTACTAATTGCGTTGGAGCCTCTAGCCGGGCAATTTTTTGATGCTATAAATGGCTTGGTTCCTTTGTTCACAGAGATTGTGATATGGATTACTGAATTAGTAACTGGTTTTACTAATTTAGATGAAGGGACACAAAAAGTAATATTAGTATTTGCTGGTATCGCTGCTGCAATTGGCCCCATAGTAACAGGCATCGGCGGCTTGATTTCAACAACAGGGACAATTTCAACAACGTTTGGAGCGTTGGCAACAAAAATAGGGGCGGCAGGGGGATTAGTCCCGGCATTATCTACAATTGGCCCTGTTCTTTTGCCTATTGCCGGAGTGATAGCCGGAGTTGTCGCGGCTGGTGTTCTCCTATACCAAAATTGGGATTTGGTCAAGGAAAAAGCAAAGGCGTTATCAGAGTTTTTAACTCCTACATTTAACGCAATTAAAGATTTTTTTACGGGCTGGGCTAAAGAAGTATCTCCCATATTTTCAGGAGTTTTTGAGGAAATTAAGAAGTTGGCAGAAACTATTTTTAATGCCTTGAAAGAGTTTTGGAATACGTGGGGCGGTACAATAAAAACATTCTTTGAAACTACGCTTAACGCTGTTAAGACTACCGTAAGTACAGCTTTTGAAGCTATTAAGAATACCATAAGTACTGTTCTTGGCATTATCAAGGAAGCTATAAATGTATTTACAAGTGTTTTGAAGGGTGACTGGCAAGGAGCTTGGGATGGTGTCAAAAATATTGTTCACCTTGCTTGGGACGGTATAAGAACGAATGTGAATATTATTCTGGACGGTATCAAAAACCTGTTTACCGATGCTATATCCGGCATGATATCAATAGGCGGCGATATTATGAACGGCTTAATTGACGGGCTTAAAAGCAAGGCCGGAGCGGTAAAGGATACAGTTGTTAATATGATATCGGGCTTCACGGATGCTATTAAAAACTTCTTTGGCATTTCATCACCTTCCAAGCTAATGAAAAAATACTTTGCTTGGGTTGGTGACGGTATGGTTGTTGGCCTTGAGTCCAAGGCAAATGAACTAATGAAAGCTTCAAAGAGTATTTCAGAAGGCGTTTCTGATAATTTGCAGA
>Ga0153948_1001234_pt1 | contig 13194 bp, 11 predicted proteins | sample TSNJ032MetaG_FD_104696 | JGI IMG/M metagenome (GOLD analysis project Ga0153948, IMG submission 104696) | Attine ant fungus gardens microbial communities from New Jersey, USA - TSNJ032 MetaG | ecosystem: Host-associated > Fungi > Mycelium > Unclassified | place: USA: New Jersey, Wharton State...
AATAAACTCAAGCACTTCCGAGCCATCGCAACCCGATACGACAAACGCGACGACAATTTCCTCGCATCTATCCAGCTTGCTTCAATTCGTATTTGGCTTCGATCTTATGAGTCGGTCACCTAGTCTGAATGAGCAGATCCGGTAGCGCTGTCCAGCGACACGCTGGATGAGATGCTGTCTGATTAAAGAGTGTGTCGAGAAATCGCCACGCGGATTCGTCATGCACCAGATGATGGGTCAGGATCCCCATGCTGCCGCCGCCAGCAAACATAACCTGCAGTCGATGGATGATATCTTCAACCAGCGCCGCATGGTCGCGAGCCCCCCGCGTCCCATGCCAGTCCATCAGATCGACATGGGTGTTGATCATCGGCAACGGACCGATCTTCTCTGGTCCGAAAACCGAAAGAGCCTGAAACCCAAGACCGGCAAGCGTCCCCACCAGAGAAGGTGCAATGCGGTTCCATGGCGGCACGAGAACGGGAACGAAGCGGCCATCATGAAGGGCCGCGAGACGGTTCAAACCAGCCTTCAGTTCCGCTGTAATCACTGCGATTGGTCTATGTTCGCCTAGCTCCTGCTTCTTCTCATGTTCGCTGGCAAAGTTGGTGTGCGACCAACCGTGGACGGCTACCGTCGCCAGCGACCAGTCGTTCAGGTACTCCGCGAGCGAATGCCCGGTATGTTCGGGGATAACCGCCAGCGTCACGGGAACAGAATGCCGTACGCTCAGATCACGCAATTGTGCCAGCGCCAGTGTCGGCGAAACGGCATCGTCATCACGCAGCCAGAAGTCGGCGACTTTTCCAGCCTTATACCATCGGTCCAGTTCGCTCTTCAGCGGTTCCCAGATGTCAGTCCCCATTATGTGGTTCCCACGTGATGTTTGAGAATTTCATCAAGACGTTGGGACGCCACTTCCAACGACCGCTCGTCTTGCACAAACTGCCGAGCCGCAGAAGACATGCGGTCGCGGGTTTGGGTATCCGCCAGCATCGAGCCTATCGCTCGAGCAAATGCCCCTATATCGCCCGGTGATGTGAGAATGCCGGTACGCCCGTCGACCACGACCTCCGGTACGCCGGCAATGGCCTGGGCAACAACCGGTAATCCGGCGGCCTGTGCTTCCAAATAGGCAAGTCCGTAGGCTTCGCCACATCCGGGCCAGACATAGAGAGCGCTTTGTCCAAACAGACCTACGATTTGAGACGGCTCCATTTCCCCATGCCACTGGATTCGACCCGGGGAGAAGCCGGCAAACAGTGTTTCCACTTCCGTGCGACAGACACCATCTCCCACAATGGAGAGTGTCCACGGAATATCATTGAGCTGCGCTAACGATCCCGCCAGCATTCGGTAGCTGTCCATTTTGTCGCCGCTGCGCATCATCGCCACCGCTATCAGCCGATCATGCTCGGTATAGGGCACTACCTCGGCAACACTCCCGCAATCGATAAAAGGCGTAAGCATCGCGACGGGAGCGCCAGGGGCCACCTCTAGCAGCCCCCTTCGGTCACGCTCGGTCAGGCAAATGTTGACGGCGGCCTGTCCAACAGCTTTCAACAAGTTTTGCTGTATCTCCGTCCAGAGGCCCGTGTTGCGCCTCGCGGAATAGGATGCTTCTGCTGTCACATAGGGTATGTTGAACAACGTTGATAGCATCGGTCCGAGGAGATCGGGAGCCTTGTAATAGGGATGATATGTCAGCCACAAATCCGGAACGGTATCGCGTCGCCAATGTGCTGAAATCCGTTCAATCTCTCGTTCAGCCTGCACTTCGAGTGTAGCAAATGCTTCGGTCGAGGGAGTTTTCAGGAAGCTGCGGAATTCTGATACGACTTCCACCTCATGGCCGCTACGCCCCAATGCTGCAATCAACAGTCTCGCCATAAGCCGGTCTCCGGAAGGGACCGGATGATAAGGAGACTTTAATGGAGAATAGAAGGCGATCTTCATCGTCTAATCAACTTGTCCGTCACTCCGCTGTCAATTCAGACCCGATTTTTTAGAATCCGCATGAACGTGTATGTGTTTAATTGATATCGAACCAATGTGGCAGGTCAAGGAAAACACTCGTCCCGCGTTCAGGAGGCTGGGAGGCCGTTGATTAACTGAATAGGGTTGCAGATTCCCTTCTTGTCAGTTGGCTGCATAAGGTGAAATTGCTGCCACATTATCGTTGATTTGCATTTCATGGCTTATCGGAGGGAAAGCACGCTGGGTGCATTCCTTGCGCTCGCAAAGTTTGCATCCCGCGCCGATCATCGCTCTCGCGCTCTGATCACCGATGGCCAGCCCCTTGGAGTAGACTACCCGTTCTGCATCCCTGAGGTCGCATCCCAATCCAATGGCAAAAGTCTTATCCGGCGCGCCGTAACCGCCATGATGATGTGTAACGGTTCTGGCAACCCACAGATAAGCCCGACCATCCGGCATTTCAGCAATCTGCGTGCATATCCGCTCCGGCGAAGAGAAGGCATCGTAGACCGTCCAGAGGGGACAGGTTCCGCCTATTCTGGAAAAGTGGAAATCTGTTGCAGACTGACGTTTGGAAATATTACCAGCTCTGTCGACGCGCACGAAAAAGAACGGCACTCCATTTGCACCGGGTCGCTGCAAGGTGCTCAGTCGGTGGCAAATGGTTTCAAAACCCACGCCAAACTGCTGTCCCAGCAAATCAATATCATAGCGCAGCTGTTCCGCCGATTGCAGGAATGATCCATAGGGCAGAATGACTGCTCCCGCGAAATAATTTGCAAGACCGACACGGGCGAGAGCAACGGTTTCGTGACTGGAGAATGTCGCGTTGCCTGTAAGGCTGTCGAGCAGATCCGCTTGTTCCAGAAAGCACAATTGCGTGGCCATCTGGAACGCGCCCTGCCCGGAGGAAAGCGCGTTTGATAATGTCAGGGTTCGCGCGATTGGATCAAAACGCCTAAGAGCGTTTTCCTGATCAAAAGAATGACCATATTCAACAGAGATTGCGTGTCGGCTTTTGAGGCGCTCCGCAAGGGCTTGATCGAAACGACCGATCTTCATGCCAAGTTCTTCGGCAACTTTCTCCGCACACCGGTCGAGTTTCGCAATGTGATTGCTTCTTTCATAGAAATAATCGCGGACTTCCTCATATGGCATTGAAGGAAGCTGCTCTAACGACAATTGCCGTGGATCACCCAAACGCATCGCCAGCGTCTCGGACTGCTCGATGGATTTTCGCATTTGCTTGTGTAGCTGGAGGACCGAGCGTCCCACGGCAGGCATATTGCTGGCGATCTCCCTGATCTCACTGTTGCTAACCGTCTCGCCCAGCAGCGGGTTTAAAAATACCTGCTTCAGCTCACCGATCAGGCGTTCGTCATCGTCTTCAGAAAAGAACTGAACATCAACACCAAACGCTGCGTTCATGCGCAACACAACCTGAACCGTGATCGGACGCTGGTTGTTTTCGATCTGGTTGAAGTAGCTGAGAGAAATCCCAAGTGCATTTGCCAGCGCCTGCTGGGTCAGCTGACGTTCCTCGCGCATTCTTTTCAGCCGCGCGCCCACAAACGGTTTTTTCATCAGCTCCTCCAACCAACAATTGATGACTTTGCAAACTTTGCAAATTCACCGATTTCGCTTCGCAAAACTACACAATTTCAGTCATTTACCGAATTACCGATAAGTGGATATTGCGAATTATTGTGAAATTCGCAAGCGCCAATCTCGAACTGGCGCGATGTGCACTTGAGGAGATGCATTCGTGAATACTCATACCGTCCGCACCTACAAATCAGCCGAACATCTGGACCGAGAAGACCAGCTCGCATGGAAAATCGCATCGGTTGCCGCCGATAACGTGCCACTTGACGACGATGTCGTCGAGATGATCGGCAATCGCATTATCGACAATGCGTCTGTTGCTGCGGCATCCTTGGCGCGACGCCCGGTTGCAAGCGCCCGCGCGCAGGCCATCGCTCATCCCTACGCGCCAGGCGCGACAGTATTCGGGCTTTCAGGTGACACGCGCGTTTCGCCAGAATGGGCTGCGTGGGCCAATGGCGTCGCGGTTCGCGAACTTGACTTTCACGATACGTTTCTGGCAGCAGATTATTCACATCCCGGCGACAATATCCCAGCTATTCTGGCGGTGGCACAACATTGCGGTCTCTCCGGCAACGATCTGGCTCGCGGCATTGCAACCGGATATGAAATTCAAGTCAACCTCGTCAAAGGCATATGCCTGCATGAGCACAAGATCGACCATATCGCCCATCTTGGTCCATCGGCCGCCGCTGGCATTGGAACAGCGCTTGGATTACCCGTCGAGACAATCTATCAGGCGGTTCAACAAGCGCTGCATGTGACCACGACAACAAGGCAATCACGCAAAGGCGAGATTTCCAGCTGGAAGGCGTTTGCACCCGCATTCGCGGGGAAAATGGCCATCGAAGCGGTCGACCGCGTTATGCGCGGAGAAGGCGCGCCGTCACCTGCATGGGAAGGCGAAGACGGGTTTATCGCCTGGCTGCTAAGCGGCCCTCAGGCGCAATATGCTGTTCCGCTACCGGGGAAAGGTCAGCCCAAACGCGCCATCCTGGACACCTACACCAAGGAGCATTCGGCGGAATATCAAAGTCAGGCCCTGATTGACCTTGCGCGGCGTATGGGACCGAAAATTGGCCAACTTTCAAATGTGGATAGCATCGTCATCCATACCAGCCATCACACACATTATGTGATCGGAACTGGCGCTAACGATCCGCAGAAAATGGACCCGATGGCCAGCCGCGAAACGCTTGACCACTCAATCATGTACATCTTTGCTGTGGCGCTTGAAGATGGCGGCTGGCACCATGAGCGATCCTATGCGCCTGAGCGTGCACAGCGACCTGAAACCGTAGCCCTGTGGCACAAGATTGCGACGGTGGAAGACCCCACATGGACAAAGCGCTATCACAGCGCAGACCCTGCGGAGAAGGCTTTCGGTGGCCGGGTCGTCATAACCTTGAAAGACGGATCGATCATCGAGGACGAGCTGGCGATTGCCGATGCCCACCCGTTGGGCGCGCGCCCCTTCAAACGTCCTGACTACATTAACAAGTTCCGGACCCTGGCAGACGGAATAGTCGATGTTTCCGAGCAGGAGCGTTTCATCGCAGCCGTCGAACGGCTGACCTCGCTGAAGCCCGATGAACTTGACGGCCTGAATTTCAGCGTTGTGCCTGATCGGCTGGGCGTTCCCGCCGCGAGCGGAATCTTCGACTGGAAAGTGTGAACATTACGGGAGGAATGGAACATGACTACACCAAAACCCAAGAAGTCTGTGGCTCTTTCCGGCGTTGTGGCCGGAAACACGGCACTTTGCACAGTCGGGCGGGCAGGCAATGATCTGCATTATCGAGGCTATGACATTCTCGACATGGCCGAAACCTGCGAATTTGAAGAGATCGCTTATCTCCTCATCCATGGTGATCTGCCCACCCGCACAGAACTTCTCGCTTACAAGGCAAAGCTCAAATCCCTTCGTGGATTGCCTGATGTCGTAAAACGCACGCTTGAACTATTGCCCGCAGCCACTCATCCGATGGATGTTCTGCGATCAGGCGTTTCAGCGCTTGGTTGCGTTCTGCCAGAAGCATCGGACCACAATCATTCCGGCGCACGCGATATTGCGGACCGCCTTCTGGCGTCGCTCGGTTCAATGTTGCTGTACTGGCATCATTTTGCGCACAACGGTCGGCGCGTCGATGTCGAGACGGATGATGACTCGATTGGCGGGCATTTTCTGCACCTCCTCCATGGGGTATCGCCAACGGACTCGTATGTGCAGGCCATGCATGTCTCGCTGATCTTATATGCGGAACATGAATTCAACGCCTCGACCTTCACGGCACGCTCTATCGCCGGAACAGGTTCGGATATGTACTCGGCTATCGCTGGCGCTATCGGCGCCTTGCGCGGACCAAAACATGGTGGGGCGAATGAAGTGGCCTTTGAAATCCAGAAGCGATACAGCCATGCCGATGAGGCGGAAGCGGATATTCGTCGTCGGGTGGAAGCCAAGGAAGTCATTATCGGTTTCGGTCATCCTGTCTATACGGTTGCCGATCCACGCAATGAAGTCATCAAGAAGATTGCTCTGAGCCTTTCAAACGAGGCAGGCTCGACGCGCATGTACGACATCGCCAACCGCATCGAAACGACCATGGCGGACACCAAAAACATGTTCGCCAATCTCGATTGGTTCAGTGCTGTCTCGTACCATTTGCTTGGTGTTCCAACGGCCATGTTCACCCCACTGTTCGTCATCGCGCGAACCTCAGGCTGGGCCGCCCATGTCATCGAACAGCGTGTCGACAACAAGATTATCCGGCCCTCGGCAAACTACGTTGGCCCTGAGAACAAAGCCTTTATTCCCATCGAGCATCGCGGTTCGCTTATTGCTCAACCCCATGCTGCTTAAGGAAATATCATGACCTATCTTGTTGCTTCTGACCTGGCATCAGAGCCCGCTGGCGTGCGGTTCAGAAAACTTCTGGATCAGAGATCTATTCTCCAGCTACCTGGTGCGCATAACGGAATGGCGGCCCTTCAGGCTAAAAAGGCGGGCTTTGGCGGGCTTTACCTCTCCGGAGCTGCCATGACCGCCTCCATGGGAATACCGGACCTTGGCATGATTACAGTGGATGAGGTTTCCTTCTTCATCCGACAGATCGCACGGGCAAGTGGACTGCCTTTGCTTGTCGATGGTGACACTGGCTACGGTCAAGCGCTCAATGTCATGCATATGGTGCGCACATTCGAGGATGCCGGTGCCGGTGCCGTTCATATAGAAGACCAATTGCTTCCCAAGAAATGCGGCCATCTCAACGACAAGAAACTTGCAGATACACGCGATATGGCGGCAAAAGTAGCGGCCGCCGCGAGGGCACGTCGCCACCTTTACCTGATAGCACGCACTGATGCAGCGGCAAGCGAGGGTATCGACGGCGCTGTGGCGCGCGCCAAGCTCTATTTGGAAGCGGGAGCAGATGCCATCTTCCCGGAAGCGCTGACCAATGCGGACATGTTTCGTGAGTTTGCCAGCCGAATGCCCGACGTGCCTCTTCTGGCCAATATGACCGAGTTTGGAAGAACGCCGTTCTTTACGGCATCCGAATTCGAGGAAATGGGATATCGGATGATCATCTGGCCCGTTTCCTCGCTTCGTGTTGCCAACAAGGCGCAGGAGCGGCTTTACGAAACGCTCAAGACAGAAGGATCGACAAAGTCTGCCCTCGGAGACATGCAAACGCGTGCAGAACTCTATGATACCATCAGTCTTGCAGATTACGAGGCCCTTGATGCGTCCATCGTGAAAACGATTGTACCGGAACCTGCCCCCGTCTGACGGCATTTAACGACTTCCCGCAGCGCCGAGGCGCGACATGCCGATACGACCACTGCTTCGTTATTGTCGACGAAGCAGTGGCATGTCGGCGTCTTGCAGCTCTGCCGGTACTAGGCCGAAAGTTCTCTTCTGATGATTTCCGCACCTGCACTCAAGGCGTTCAGCTTGCCTCGCGCTATTTGCCGAGGCAGCGGAGCCATTCCGCAATTGGTGCACGGATAGAGCTTGTCGGCATCGACGAACTGAAGTGCCTTTCGCAAAGTACTGGCGACATCCTCAGCGGTTTCAACAGTATGAGTTGCCACATCGATGGCCCCAACCATCACCTTCTTGCCTCGAAGAAGTTCGATAAGATCGATCGGAACGTGGGAGTTGTGGCATTCCAGCGAGATGAGATCGATATTGGATTTTTGCAGTTTGGGGAAGGATTCCTCATACTGACGCCACTCGGACCCCAATGTCTTTTTCCAATCGGTGTTGGCCTTGATGCCGTAACCATAGCAAATATGGACAGCTGTTTCACACTTGAGACCTTCGATGGCTCTCTCCAGGGTAGCTACACCCCAATCATTGACCTCGTCAAAGAAGACGTTGAATGCCGGCTCATCGAACTGGATGATATCAACGCCTGCGGCTTCCAGTTCCCTCGCTTCTTCATTGAGAACCTTGGCAAACTCCCAAGCCAGCTTTTCACGGCTCTTATAGTGGGCATCATAAAGCGTATCGATCATAGTCATCGGCCCCGGAAGAGCCCACTTGATCGGCTGACTGGTCTGCTGACGTAAAAACTTGGCGTCTTCAACAAAAACCGGCTTCGGGCGAGACACCGCACCAACGACTGTCGGTACACTTGCGTCATAGCGGTTGCGAATTCTGACAGTCTCGCGTTTCTCAAAGTCAACGCCGCTAAGATGTTCTATAAAAGTCGTGACAAAATGCTGGCGCGTTTGCTCGCCATCACTGACAATATCGATATCTGCCTGTCGTTGATCGTCCAGGGACAAGCGCAAGGCGTCTCTTTTGCCCTCAATCAGCTCGTCACCCTGCATTTTCCAAGGCGACCACAGTTTCTCAGGTTCAGCAAGCCACGAGGGTTTGGGCAAGCTGCCAGCGGTTGAGGTAGGTAACAGTCTTTTCATAATGGGCAGCCTTATGTTTTTTGATTGTCAACGAGCGTGATTGGCAGACCATTGTTCAAGAATGGCCTTGTATGGTTTGATGAAGTGCTCCTCAGCAAATTTTCCCTGCTCAACAGCCAGTCGGCTCCGTTCTTCACGATCATAGACAATACGGGTCAGTGAATAGTCCTGATGCTTCAGATTCGGCTGATAGCTGGCTCCTGCCGCTGAATTCGCGTTGTAAATCTCGGGCCGGTAGATCTTCTGAAAAGTCTCCATCGTGCTTATGGTGCCGATGAGCTCGAGATTGGTATAGTCGTCGAGCAAGTCACCGAGAAAATAAAACGCTAACGGCGCAACGCTATTCGGAGGCATGAAGAAGCGGACCTGCAATCCCATTTTCTTGAAGTACAGGTCTGTCGCGGACAATTCATCCTGCCGGTATTCAACACCCAACACCGGATGCTGATTTCCAGTTCGAAGATATGTCTTGCTGCTAGAAGCACTCAGGCAAATCACCGGCGCCTTATGGAAATGCTCTTTATAAACATCCGAGTTCAGAAAGCATTTGAACAGGTTTCCATGCAGATCACCAAAATTCTCAGGCGTGGTGAATGCCTGGCGATCCTTATTATGTTCTGGCAACACGACGCTGAAGTCGTAATCTCGAACGTATGAGGAGAAATTGTTCCCCACAATGCCTTTTATGCGTTCATTTGTCTTATGATCAACGATTTCCGTTTTCAGTATTTCGATCAACGGAAAAGCGTCTTCGTTCTCTTCAGCATCGATATTGAGTTCAACCGAAATGATTTTGAGTTCAACGGAATAGCGATCACCTTTTGGGTTGTCCCAATGGGCTAGCGCGTTGAAGCGATTGTCAATCATCTTCAAGGCGTTACGGAGATTTTCCTGGCGATTGTCCCCCCTGGCCAAATTGGCGAAATTGGTCGTGATGCGCGTATTATCTGAGGGGTGATAGTCCTCATCAAGAGATTGACTTTTAAGTCGGAACGTAAAGTCGTGACTCATCATGATCTCTAGGTGATCAACGAGTGGCTCGCCCTTGGCGATGACTGAAATTGCGGTTTGAGACATGACTTACCCCAAAGAGTTTGGGGGCATGGGTCAGCGAACACATAGCAACACAGACCGCTACGCGGTCTTCGCTACGGCACACCGGGACACCCCGCCCGTGGACGTTATTTCGCTAAGGCAGGTTTCCTGGCTCGCGGGTCGCTGCTGCTGTCCGCCTTCCCAAGGAATCTCCCCAGTGACACGTTGGACATCAGCTCGCCGCTTACAGTTGCGGGGGCAGCGTCGGCTTTCCCGAATGGGACGGGGCACCGACTTCCCTCTTAGCCCCGGCACGTCGCACGCGACATCCGGGGAACCTAAGCACGATAAACTTCGCGCATCAGACACGTAATGTCAATAGCACATAAAGAAATGTTTATATCTTTAAGTCAGATTCACGAGAGTGGCTTTCTTAGCACCAGCTTACCTGTTCTCTTCTCGATTTCCATGATTGGTATGGGGCCGGAGAACGAACCCGCTTCGCAGGAAGGCGCGTGCGACTGAGGTAACAAGCACAGAGCGACCATTGCACTCTGCGTTGAGTGTCGCTCGGAGCGAGCAGAGAATGACTGGCTTCTTCAACCAGGAGCCTGACCATGCACAACCAACCGAATTCGCCCGCGATCAGCCCGCTTCGTCAACGCCTGATCGACGACATGAACCTGCGCCACTTCGGGCACGAGACCCAACGCAACTATCTGCGCGACATCGGACGACTTGCCAGCTTTCTCGGGAGGCCCCCCGATACCGCGTCCGTGGACGATTTGCGCCGCTTCCAGATATGGCAGCAAAGCGAGGGCGTCCCGGTGCCGACGATGAACAGTGTCGTGTCGGCGCTGAGGTTCTTCTTCAATAACACGATTGATCGCCCTGATCCTTGCCCGCCGTCTCGTGCGGCTGGCGCACCCGCGCAAACTGCCGGTGGTTCTGAGCCGTGAGGAAGTGACGCGTCTTCTTGATGCCACAACCTGTCTCAAGCATCAGGAGGCACTGGCCGTTGCCTATGGTTCGGGACTGCGCGTATAGGAAGTGGCTTCGCTGAAAGTCGCCGACGTCGACAGCGAGCGCATGCTTCTGCGAGTGGAGCGCGGCAAGGGCGGCATAGACGCAACGCCATGCTGTCAGAAGATCTGCTCACGCTTCTGCGCCAATGGTGGCAAGCCGGCTACCGGCAGGGCGTCATGCGGCGGGATGGCTGGCTCTTTCCAGGCATCAACACGCTGAGGCCCATCAGCACGCGCCAACTGCACCGCGTTGTAGTCGAAGCTGCAAGCAAGGCTGACATCGACAAGCGCGTGGGACTGCACACGCTGCGCCGTTCGTTTGCCACCCATCTTCTGGAAGACGGCGTCGATATCCGCATCATCCAGGTACTGCTCGGTCACGCCAAGCTGAACAACACGGCCCTTTACACCAAGGTTGCGACACGCACTGTGCGCTCAGTGACGAGTCCGCTGGATCGACTTGGTTTGTTCAAAGCGGAAGGGTCTGCGCCTGACAGCTGAGCCATGAAGGCCTCGCTTGAGGTTGCCGATATCTTCCATGCTGCTGGTCCTGAATATCGGATCACCCATGCCGGGCATCTGAGCCTCGACCAGTTGAAGGTGATGTCGGCGATCGAGAACTGCCGCACCGCAGCGCTTGGCGGGCATGTCGAAGCTTGTGAAGACTGCGGCCAGTGGCGGATCGCCTATAACTCTTGCCGCAACCGGCACTGTCCGAAGTGCCAGGGCGCTGCTGCGCGGACATGGCTTGCGGAGCGCCACGCCGACCTTCTTCCTGTCGGCTACTTCCACGTCGTATTCACTCTGCCGACCGAGGTGTCCGACATCGCCTTCCAGAACAAGGCGGTCGTTTATGACCTGCTGTTCAAATCCGCGTCGGAGACGCTGCTGACGATTGCTGCCGATCCAAAACATCTCGGCGCGCGCATCGGCATCACCGCCGTGCTCCACACCTGGGGGTCGGCTATGACCCATCATCCGCATGTCCATATGATCGTGCCGGGCGGCGGCATCTCGCTTGACGGAAGCCGCTGGGTCTCGTCACGCCCAGCCTTCCTGCTTCCGGTGCGCGTTCTCGGCAAGCTGTTTCGCCGTTTGTTCCTCACAAGGCTCAACGCCCTGCGCGATGCAGGCCGTCTCGTCTTCTTCGGATCGATGGCGCATCTCACTGACCGGCGCGCTTTCCTGCATCATCTTAAGCCTGTTCTAGCCAAGCGCTGGGTGGTCTATGCAAAGGCCCCATTCGCGGGTCCGGAAGCCGTTCTCGCTTATCTCTCACGCTACACGCATCAGGTCGCGATCTCGAACCATCGCCTGATCGCCTTCGACAATGACAGTGTCACATTCCGCTACAAGGATTATCGCCGCGACGGAATTGATCGCCAGCAGGTCATGGCGCTGGCTACGGGCGAGTTCATTCGACGTTTCCTGCTCCACGTGCTGCCGCGCGGTTTCCATCGCATCCGCCACTATGGCTTGCTCGCCAGCGGCATGCGCAAGATCAGCCTGGCGCTAGTGCGCGAACTGCTGAACGTTGTCACGCCAACGGCGGCGAATGATCAGTCGAAGGAGCCTGATGAATTCCGCCCGCCATGCTCTTGCTGTGGAGGGCGCATGATCGTCATCGAAGTGTTCGAGCGATGGCGGCAACCGCGCGGGCCGCCAAACACACCCACAACAAATCGGGAGAACTCGCCATGACCCGGCATGGCATAGCCCGGTATTCAACCGAAGGCGCTCGATCTTCGGCAACGCACCCGCATGTGCTGAGCACGATCTTCACCGGCGACATAGCGGCGCTCACCTATCATTATGTCGGCACCCCCATGCGGACACACCGCAGATTCGTCCGACTGCATCAATGGGACCGCCTCCCGGATGCGGGCACGACATCAATGACATCGGCCAAAAAGAGAAATCCCCATAGCCGTTGATTGTGGCCCGCGGGTTCCTTCCCCGGGGACTTTCGTACGCCCAACGGCGCCCGAAACTCTTCACGTGTGCGGACTGTCCGATGTTGGGATGTAGAAAGGTGAGAGCGGAAATCAAAGGGACGGATACCTTTGTCCGAGTTGAGGCCCTTTTCAGTTATTCCGTTGATGGAACGCCGGACCCGAAAGCAGCCACTTGAGCCAAAAATGAAGTCAGGATTGTGCCCAACCTATCCGGTGCGTCATAGGGCAGCCCGTGGCCGATATCAGCAACGTGTTGATGACGGAACAAATGGTTGAGCCCATACAAATCTCGCGCCATTTCGCGCGAGATAATGCCACGCTCAGCTGTCACAAGGAGTGTCGGAACTTCTATAGCCCTCGCCACTTCGCGCCAATCCGGGCTTGGTGGAGTGAGAACCTCGCAGGCGGTGATACTGGTCTGAAGTCGAGCGTCGACAAGATGGCGGATCAGTTCTTCCGAACGGTTTGGGTTTTTGTGGCGCGCTTTATCGAGCAGATTATCTCTCGTCGATTGGAGCAAATGAAGGTGTTCCTCACCGACCCCACTTTCGTAGACATCACATTGCATCTTCGCATCGAGGAAGGTTGGATCTATGAGAATGACCGCCCTTACGGACGAACCAAGCTCGCCGGCTGCCACCGCAGCCGTCATGCCGCCCATTGAATGG
>Ga0153948_1001236_pt1 | contig 13182 bp, 9 predicted proteins | sample TSNJ032MetaG_FD_104696 | JGI IMG/M metagenome (GOLD analysis project Ga0153948, IMG submission 104696) | Attine ant fungus gardens microbial communities from New Jersey, USA - TSNJ032 MetaG | ecosystem: Host-associated > Fungi > Mycelium > Unclassified | place: USA: New Jersey, Wharton State...
CAGGATTCAGTTCGATCATGTCGGCGGTTATGCATTCAAAAGATGACTGGTAATGATACCGCAGGCCGCGGGTGCCCGGAATGAGGGCTTCACCCTGCCCCCAGAGCCTGCCGCAGCAGCGGCAGCTGGCGCCGGCTGCAGGGAACTTTGGCCCCGTCGGCCATGTGCAGCAGGGCCTCGCCGCCGTCCAGCGGCTCGATCGAGCGCAACTGGCCCCGATGGATCAGCCAGCTGCGGTGCGGGCGCAGGAACACCCCCGGGTCCAGCCGCTGCTCCAGTACCGCCATGGTGATCCGCAGCGGGTAGTCATGGCCGCGTACCCGCAGGTTCACGTAGTTCCCCGCCGCCTGGGCGTACTCCACGTCCGCAGTAGCGACCAGGAACTCCTTGCCCAGCTTGCGCACCAGGAAGTGCTGGGGGCGCTCGACCGGCTCCACCGGCGGGCCGACGTCGGGCTCGGCCAGCAGGCTCGCCTCACCCTGCCTGCGCCGGCCGAACCAGCTGGCAAAGTGCTCCAGGGCCACGAACATCGCAAACGTGCGTACATCCTTCAGGTATTCGTACGCAAAACGCTCCAGCCAGCCTGCATCGTCCTGGTACCGATACCCCAGCGCTCCATACGCCAGGTGCCGCAGCAGCATCATCCCCACCACGTGCAGCAGCGACCAGCCGACGCTGGCCAGCAGATACAGCGGCAACCGCTGCTTCCAGGTATCGGCATGCAGCGGCCAGCGCTCGCAGCCCCACCAGAGCAGCGGCAGGGTCAACAGGATCAGGCCGAGGCTGCTGAACTCCCAGATCATCGGTTCCCACAGGCCGAGATCGGCGCCGCGGCGTCCGGCATCCATCACTTCCACCAGCGCATTGGTCACTGCTGAAGCGGACAGGATGGCCGCCCATACCAGCAGGCGGGTTGACGTGCGCCAGCGCGGTGGTCGGCCCTGGGTCATTGCTGCATCCATGTCGTTGCGGTGCTCCAGCCTGCCTCAAGGGACCGAGGGTAGCGGCTCCATTGGTCCCACCACCCCCGCCATTGGTCACTGCGCGGGTTCCGGCGGCCCCTTGGCGGTCGCTGCACGGACCGGGTGGCGTCACCTTGGCTCGACTCTCCGGCACACCACCCCCATGACCCGACGCCACGACATCGACGCCCTGCGCGTGTTCGCCTTCGCCCTGCTGATCCTCTACCACACCGCCATGGCCTACGTGGACGACTGGGGCTTCCACCTCAAGAGCGTGCACACGGCCGAATGGCTGCAGTGGCCGATGGTGTTCGTCAATCGCTGGCGGATGTCACTGCTGTTCCTGATCTCGGGCATCGCCATCGCACTGATGCGACCCGAAGGCAGGTTGCTGCGCTTCGCCGGCCTGCGCACCTTGAAGCTGCTGTTGCCCCTGCTGTTCGGCATGTTCGTGATCGTACCCATCCAGCCGTACTGCGAAGGCGTGGCCAACGGCCATGTGGCGCCCGGCTTCGGCCACTTCCTGCTGCGCTACTGGCAGGTGCGGCCCTGGCCGGAAGGCAGCTTCGCCGGCTGGCAGTACGGCATCACCTGGAACCACCTGTGGTACCTGGCCTATCTGTGGAACTACACCCTGGCGCTGGCCCTGCTGATGCCATTGCTGGGAACAACAGGGGTGCGCAGCGCGATGGCACGCGTTGCAGCCTCACCCACGCTGCTGATCGGCATTCCGTTCGCCCTGCTGCTGGCCTGGGTGGTCTGGCTGGAACCGATCTATCCGTCCACCAATGCCCTGCTCGGCGACTGGTACCAGCACGCGAAGTACGCCACGGTATTCCTGGCCGGCTACCTGCTGGGTCGCGAGCCACTGTTCTGGGAACGGGTGGTTGCTCTGCGCCGCACCACGCTGTGGCTGGCACTGGCGGCGGTCGGCTGGTACATGGGCCTGCGCATCCTAGGCCAGGTACTGGCGGCCGATTCCCCCCTGCGGCAATGGCCCGAACCGTTCTGGGACCTGCAGGTCCGGACCAGCCAGTCGCTGTACGTATGGACCGCGCTGCTGGCCATCCTGGGCTGGGGAAAGGTCTTCCTTGATCGCCCGTTCCGCTGGCTGCCGTACTGCACCGAGGCCATCTATCCCTGGTACATGCTGCACCAGAGCCTGATCATCGCCCTGCTGTTCTGGCTCAAGCCACTGCAGCTGGGCCCGTGGATGGAACCGGCCCTGCTGCTGGCCGGTACCGTCGGTGGCTGCCTGCTGATCCACGAGCTGCTGATCCGACGCTCGCGCTGGCTGCGGCCGCTGTTTGGCTTGAAAGCCGATCCGCTATCGTCACCTACGGTTCGCGCCGCGACTGCGTAGTTGTAGAGCCGAGCCCACGCTCCGCTGCTTGTGCCGCCAGCCGAGCATAGGCTCGGCTCTACCCATCCACCAACCGATAATCCGCTTCGGCTGGCCACTACTGATGGCATTGTCACGGGTGTACCTGCGCCGGCACTTCGTGGCTGACGTGCTGGGTGGATGGTTGATCAGCATCGGCCCGGGGGATTCCACGCGGCACCTTCACGGCATTTGCAACTATTCGCATTGGATGTTCCACAGCGCCCTGCCAGCCTAGGAAGTTGCCTTCCCGATAGAAGGCCCCTTTGCTTGGAGGCCTGCAATGGATCAATCCGACCTCAATCTGTTGGTAGCCTTTGTTGACTCAGAAGAAGCTACGCTTGCTGAGGAGCGTCAAGGCAACATTTATCCGGGTTATCACTTCCAACTCGGCGCACTTGTACCGAAAGCAGGTCGCGCTGGCGCGATGGATTTCGCGCCAACCCGAGCTCGATGAATCAAGATGACATCTATCCTGCAACCGCTGCTGGAACTCAGCGACGACGCGCTCGGCCATGGGACCGTGTTCCGCTTCCCTGGAGTGTGGCCTCATGAAGCGATGGTCGACCTCATGCTGTTCGATAACCCCGACGAGCAGCATCCCCATGGACTCATGGTCTGCACGGGGCAGAAGGCCGGATTGATTCTGGTTCTTCTGCCGCCGGAGTCCAGGCATCCGAATCTGCGCGGCGTGCGCACTGAATGGCTGGTCTCGGAATGGGCGCACTGGATCTACCCGGAGTGCCCGGTCGGAAAAGTCGGGGTCCTTCGCCGCTATCCCGCGCCGATTCAGGAAGAAATGTAGAGTCGAGCAAGCTCGACTCTACCCGAACGTCCGAGCGGTCAACGCACCTCGAACTCGCCCACCAGCACGGTTTCGGCACGATCCTTCAAGCGCATCGTTACCATCTGATCCTTCTGCTTCGGCGTGCCCCAGTGCGTGGTCAGGCGCAGCATCAGGGTCGTCGCACCGGTCACCAGCTGCTGGCGGCTGCCGAAATAGTTCGCCTCGACCTTGTACTTGCCCGGCTTGGCGTTACGCAGCGAGAACTGCTCGGGACCATAGCCGCCGGTGAAGTCCTGCGACATCCGCCCGCCCTGGTAGGTCTGGCGGTTGCCGTAGTACGCGCGCTCGCCGTTCGGGTCGGTGACCCACAGGTCCATGTCGCTGTTGTCGGCATCCCACGACAGCACCACGCGCAGGTCCAGCGGCATCGCCTGCAGCAGGCGCGGGTCGATGCTGCGGGTGTCCAGGCGCGGCGTACTGCGCGCCACCAGGTTGGTCAGCTCGTCCAATGCGATCAGGGCGATGCCATCGAAACGACTGTCCCACGGCCGCACCACCACCTGGTACAGCGGCGCCAGTGCCTGCTGCGGCTTGCCCGCCGCTGCCAGCGCCAGGCCCAGGTCGCGGAAGCTCTGCGGCTCCTCCTGGCCCATCGCCAGCACCTGCTCGAACACCGGCACCGCCAGTGCCGGCGCATCGGCCTGCATCAGCCGGTAGCCGAGCACGCGCAGCAGGTGGCGGTTGTCCAGGTCCATCTCGGCCAGGTTCGACAGCACGCGCAGTGCCAGTTCGCGCTGGCCCTGCTCCAGCAGCAGGTCGGCCACGTCGAGGAAGAACGCGCTGCTGTCGGCATGGGCATCACGCTCGGCCAGATAGCGGTCATAGAGCTGCGACGGCGGCCCCTGGCGCAGGCGACGGGCGATGGCCGAATCCGGCTGCCAGGCCGCCAGCTGGATGCCGAGCTGGCCGTCGTTGGCGGCAGCGGATGCGTCGACGAACCCGCTGGTGACTGCGATCGCATCCAGCGCCTTGTTCGATGCAGGTGCTGAGCGGCGCGCGCGTGCGCTGCTGGCGTCCATGCGCTGCTCGGCAGCCGCTGCCATCGGTGAAGGCGCAGCCGGCGGGGCAGGTGCAGGGGCTGCCAGCATCGCCACGGGTACGGATTCGGCTGCGTAGCCTGCGGATGTCCTTTCCAGCGCCATCTCCTTCGCCTGCGGCGGCGCGCCCTTCGGCCAGCTGCGGTTCCACCACTGCTGGCGCTCCTTCCAGTGAGCGGCCACTTCATCCAGGCGCTGGCGATCGGCTGCGGCGCGATCACTTACCTGCACTGCAAACCTGGCGTCGTACTCGGCGCGCAGCGTACCGGACGGGCGGATCGCATAGCGCAGGTAGTCCTCCAGCGTCTCCAGCACGATCAGGGAGGTATCCGGCCCGACCAGGCCGAACTGCTGCGACAGCAGCTGCATGGCTTCGCGGTTGCCTCGACGGTCGGCGCCGAGTTGCTGCAGACGGGCCTGCGCCCACAAGCCGGCCACCAGTTCACCGTCGTCACTCTTCTGTGTTGCCGGCAGCGCCTGCCATTCACCGCCGCCCACACGCACCCGCATCGGCACGCCGTCGGCCGCCAGTCGTGCATGCAGCCACAACCAGCCCTGGGCTTCACTGCGACGATCGATCACCACGTCCTGTACGCCACGGCCCGCATCGACCTGCACGTCCAACGGCGAAGACAGTAGTTCGCGAGCGGCCGCACCAACATCATGACCCAGCGCGACGAAGCGTCCGCCATGCGCTTCGCTCCAGCCACGCAGGCGCGTGCTGTCAGTACGGGCGCCGGCGCTGCTGATCGCGAACAGGCGTTGATCCGGCGCCATCGTCGGCAGCTGTTCCGGCCCATAGGTCAGCAGACCATCGCTGAGCAGCAGGTATTCCTTCACACTCGGCTGCGGCTGCCACTGCGCCAGCGCGCTGGCGCCATCCGGGCGCACGGCCTGCAGCGCCGCACGCAGCTCATTCCAGTTGCCGGCGCGGACGCGGAAGCGCCGCACCGGTTCGGCGCGGTCGCGCAGCACGGTCAATGCCACCGTGCCGTCCCCCATCGCGGCGAAGTAACGATCCAGCAGCGCGAACTCACGCGTGCGATTGCGCTGCCCCGCCGAACCGGAACCATCCCATAGCAGGCCGATCTCGCTGGGCAGCGTGCGGGGCGTGCTGCTGGCCGCCACCGGCAGCTGCGCCAGCAGGTAGTGCCCATCCTGCCAGGGCGCCACCTGGACCTGCGCCTGACGTGCTGCGGGCAGGCGCCACTGCAGCTGCGTCGGCAGCTGCGCGCCCCTGCCCTGCCAGTGCAGCTGGCCGGCAGTGATGCGGAACGGCGCCATGCCCGCGGTGGACGCACCCGGTGCCTGCAGCTGCAATTCAACCGAAGCCGCACCGGCGGCAAACTGCAACGGCAATGTCCATTGCCAGCCTTGTCCGGCGAAGGCCAACGGCTCACGAATCACCAACTGCACGCGGCGGCTGCCACCGGCCGGCAGCGGATAGATGCGCAGGCGGAACTGGTTGCCGGCGGTCTGTTCCAGCAGGCCCGGGTCGACGCCACGCCGGGCGATTTCTTCGAATACCTGGCGGCCACGGTCCTTGGGCACCGGCACCGCGTCACGCAGTTCACCGTTGATGTCCAGTGCGAAGCCGCTGATCTGCTGGCCATCGGCCAGCGGGAACTGCAGCTCGCCCTCCAGCACGCGCCGGTTCGGGTTGTGGAACTCCAGGGTGATCCGGGTCTGGGCGATGCCGGCCTGGACCTCGCCTTCGATGCGGGCGTGTCGCAGTTGGACCGCTTGCTCGGCGGCGGGGGCGATCAGCAACGGGGTAGAGCCACTCGGCACGGGCAGACGCCGCGCCGACTGCGCCGACGCGGGCATGGCCATCAGGCCAAGCAGGAACAGGGTGCAGCAACGGATGAAGACCATGACAGGGCTCCAGTGGGATCGTGATTGTCTGAACGCACTAGGTGGATGGATGGGGTTGACCCGGTTTGATGGTGGTTCTCGACCCTACCAACGCCCAGCCTATATGACCTCCCCTTCCAACCTGAGAATGTGCATGCGCGTCCTTTTCCTGCCTGCCTTGCTCGTCCTGTCATCTCCGCTGGTTGCAGCCGCCTCCACGATGCCCGAGGGAGCCTACTTCCAGCATCACGATTGGGTCGTGGCCTGTGACAACACCCGCACCTGCCGTGCCGCCGGGTACGCCAGTGACGAAGCCAGCACCTTGAGCGTATTGCTGACCCGCGATGGTGGCCCCCAGCAACCGGTTCGTGGCCGGATGTCGCTGCGGCCGATCGACGGCCAGCAGTCGCCCCAAGGCGCCCTGCACCTGCGTATCAAGCAGCGTGATCTGGGCGTGCTGACGCAGGCCAAGGAAGAAGGCATGTACGCGCTGAGCCCGGCACAGACCGCCGCCCTGTTGTCGGCGCTGGTGCGCGATGGCGGCATCACGGTGATCGATTCTGGCGGCCATGCATGGCCGCTGTCGGACAAGGGCGCTGCAGCGGTGCTGCTGAAAGCCGATGACTTCCAGGGCCGCGTGGGCACGGTGGGCGCGCTGATGCGCAAGGGCGTGGCGGCCGAGAGCAGTGTGCCGGCAGCACTACCAAAGCCGGTGATTCGCAAGGCGACGACGCAGTTCTCTTTGCCCGATGACCGGGCATTCGCCAAGCTCGCAACCTCGCCTGCATTGCGTGCAGCACTGCGCGCGACCTTGGAGGAACGGAGCTGCGAAGGACTGCTCGATGCTGATCGGGACCCACCCCTCCAGAACTCGCCACTGGGAATCCAACGCCTCGATGGGAGGCACCTGCTCGTCAGCGTGCGCTGCTGGGACGCGGCCTATAACACCGGCGATGGTTACTGGGTCATCCGTGAGCAAGCGCCTTATCGGGCAGTTTGGGTGACCAGTGACGCCACCTCCTACGGAAATGGAGAGATCATCGCTTCCCAATCCGATCGCTCCGAGCCCAACTGCAGGTCCGAACAATCATGGACTTGGAATGGCACCCGCTTCGTTGCGACCTCAGCTACGAAAAGCGTCTTCTGCCGACATGTGCTTGATGGAACCTGGCAGTTGCCTACGCAGATCACCGAAGTGCGATGAACGCTGAGAACCTTGCCACCACGAACGAAAGGCATTGCAGGGCTCCAGTGGGATCGTGGACCTTTGAACGCGCGAACAGCCGGAACGGGGTTGAACGCCGTGCAGCTTTTCATCGCCCCCACCAGCAGGCACCATGCCTCCCATTCCCTACGTGCAAGGATGCCGATGCGATCCCTCCTCCCCGCCGCCCTGCTGGCCCTGGCCTGCCCATTGAACGCCAGTGCCGCTGCCCCGGCCAAGAGCCTGTATTTCCAGCACCACGACTGGATCGTGGCCTGCGACAACACCCTGACCTGCCGCGCCGCTGGCTATGCCCCCGATGATGGCAGCACCCTGAGTGTGCTGCTCACCCGCAAGGGCGGCCCGGGCCAGGCCATCCAGGGCCGCCTGTCGCTGCAGCCGGAAGAAGGCCAGCCCCAGCCCAGGGGCGCACTGCATCTGCGCATCCAGCAGCAGGATCTGGGCGTTCTGGCACCCGCAAAGGGCGAAGGCACGCACAGCCTGAATGCCACTCAGACCAGCGCGCTACTGTCCGCGCTGGTACGCGACGGTGGAGTCAGTGTGACTGATGGCGCCGGCCATCGCTGGCCGTTGTCAGACAAGGGGGCGGCAGCGGTGCTGCTGAAGATCGACGAGTACCAGGGTCGCCTTGGCACACCCGGCGCCGTGATGCGCAAGGGCAGCACGCCTGAATCCAGCGTCCCTGCCGCACTGCCGGTGCCGGTGGTGCGCAAGGCCGCTACCGTTGATTCGACCCCGGATGATCCGGCGTTTGCGAAACTGGCCGCCTCACCCGCCCTGCGCGCGGCTCTGCGTGCCACGCTGAAAGAAAACAGCTGCGAAGGCCTGCTGGAAGCCGACGCCGATGTTCCGCTCAGCAATTCGCCCCTGCAGATCCAACGCCTGGATGCCCAGCATGTGCTGGTCAATGTGCAGTGCTGGCGCGCGGCCTACAACACCGGTGATGGCTACTGGGTGGCCCGTCCGCAGGCGCCGTTCCAGGCGCAGTGGGTGACCAGCGATGCGGTCGACTACGCCGACGGCCAGATCATTGCCGCGCAGAAGGGCCGCGGCCTGGGTGACTGCATCTCGCAGAACACCTGGACCTGGAATGGCACTGCCTTCATCGCCACCTCGGAAGTGGCAGCGGGCCTGTGCCGGGGTGTGCCCGGCGGCACCTGGGAGCTGCCGACACTGGTAACCGAAATCCGCTGACTTCTCGAAAAAGGGGACGGAGGGGATTAAGTCGCTTGTGCCTTGTTTGCCACTTGCGACTTAATCCCCTCCGTCCCCTTTTTTCATGCGGGGAGGCTGTGCTCGATGATCAACTGGATGGCGCTGCCGCCACGATAGTCATCGCAGGCCAGCCGGTAGGCGAGATGCACATGGCGGCCCGGCGCGTTTCCGTGCCAGCCGCCGAAGTGGATCGCGTTGATCGTGCCGGGTACGCCGGGCAGGCGCAGTTCCAGCTTCAGGTGGCGCTCTTTCAACACACGCCAGTTGGCCACTTCGAAGTGGCCATCGAACAGCGGCTCGGGGAAGCCCTGGCCCCACGGCCCGGCCAGGCGCAGTGCGTCGGCGTGGCGATGGTCGAGCTCGTCGGCGGCCAGTTCACCGTCGCTGAGAACCTGCTGCTGCAATGCCGCGGGGTCGAGCATTTCCAGCACGACAGCCACGAAGGCCGCCTTGAAATCATCAACGTGATCAAGCCGCAGGCTGAGACCGGCCGCCATGGCGTGGCCACCGAAGCGTTCGATCAGCCCCGGATGGCGCGCGTCGACCAGTGCCAGTGCGTCACGGATGTGCAGGCCGGGAATCGAGCGCGCCGAGCCACGCAGCGTGTCGGCGCCCGGTTCGGCCGGGGCGAAGGCAATGACCGGGCGATGCAGGCGATCCTTCATCTTCGACGCGACCAGGCCGACCACGCCCGGGTGCCAATCGGCATCGAACAGGCAGGCCGCCACCGGGCGCTGGCCGGCCATGTCCAGCACCACGCGGGTCAACGCCTGCTCGGCGTCATCGGTCATCGATTGCTGCACCGCGCGCCGTTCCGAATTGATCTGCTCCAGCGTCTGCGCGATCTCGCGCGCCTGGCGCGGATCCTCGGTCAGCAGCAGCGCGATGCCCAGCGCCATGTCCTCCAGCCGGCCCGCCGCGTTCAGGCGCGGGCCGAGTGCGAAGCCAATGTCGGTGGCGGTCAGGCGCGCGGCATCACGGCCACTGGCTTCGATCAGCGCACGCAGGCCGACACAACCCTGCCCTGCGCGCAGACGGCGCAGGCCTGCGCTGACCAGCGCACGGTTGTTCGGGTCCAGCGCTACCAGGTCGGCAACGGTACCGACCGCCACCAGGTCCAGCAGCGTGGTCAGGTCCGGCCCCTTGCCATCGGCGAAGACGCCGGCCTCGCGCATCTGCCGGCGCAGCGCCATCAGCACGTAGAAGATCACGCCGACGCCGGCCAACGACTTGCTGGGGAAAGCATCGCCGTCCAGATTCGGATCGACGATGACATCGGCCGGCGGCATCTGCGGACCGGGCAGATGGTGGTCGGTGACCAGCACCTGCCAGCCACGTGCCTTGGCCGCGGTCACACCCGCGTGGCAGGCAATGCCGTGGTCGACCGTGACCAGCAGGTCAGGCTGCAGCGCGGCCAACTCCTCCACCAGAGAAGGTGACAGACCGTAGCCGTGCACCATGCGGTTCGGCACCGCATGGAAGACATGCCGTGCGCCGAGCATGCGCAGGCCACGCACGCCGACCGCACAGGCGGTGGCGCCATCGCAATCGAAATCGCCGACCACCAGGATGCGCTTGTCGTTGGCGATGGCCTCGACCAGCAGTCCGACCGCATCGTCGATGCCGGTCAGCAGCTCGGGGGCGTGCAGATTGCCCAGTTTCGGCTGCGCCAACTCCGGTGTACCGGCGCCCCGGCTGGCATAGAGACGCGCCAGCAGCGGCAGCGTGCCCTCCGGCCAGGTGCCGGGCGCGACCGCATCGCGGCGGCGGATCATCGGCGTATCAGAGGTGGGCTGCACGGCATCGGCGGCAAGGGACATCGGCATCGCCGGTTACGAAAGACCCGCGCATGATACCCCGCTCGGCTTGCCGGTCTCTTCCCGGGCTTGGCGCAGGCATGGCGATCGCCCATGCTTGTCCGCTTCTGAAACGGAATTCGCCATGTATCGCCCGCTGTGCGTACTGATTGCCGGCCTGCTGCTGCCGCTCGCCTCCCATGCCGGAAACACGCCGGTCACACCCGGTATCGAGTTCGTGCACCACGACTGGTTCCTGGCCTGCGACAACACCGGCACCTGCCGCGCCGCCGGCTATGGCCCGGAGAACGCAGACAGCCTTCTGGGCCTGATGCTGGAACGTGCCGGCGGTGCAGGCACGGCAGTGAAAGCACGGCTGCGGGTGGGAGAGGATGGCGAAAGCGCAACGCCTGAAGGAGCGATGCGCCTGCTGGTGAACGGCCGTGACCTGGGCCCGGTGCAGGACACCGGCGCCGACGAGGCCGTGACGCTGCGACCCGCGCAGGTTGAAGCCCTGCTGGCCGCCCTGCCCGGACAGGCACGTATCGAGGTGATCGACAGCAGTGGCACGCACTGGCCGGTTTCCGACCGTGGGGCTGCCGCCGTACTGCTGAAAATGGACGAGGCACAGGGGCGGGTCGGCACGCCGGGCGCCCTGGTGCGGCGTGGCACGCGCGCCGAGGCAGGTGTGCCGGCGGCGCGCGCCAGGCCGCTGATCGTGAGCGCGGCGCTGGCGGCGCCCCGCACCGCAGACAGCGCGTTGGGCAGCAGCGAGGCGCTGCGCGACGCCCTCATCGCCACGCTCGGCGACAGTGACGACTGTCCGCGCCTGATCGAGTTCAAGGGCACCCCGGAAATGGTGATCGAGCGGCTGGACGGGCACCATGTGCTGGTGCAGGCGCTGTGCCAGATGGGCGCATACAACTACAGCAATGGCTTCTGGATCGCGCGTGATCAGCCCCCGTTTGCCCCGCAGACGATCACGCTGGAGGCAGAGGGCTTCTCGCGCGTCGAACGCACGTTGTACGCACGCTACAAGGGCCGCGGCATCGGCGACTGCGTTTCCGGCTCGGACTGGATATGGGATGGCCGCATGTTCCAGCCCAGCAGTGCGTTCAGCACCGGCCTGTGCCGTGGCATGCCGGGCGGCCACTGGATGTTGCCGACCCTGGTCAGCGAGATTCGTTGAATGCATGCATCCTCACTATTGCGCATGCCGCTGCTGCTGGCGTCGCTGGCGCTGGCGTCTACGGCCACGGAACCGGTTGGCACGTCGTTCGTGGACGGTGACGGCGTGATGGCCTGCGACAACACCCGCACCTGCCGGCTGGCAGCCTACGGTCCACTGGCACCGCTGATGCTGAGCGCGCTGATCGAACGCAGTGGCGGGCCACGCACGGCAGTCACCGCACGGCTGTCAATGGCCGAAGGCGGCGAGGACGCGCCTCCTACCCTTGTGGCGGTGGCACCGGAAGGAACCTTGCGACTGCGGGTGGACGGAAAGGACCTCGGTGCCATCGGCCAGAGCGAGGCACTGGCCCCTGGCCTGGAGCTGTCCGCGCATTACGTGACCGCCATGATCGAGGCGCTGCTGGAAGGCAGGCGTGTCGAGATGAGCGACGCCTCGGGCCACGCGTGGCCGCTTTCCGATCGCGGCATCCGCACGCTGCTGCTGAAGATGGACGAAGCACAGGGTCGCCTGGATACGCCCGGCGCACTGGTGCACAAGGGTTCACAGCCCGAATCGAAGGTGCCGGTTGCGGTGGCCGCGCCACCACTCAAGGCACCGCCGCTTCTGGCCGAAGCACAGGCAGGCGATGCGCAGCTGGCCCAGCGGGCAGATCTGCTGCGGCAGCTGCAACCGGTGGCCGCTGCGGGAAACGCGTGCGACCGGATGTCGTCGCGCCGACTCCACATTGAACGGGTGGACGCCAGCCACGTCCTGGCCCTGTTGAGCTGCGCGACCGACCGCTACGCCGTGCCGGCGGGCACCTGGCTGATCCGCGACCGTCCACCGTTCGCGCCCACGCTGGTCGCCCCGAGCACGCTGTTTCCGCTCTACCCGCATGCCGTATTTCTTGAAGAAGGCGTTGTGACCGACACCGATGCCTGCGGCACGAACCGGCATTGGGCCTGGGATGGCTCCCGCCTGGTCCTGAGCGCGACGTATCTTGGCGACTACTGCTCAACGCGGAGCCGCAGGCACTGGTCGTTGCCGACCTACGTTACGGAAGTCCAGTAATGCCGAAGCCGGGCATGGGCCCGGCTCTTCAGGGGAATCAGCAGCACTAGTACCCGTGCAGCAGCAGCGTGCAGCGTCGGCTTCAATCGTGAAGCTGGCGCGGCTTCTTCCAGAACTGCCAGCGCTGGCCACGGTCCAGCTGGAACTGCAGGCCATCCTCAAAATCCAGCACCAGCCGCTGCAGCTCGCCGCGCTTCAACGCGGCCAGCAGCGGGCGGATCGCATCATTGCCGAGCTGCTGCAAAGAGCGCAGCTGGCGCAGGTCGACCAGCGCATCCACCGCCTGCTCGCCATCCACGGCCACTCCGGCAGCCAGGGCCAGGCCCTGCAGCAGCGCATCGCGGCTGCGCACCTGTGCGTGCGGCGTACTGACCGACACTGGCATCACGCCGCCGCCCCAGAACCACAGCGAATTGATCGGCTGTTGTCCCTGTGCGGCGCGCTGCTGGTTCCAGGAATGGTTGTGCAGCAGCACCTGCGCCTCGGTCATCAGCGCCCGCCAGCGGCGGCCGCCCTCGCCTTCCGGCAGGTGCGAGAACAGGTCATCGCCCAGCACCTCGTCCGGACTGTCGAAATCCGGCAGGGCCAGGTCGATCGGAAGCCGCAGGTACCAGCGCGAAGGG
>Ga0153948_1001238_pt1 | contig 13171 bp, 11 predicted proteins | sample TSNJ032MetaG_FD_104696 | JGI IMG/M metagenome (GOLD analysis project Ga0153948, IMG submission 104696) | Attine ant fungus gardens microbial communities from New Jersey, USA - TSNJ032 MetaG | ecosystem: Host-associated > Fungi > Mycelium > Unclassified | place: USA: New Jersey, Wharton State...
GGGCCTGGCCCTGGGCCGCGGCCAGACGCTGCAGGACGCCGTGCGCGAAATCGGCCAGGTGGTCGAGTCGGTGCAGACCGACGACGAGGTGATGCGACAGGCGCGCCGCCATGGCATCGACCTGCCGATCTCCGACCGCGTGCGTGCCGTGCTGCACGGCGAGCAGACGCCGGAAGAAGGCCTGCGCGCATTGCTGGCGCGGGAACAGAAACCGGAATATCCGGACACGCTGTTCAAGTGAATCGAAAAGCCCCGACCACGTGCCGGGGTTTTTTCTGTGCGCGCCCCATCCACGCATGGCGTGGATCTACTGCCGAACCCGCTTCTGGTAGCTGCCAACCTTGGTTGGCGCCCGGCGGCAGCAATCACCGCGATCGCGGCGGCGCGTTGGTGTTGTCCATGTCCGAGAAGATCAACCACGGCCCATCGTCCGCGCGCTTCAGCGTCAGCGTGAACTTGCCGGTGTCTCCTACGTTGTTGCCGTAGGTGTAGGCACCGATGATGTAGCCGACGTTCCCCTCCACCGAGTACGCCAACGCACGCAGCCGCAGCGGGCCGCCACCCTGTCCGGCATACGCGCGTTCAATCGCATCGCGTCCGCGCACGGGTGGCTGGTTGCTCTGCAGGATGAAAGCGTCCTCGGCGAACAACCCGGCCAGCGCCTTGGCGTCACCCGCACGCCACGCCTGCTCGTAATCGCGCAGCACGCGATCCAGCGAAGGGGGCAGCGGCGCATCCGGCAGCGGGCTGGCGGACCGCGTGGAGGGCGTAGCGTCGGCGGCCAGCAGCGGGCCGGACAGGGCGAGAAGCAGCAGGCAGATACGCATCGGCTCGGTCCTTGGGGTGCGCCAGCGAGCGCAGCGGCGAGTATCTCCCATCCGCGCCCGGCACGCGTTGGTTCAGGCCCATTGAAAGCACAGGGGCGCTTCGGCATGCTCGACACCAACCGGGGGAGTCGACGCATGCACTTTTTCCAGCTGGACCAGTTCGCAGGTCATATCAACGAAACATTCAGCGCCGACATCGAAAACACCGGTGTCCCCTTCGTGCTGGTGGAAGCCGCACCGTTGCCCGATCAGCGGATTGCCGGCCAGATGCGCGCGCCGTTCTCGTTGTTGTTCCGCAATGAATCAGCGGTGCTGTTCCCACAGCGCACCTACACCATGCGCCACCACGGGCTTGGCGAGTTCGGCATTTTCCTGGTGCCGATCGCGCGTGATCGGACCGGCTTCATCTACCAGGCGCTGTTCAACTGACCGCTGTCGCCACCCAGCGCATGCGCAGGTGGCTGCCGGTATCGCCTTCGGTGTGGAACGCGAGCCGTTCGTAGAGCCGGCGCGCGCCCACATTTTCCCAGGCGACATGCAGTACGACGCTGTGCAGCGGCACGGCGTGCGCCGCGCGTTGTACCCAGCGCACCAGGGCCGAGCCGATGCCACGGCCGCGCACGGCGTCCAGCAGGGCGATATCGATGAGGGTGGCCTCGTGCTCGTCGCAATGCAGGTAGAGGCGACCGATCGGTTGGCTGGCCTGCTCTACCAGCAGATAGTGCGCGGGCTGGTAATGCCGCGTGTAGTGCAGGTGCTGCAGCGCGAACTGGTTGTCGAGGAAGGCGTGCCGCAAGGCTTCCGGCCATGGCACGTTGGCCAGCTCGGCCGCACGTGATTCGGCGTAGAGCTGCTGCAGGAAGGGCAGGTCGCCATCCTGTGCTTCGCGCACGCTCACACCTGCGGGAAGACCGTCCCCCGTTGCGGGCAGCCAGGCCGCCCGCAGCGAAGGAAAGGCCAGTGCCACGTTCGCCGTCATGGCCGCGTCGGGAAGACGCCGGACAGGCAGATGCAGAAGTTCACCGTGAGATACGGCTGCTGGTTCGGGTGTGGTGCGGTGCCGCCGGTCACCCCGACCGTGCTGGGCGGAAAGACGCTGTTGGCCGTGGTGGTAGGGGCAAGGATCGATGCCTTCTCCGGCGTGATCAGCGCATCGTTGGCGGCGGGCACGCCGCTGCGGTGGGCCTTGTTGGGTTGGTTGTAGACGCGCGCACCGTGCGTGTGCGCCGGCATCTGGTTGGGCAGCAGCGTCACGGTGTTGGAACCGAAGGTTTCTCCCATCTCACGTGGGGTCAGGCCAGGGCCGCTGCCTTGCCCGCAGGCGGCATTGCCGTTGAAATTCGGCAGCTGGAAATTGCTGGTTCCATTGCCACCGAAGGTGACACCCAGCAGCGAGAAAAGCGGTGTGTTCTGCTGGATCGGAACCAGCTGCCCCTGGCACATGGCCCAGTTGTAGGGCGCGAAGGCGAAGCCGAACATCTGGATTTCGCCGGTAAACGGATCGCTCATGATGGAATCCTGGTAGCCGAACGGAATGGGTCAGCCCTGCGAGGGGAAAACGCCGGACCACGCGATGCAGTAGCGCGCGACCAGCGAAGGCATGGTGTTGTCATGCGGCAGGTTGCCGCCCGCACTACCCACTGCCGCAGGCGCGAGCAGGCCGCCTGCGATACCAGTGACACTGTCGGTGTACAGCGTCTCGCCACTGACCGCTCCCAACTGCAGGTTGGATGCCGGCGCCGGTGAACTGGCTACCGCATCGACGGCATTGAAGGCATGTGTATGGGTGGGAAGGTGCACGCTGGCCAACGTCACCTCTTCAGTGCCTGCGGCCTGTCCGATCACATAGGTTGCCAATCCGGTACCGGTGCCCTGGTGGACCGGTACGCGGCCTGAAAGATTGGGCAACTGGAACGTAGCTGCACCATCGCCGCCATAGGTCGTGCCGATCAAGGTGTACAGCACTTCATATTCGGAAATCGGTAGTGTCTGGCCGTTGCAGTCGAGCCATCCCAACGGCGCGAAGTTGTAGGGAAACAGACGAATCTCGCCAACAAAGGGTTCGGACATGGCACGGGCTCCGGTCAGCTGCGCGAGGGGAATACGCCTTGCAGCGCAATGCAGAAATTGATCGCCAAGTACGGCTGCATATTGGAATGCGCTGCCGACTGGCCTGCGGTGTCGAGTGGGGCCAGTGCAACGGGAGTACCGCTGGAAGGCCCATAGATATTCTGGGTTCCGGCTGCTCCCAGCAGTACGTTGCCGGCCGGGATGCGCGTAGTGGCAGTGGTGGTGGTGCCGTTGAAGCTGTGGCTGTGCGCAGGCATCTGGGAAACATTCAATACCACGCCTTCCACGCCACCGGGCTGGCCGATATTGCTGCCCGCGTTGCTGCCGACCGGCGTGCGGCCACGCAGATCGGGTAACTGGAAATTGGTCGTTCCGTTACCGCCGTAGAACGTGCCCAGCAGCGAAAAAAGTGCCTGGTTCTGCGCGATGGGCATCAGCTGCCCATTGCAGAAGGCAAAGGTTCTTGGCGCGAACGCGAACGCCAAGGGCATTATCTGCCCGATAAAGGGTTGCGACATACGTTTTCCCCTTGAGATTTAGTGCCGGCACGTGGCCCCCTGCCGGTGGCGGCACTCTTGCGCATTTACCGGGGTCTTGACAAGTGTCTTGTCATTTGTAAGAGAATATCGCCCAGCCACCCCGGGGGGAGTACCGGGGGGCGCGGTCGCCAGGCGCGGCAAGAGATTATCTGGCGGTGAAAACCGGAACCGCGGCTGCTCGTTCGCGAGCCACGGCAGCTTTCTCATCCGCGCCGGCAGGCGCATCGCCCATCGGGAAGATGGGCACCAGGGGGCAGGTCATGTGGCATGCGGAGTCGATGCATCGCGACGCGATGCGCCATGGGCTCGGCCGTTGGGTTTTTGGCCGTCTGGGAGCGTTCCTCCTGCTGTGCATGGTGCTGGCAGCGCCAAGCGTCGTTCACGCAGCGTGTACCACCTTCACACCGACCAACGCCAGTGTGGGGTCGCCGATGGCCGCCGGCGGGACGATCACCATCGATGCAAGCACCTGCCAGGGCGCGCCAGGATTCGGCATCGGCAATGTGGTCGGGGCCGCCAGCCACGGTGTGGCCACCACCACCAATGGCGCCGCGTCTGAGATCACCTACAGCAACAACGGTGACGGCGCGACCACCGACACCTTCACCTTCGATGACGGCACGGGTTCCAACAACGTCAGCGTCACCGTGCACATCCAGGCAGCCACCTCGCCGATCACGATTTCGCCGCCCACCGTTCCCGGCGGCACGGTGGGCGTGCCATACGCCAGCACCAGCTTCAGTGCCAGCGGTGGTACCGCGCCCTATGCATTCACCGTTTCGGCCGGTGCGCTGCCCAATGGCATGACGCTGGTCGGTGGCGTCCTGTCGGGTACGCCGACCGCGGAGGGTACGTTCTCGTTCTCGATCACCGCCGCCGACAGTGCCGTTACGCCGCTCACCCGCGTCGCCAGCTATTCGATCACCATTGCGGCACCGACCATCAGCGTGACCAACACGCCGCCTGCTGCGGTCATCAACACGCCGTATTCCTTCACCCTTGCGGCCAGCGGTGGCAACGGGCCATACACCTACACGCTGGATGGAGGCACGACGCTGCCCACCGGCCTGGCGCTGGCCAGCAATGGCACGATCAGTGGTACGCCCACCGTACTGGGCAACAAGAACTTCACCGTGCGCGTCACCGACAGCAGCACGCCTTCGCCCTTCTTCTCGGCCGCCAACCTGTCGATCAACGTGCAGAACGTGGTGCCGCCGGTCGCCAATCCGGTCAGTGCGACGGTTGCCTACGGCAGTGCCAGCAACCCGACCACCTTGAACATCACCGGTGGCATCCCGGCATCGGTTGCGGTCGGTACGCAGGCCACCCATGGCACTGCAACCGCCTCGGGAACGTCGATTACCTACACCCCCACGGCCGGCTACGCGGGGCCGGACAGCTTCACCTACACCGCCACCAATGCCGGTGGTACGTCGGCGCCGGCGACCGTGACCATCACGGTCTCGCCGCCAACCGTCACCTACACCCCCACCAGCCCTCCTGCAGGCACCGTCGGCGCGGCGTACAGCCAGTCGCTGGCCGGCGCCAGCGGCGGCGCCACGCCATACAGCTATGTGCTCGCTTCCGGCAGCCTGCCGCCCGGCCTCAGCCTGGCCAGCAACGGCAGCCTGACAGGTACGCCGACGGCCAATGGCAGTTTCAATTTCAGCGTTCGCGCCACCGACAGCAGCACCGGCATCGGACCATTCAGCGCCACCAGCGGCACGCTGACACTGAACATCGCCGCCCCGGCCCTCACCTATGCGCCGGCCAATCCGACCGCCGCAACGGTCGGTACCGCGTACAGCGGCTCGTTGGCCAGCGCAGGCGGAGGCACCGCACCCTATACCTATGCGATCGCCTCGGGCAGCCTGCCGGCCGGCGTCACCCTGGCCAGCAATGGCAGCCTGGCCGGTACGCCCACCGCAGGCGGCACCTTCAACTTCACGGTTACCGCGACCGACAGCAGCGGTGGCTCTGGTCCCTTCACTACCACCAGCACTCCGTTGACGCTGACCGTCAACCCGCCGACGATCTCGATCGCGCCGAACACGCTGGCCAACGCGACGGTGGGAGTGGCCTATTCGCGGACGGTGACCGCTTCCGATGGCACCGCCGGCTACAGCTACGCAGTGACCGCCGGTGCGCTGCCGCCGGGCTTGAGCCTGTCGAGCGCGGGTGCGATCACCGGCACGCCCACCAGTGCTGGCAATTTCAACGTCACCCTGACCGCCACCGACAGCAGTACCGGCACCGGTCCGTACACCGGCAGCCATCCCTATCTGCTCATCGTGAATGCGCCAACGCTGGTGCTGTCACCGGCCTCCGGTGCCACGCTCAATGCAACGGCTGGCATCGCGCTGGGCAGCATCGGCTTTACCGCCACCAACGGCACACCCCCCTACAGCTACTCGATCAGCTCGGGAACATTGCCCCCCGGCGTCAGCCTGGCGCCGAGCGGCGGCCTGTCGGGCACGCCCACCGCGGCCGGCAGCTTCAACTTCAGCGTGACTGCCACCGATGTGTCCAGCGGTACCGGTGCTCCGTTCTCCGTCACCGGCGGCTACACCATGGTGGTGGTTGCCCCGACCATCACCCTGACACCCGCAACCCTGCCGGCCATGTCCGTGGGCACGCCCTTCAACCAGACCGTGGTTGCCAGCGGAGGCCAGCCGGCCTTCAGCTACGCCATCGTCGCAGGCGCGTTGCCTGCAGGCCTGTTGTTGAACACGACCAGCGGGGTGATCAGCGGTACGCCCACCCAGGCGGGCGCCTACAACTTCACCGTCAGGGCGACCGACAACGGCGGGTTCAGCGGGAACCAGCCTTACTCGGGTACCGTCGGTGGGGCGGTGGTGGTACTGCCGGCGGCGAGCCTGAGCAATGCCAGCGCCGGCACTGCCTACAGCTACACGTTCTCCGCCAGTGGTGGTACACCCGGCTACACCTACGTGCTGCAGAGCGGCCCACTGCCAGCAGGCATGGCGCTGTCCAGCGCCGGCGTGCTGTCCGGCACGCCAACCCAGGCTGGCAACTTCACCTTCACCGTGCGGGCGACTGACAGCAGTACCGGTACCGGCGCACCGTTCAGCGCAAGCCAGTCCTATGCGCTGACCGTGAACGCGCCGACGATCTCGCTGACGCCGTCGACGCTGCCGGCCGCGATCGGCGGCACGGCTTACTCGCAGACGATCACTGCCAGCGGGGGTACCGGCAGCCATACCTTCAGCCTGTCCGCGGGCGTGTTGCCACCGGGTGTCGGCCTGACCAGCGGCGGCATCCTGTCGGGCACACCGACCACCGCAGGCAGCTACGCCTTCACGATCACGGCCACCGACAGCCTCGGCTTCACCGGCAGCCAGGCCTACAGCTTCACGGTCAATGCGCCGGCGATCACGCTCACGCCGGCCACGCTGCCTGCCGCAACCGGCAGCACCGCCTACAACCAGACGCTGACGGCCAGCGGCGGCAACGGCGGCTACACCTTCAGCCTGAGTACCGGGGCGCTGCCACCGGGCATCGGGTTGAGCAGCGCCGGTGTGATCAGTGGCACGCCGACCACCACCGGCAGCTATACCTTCACCGTGCAGGCGACCGATGGCTTCGGCTTCAGCGGCAGCCAGGCCTACACGATGGCGGTGAATGCGCCGGCGATCGTCTTCGTCCAGACCACGCTGCCCGGCGGGCAGGTGGCGACCGCCTACAGCCAGACGCTGAGCGCCGGCGGCGGAAGTGGCAGCTTTACCTACAGCCTGAGCGCAGGCGCGTTGCCACCCGGCATCGCGTTGAGCAGTGCCGGTGCGCTCAGTGGCACGCCCACGGCGGCGGGCAGCTACAGCTTCACCGTCACCGCGACCGATACCTTCGGCTTCACCGGAAGCCAGGCATTCACAGTGGGTATCAACCAGCCGGTGCCGGTGGTGGTCAATGATGCGGCCAGTACGCCGGCCAATGCGGCGGTGACCGTCAACGTCACCGCCAACGACACCGGGCCGATCACCAGCATCGCGATCGCACAGGCACCCACGCATGGCACGGCGGTGGCCAGCGGGTTGGACGTGGTGTACACCCCGGCCACCAGCTTCTTCGGCAGCGACAGCTTCACCTACACCGCCACCGGCCCGGGCGGTACTTCAACGGCGGCCACGGTGAGCATTACGGTCACCCCGCTGGCAGTACCGGTGGCCGCCGCGCACAGCGCCACGGTCCTGGCCGGACAGTCGGTCACCGTGCAGGCTGAAGCAGGGGCGCTCAATGGTCCGTTCACCGCAGTCAGCATCACCCGCGCGCCGTCCTCGGGTACGGCCGTGGTGCAGGGGGCCAGCATTGTCTACAGCGCCGATGCCGATGCCTCCGGCGTGGTCGATTTCGACTACACGCTCAGCAACCCGTTCGGTGCATCGGCACCGGCGCGGATCAGCGTGAACGTCAATCCGCGCCCGGTGGCACCTGCGCTGACCGCCTCGGCGATTGCCGGCACCATGGTCAACGTGGACCTGACCACGACCGCACGCGGCGGACCGTTCACCGCCGCCAACGTGGTTTCGGTCTCGCCAGCCGAAGCGGGTACCGCCAGCATCTCCGCCAGCGGCACCGGCTACACGCTGGCCTTCACCGCAGCGGCGACGTTCGGGGGGGCGGTGCGCATTACCTACACGCTGAGCAATGCCTTCGCCACCTCGGCACCCGGCACGGTGGATGTGATGGTCAAGCCGCGTAGCGATCCTTCGCGCGATGCCGAAGTGCTGGGCGTGCTCGACGCACAGGTGGAAGGTGCGCGGCGCATGGCGATCGGCCAGATCGGCAACTTCCAGCGGCGCCTGGAAAGCCTGCGGGCCGGCGGCGGTCGCAGTGGCTTCAGCAACGGCATCACCTTCAGTTCGGCCAGCAGCCAGCGCCGTGCGCAGCAGACCGAACTGCTGCAGAAGGGCATCGGCGCCAGCGGCGAGGCGCTGGCGATGGTCGAGGAACCGGCGCTGCAGGGCGATGCCACGCCTGCGGCCACCTCGGCCGACGGCTTCGCGTTCTGGACCGGCGGTGCGGTGAACTTCGGTACGCTGAAGCCGGGTGCAGGCAGCAACGGCATCGACTTCACCACCTCCGGCGTCAGCCTGGGTGCGGACCGTCAGCTGGGTCCGTCGTTGAGCCTGGGTGCGGGCATCGGCTATGGCCATGACGCGTCGGATATCGGTCGCAATGGCAGCCGCAGCACGGTGGATGGCTACAGCGTCGCCGGCTACGCCAGCTACCATCCGGAAGGTGGGTTCTATGTGGATGGCCTGCTTGGCTATCAGTGGCTGAGTTTCGATGCGCGCCGCTTCATCACCGACAACGGCAATACCGCCTACGGCAGTCGCGACGGCACGCAGTGGTTCGCCTCGTTCTCCACCGGCTTCCAACATCGCCTGGACAACCTGCTGCTGACACCTTACGGGCGCCTGGACCTGGCCCGCGCAACGCTGGATGGCTATCGCGAGCGCGGTGATGCGGTGTACGCACTCGACTACGGGAAGCAGACGGTGAACACCAGCACCGCTACCGCAGGTGTGCTGGCGCAGTGGCTGGTGAAGCGCGACTACGGCATGTGGACGCCGCAGCTGCGCGCCGAGTTCGGCCATGACATGCAGGGCTCCAGCGAGGCCTTCATGCGCTATGCCGACCTGATGTCCGGCCCGGTCTATCGGGCCACTCTGGGCCGGCAGTCGCGCAACCACACGCTGCTGGGGGCGGGTATCGGCCTGCAGACGCTGAAGGGCTGGTCGCTGCGCGCCGAATACCAGAGCCAGTTCGACAGCAGCAGCCGCGACAACCAGGGCATCCAGATCAGCGTGCAGAAAACCCTGCCACCGTGACGGTGCCCGCGGTGGCGGCCGTTGTGCCGCCACCGCGCGCTGCAGTGCAATCCGGTACCCGTACAATCGCAGACCCGCCAGGTGCCCGACCGCACCTGGCGTGGAACTCGATTGGATGGAACAGGACAGGGAATGAAGATTCGAATCACAGGGATGGCACTGACGGCCGCGCTGCTGGCCGCCTGCGGACAGGCACCGGCACCCGATGCAGCACCGGCCGCACCGGCACCGACCACCGAAGCACCGGCCGCCACGGCGACGGTGGTCGAAAAGGAACCGTCCATCGAAGACGGTGTGGACCCCTCGGTGTGGGACAACGAAGGCGAACCGGAAGACCCGACTGCCGGCGGCGAACTCACCTGTGCAGACAACCCACTGGCGACCCATTTCTTCACCCTTGTGGGCGGCAACACTGTGGATGACTGCGGCCGCAAGGACCCGAAGGTGCTGGCCGCGTTCAACGCCCTGATGAAGAACACGGCGGCGGCCGAATCCGCCGACAAGGACATCCCGTCGCTGCGCGAACGCCTGTTGAGCGGGCCCAGCGGGCCTGGCGAACTGGTGGTGCTGCAGGGCGAGCCGTGGTGGTTCTACACCGCCTGCCAGGCCCACGACTGCCCCGGCACCGCGTTGGCGATGCTGTATTCGCCCGATCAGTCGAAGATGGTCGGCCGTCTTACCGCGCGCTGCCGTGTGTGGTGGCTGGGCGAACCCACGGCGGAACAACGTGAGCAGATCGAACAGCGCCAGCCATTGCAGGATGCCGCCTTGAAGGAAGACAGCGCGCTCTGCGAGTGATGTGGCGCCGGCGTCACCCGTCCGGCCGCATGCGTGCGCTGGCCTGTGCGTTCATGGCCAGGCACGCCATGATCAGCCCTTCCATCACCCGGTCGCCCACGTACTCGGCCTCCGTGCCGTTCTGGCGCACGCGTTCGGCCGCCAGCAGCAGCTCCAGCGTCACGCGCTGGCTTGCCAGTGCGCAGTCCGCATCGGCCAGCGCCATGCAGCGTCCCGGCATCTGGTGACGCTCCGGCCAGGGCTGGCCGTCGGCGGCCGCGCCTTTGCCGATGCGGTGAAGCGTGGCGATGAAGGCATTCGGATCGGCCGCAGGCGCGCGTTCTGACGGCTCACCGGGTTTGGCGGGTGAGTGATGCGGATGCAGGCGAGGGAAGTCCGGAGTGGTCATGGCAGTGCTCCGTGCAGGACAGACGGTAGCCGCCACACAAAGGTGGCGGGCGGAGACGTGGCTCGAAAACCGGGCGCTTGTTGAAACCGGCAGGCACAAGGCCTCCACGCTCCGCCCGCCATAGCCGGCAGACGGATTGCCCGCCGGCGCCACGAGGGGTGACGCCGGCGGGCAAGCGTTCTCAAACAAGCGCACGGGTTTTCGAAGCCCGGCCATCTTTTTTTGATGGCACGTCATCTGTACGCGTGCTGTTGCGCAGTGCCAATCAGAAGAGTTGCATTCAACACTTGATCAAAGACGCTTTCGGCATTTTTGCATGCTGTTAAGCCGTCGCAGATGCAGGCGGCGCCAAGCCCTTGCGCCTTCGAGGAATATGCGACAGCGGTCGTGGTTGGCGCCGTTGGACGCCGCACCGCCAATGGGCAAAAGCGACATGCCGGGCCCGACGTATGCCGTTCGTCCTGTTCTTCTGCCCGGAACCCGGCTGCTAAGCTTTCATCCCAACCCGTTGCCGATCGGCCTCCTTTCATGGCTTTCTGGACCGTCGTCTTCGCCATTGGAGCGGCCCAGGCCGTCCTGCTTGCGCTCGCTCTGTGGCGCCGGCCGGTCAATGCCGGCGCGAACCGGGTGCTGGCAGTGTGGATCGCGCTGATCGGCATCGACCTGGCGGTGAAGGCGGTCTACTGGGACCCGTCGTACCCCGCACCCACCAAGGCGCTGCGCTTCGTCGGCCTGTTCCCGTTCCTGTACGGCAGCCTGTTCTATGTCTATGTCCGGGCCTTGACCGAGGCGAGGGCCGCGCGCTGGCGCGACGCCGTGCATCTTTCTGGATTCATCATCGTGCTGGCCCTGCATGCAGGCTTCTTCCTGCGTGGGCTGGTGCCACCCGAGGGGATGCTTGCGCGTTGGCTGCCGGGCATCGCGGAACTGGAATGGATGCGGCTGAATATCGTGCTGTACGCGTACAGCCTTTCCTATGTGATGGCGGGACTGGTGCAGGTGGTCCGCTATCGGCGGGGGTTGCTGCAGCGGCGTTCGGACGCGGACCGGATGTCGCTGCACTGGATCGATGCGATGGCGGTCTCGCAGATCGTCATCTGGCTGATTGCCACCACCCAGTGGCTGGTCAGGATTCCGTGGATCGACTATCCGCTGATCTATGGCCTGGTGGCCGCCTGGGTCTTCGTGGTGGGCTATCTCAGCCTCGTCCAAGGTGCGGTGATCGTCGAACGTGCGGCTGAGCCGGCAACCACCACCCCCGACGTAGCGCCGGCCGCCGACGACCCGCGCTTCGCAGAGGTCGAGGCGCGGCTGTCGCAGCTGATGACGGAGCAGCAGCTCTACCGCGAACCCGCGCTCACCATCGGCCAGCTGGCCAAGCGCAGCGGCTATCCCGAATACCTGGTGTCGGCGGTCATCAACCGCCGCTTCGGCGAGAACTTCTGGGAGTACATCAACCGACAACGCATCGAGGCCGCGTCCAGCCATCTGGCCGATGGCAGTGATACACGGACCATCCTGGACATCGCCTATGCCTGCGGATTCACCTCGAAGTCGACCTTCAACGCCGCCTTCAAGCGCCAGCTGGGTGAAACGCCCAGCGTCTTCCGCAGGCGTCACGTGCAGGAAACTGCAGCGGCGTCATCGCGCCCCTGATACTGCGCCGGCCGATGAATGCCGGGGCCAGCGCACGACCAGTTCGCAGACGGCCAGGTTGAACAGCCAAGATCCCCAGGCCGCCGCCAGGTAGACGAGGGCGAAGGGCAGGTGCAGGACGCCCAGTCCAATGCCCAGGATCAGCCGGAATGTTACCGCCGACGCAGTGAGGGCAATGCTGCGCCACATCCATTGCCGATGCCGGGCCAGATTGCCCGCCAGCGCGTAACCTACGCCGATGCCGGTTGTGGCCAGCCAGGCCAGTGCGAGCAGGCCAAAGGCGATGCCGGTAGGTGCTCCGCCTTCGGCGTGCAGGGCCAGGGAGAAACCTGCAAGGCCCGCAACCAGTACGCCCCCCACGTATAACCCGCCGCTCACCCGGTGCAGGCGTGGGATGCGCCGCTGCACCCATCCGCTCATCTGCAGCGGGGCCAGCAACAGGGCCAGCCCGCCCCCGAAGAGGTGGGCGGGTACGTCCAGACCCGAAGCGGCGAACTTGACCTGCAGCGTGTTGTCGGCCTGCGGCTGGGCGTACAGCGCCATGAAAGCGTAGGCCGCCACGGCGGCACAGAGCAGGGTGAAGACCAGCCCGGCCGACCAGCGAGCGGTCCTGGGAAAGCGGTGTGGCATCTCGAAACCTCGTGCATGCGATGGAGGTTCGAGCGTGGGTGCGACGTGCGGGAAAAGCGTCCGGATCGGCGGAGTCGTACCTGGGATCGGTGAAGGAGTACGGGCAGGATCAGCAGGAATGGCCGCAGGTCCGCATCATGCGGGTGAAAGCTGCCTCACCATGTCGGCGATGATCACGTGGACCAGTGTTCTCAGGAAATGCACCTCGCCTTCCAGGGTTGGGCCGATGTTGAATCGGGCCAACCATTGCTGGTTTTCCTGCAGCACCTCCGCGTAAAGCGACTGGGCTTCGCTCGCGATGCGGTCGATCTGATGGCGCAGCTGCCGGGTGGCGGCTGGCCTTCCCAGGCCCAGAGCTTCACCGGCAGAAACCAGATGCTCGAAACGAAGGTCGTGGAAGCGCGCGACACC
>Ga0153948_1001239_pt1 | contig 13158 bp, 11 predicted proteins | sample TSNJ032MetaG_FD_104696 | JGI IMG/M metagenome (GOLD analysis project Ga0153948, IMG submission 104696) | Attine ant fungus gardens microbial communities from New Jersey, USA - TSNJ032 MetaG | ecosystem: Host-associated > Fungi > Mycelium > Unclassified | place: USA: New Jersey, Wharton State...
CCCTTAGTGAAGCAAGGGCTTGCTTTTCTTTGAGCATGTTGCTCAGGAGGTTATTATATTGTTGTTGAGACATAGTGTTAATGCCTCAAGGTTGAAGTAAAAGGTTTTTGATCTTATTTAAGTTATATCTGCTGGGGCACAAGATCTTCACCCAGCCAAACACCTACTGCCTTACTAACTACTGCCCTAGTACTAGGGTTATACTATCATCTCTAAGAAGAGGATCCCTACTCTAAGCAGCTTCTTAAGGATACACTACTATTCCTCTGTGTATATAGATTACAATGGACCCCTAGTACAAGGTTGATAAAGTAAAAGAGTATAAGTAGTTTACTGAACACCACCCAATTGCAAGGTCAGGTCTTGGATATAATGCCTGGGTTTGGTACCACACTGCCACTGGCAGTCCCTAACTAACTACCAAGTCCTCTTAAGCTGAGGACCTGGCTATGTATGAAGGTGACTAGTGATTGTGATAATCACTGGTTGATGGTTGAAATAATGTGAGAGTAAAAGAATAGACAAGGCTCAAGATAAACAGTGTCTAAGAAGTGGTATCAAGTTCTTCTGTTGTACAACTCAAGTTGAGTTGACTCAACAGCTAAGTCTTTGAGGGTTACAAAGAGAACTTGATGGAGTTCTTGCTCAATTGTGCCAGCTACTTATACAAGTATGCTATTTGCCCTTGTTTATATTGATGGTATTCTACAACCAGCTAGGAGACTGCTGGTTCAATTCCTTTGTCTGTTATTCTATAAATATATATCTTTGGTTATAGTCAAGGCAACTCATGACACTATAGGGCTTTTCCATTTATGACTTGGAAAAGATGCTAGCCAGTTTGAACAAGAATCATAGTCAATGATGAGCTAGATTCTCACTTTGATGGAGATCATTATTCTTGTTGATTGTCAAAGTTTCATTGCAGGAAACCATACCAATGTGGGGTAGAGATATGTCAATGAAACATTGATACCCATTTAAACTGTAAGTGAATTAGGCTAGACCAAGGTTCATCATCTCTATAAGGAATAAAAATATCAATAAATCTGTTACAACAAGACTTGGGTGTCTGTAATGGAAATTTTTGTGCAATTCACACACTGCCACTGCATCAGCTTAAGATGACATATTTCAGACCTGGGAGACACATATCTAACATCACTGTCTGGTAGAATTTAATGCTAGTGTTGATCTTTGACAACAGCACTAGAAATGAGAGAATGTGAGTATATATAAATTTTGAGAAGCCTTAATTTCCAAACTATGTTGGTGCCTTGTCCAAAATAAGTGTGATGGAATTGGATCTACAAACACAAATCTTTCCAAGTCATTCTTCAGTCTTTGCCTCTAATGCTGAGTGTAGGTAAAGAGCAAGCATTCTACAATGCAGTGGATGTGGGGTCTTACCTTATATTAGGGCTTAGATAGAATACTACTGGTATTATTACTACTTATACTCAGCATTCAGTAATCCTTATATACTATTGCTACCTACCATTTTAGGATCATAATTTAGATAGCACAATCCTGATCAATTATGGATATTTGTCATTTTATCTATCACATGACTCATGTCAGCATTGGAACTTGATAAAATAAAACAGATGTTAAGAGCTGACATCATGGTTCTTGTGAGTGGTGTTTCATATATCATGCTATAATTATCACAGAGCAAAAACAGACACAAAAGTTAGATCTTCATCACAACTGATTTGTTGAGATGTTTGTATTTAGCTCAGATGCATCTCATTTGTGGGGGAAAAAAAGAAATGGTTGGCATTTTAATTCAGTATGTGTCTGGAAATATCCTTTCATCGCTTGTTGGCTTATTTGAAGTGTATGATTTCATATTCTGAGGAATGAGGCAAAGCATTTATTTTCTAGTTTTTATAGCAGAAAGCTGCCAATGTGTTTTTTATTACCTGAAAAAAAAGTGTAACTACTATCGAAAATGAAGGCATATTTATCAATCACAAACTGATCACTGATTGATCATTGACTGATCAACCACTATCTTCACTACTTATCCATCACTTCTCAATTACTGACTTTGTCACTGTCATTACTCATTTTACTTAATGCATAAGGAGCAAGTAAGAAATAAGTGAGGGGAGGTATTCTCATTGAATTTACAAAACTAATTGTGACCTGGTTTCCACTTGTTTGTGTTATTCGTGCTCATAAAGTACAAAGAAAAGTCAAATCAGTCTTTCCCTGGTGCTCTCTTGGCATTCTACCCTTTTGAGCATCTGTGGGACCAAGGTCAGGCCTCTGATGCCATTCATTTGTCATTGTTTCGACTCAGTGCGTGGTGTTTGATTTACTAATGCAATGCATACTATTGGTCTCATCGTTGAAAATAGATATATTAGGCAAGCCTTAGCACGAGGCCATTCATTGCACTACATCATCCTGATGCCTTATGAGGAAATCTTTCTTTGCATTTCTGCTTCACACTTAACCGATATAGATTAGGCTATAGATCATGTGACAAGGACCCCAATTCTGTTAGCCACAGGATATATTTAATCCTCTCTTGTCTCACTACACTCTGCCACGATGTCTTTGGCCCTTGCGAACTGGAACACAAGCATATTACTGGAAATACTGGCACTCTTACTTGCCTGTAACCTATTTTTACAAAAACCCAGACGATCTAGCTTGCCTTTGCCACCTGGACCAAAGAAATGGCCGATCATTGGCAACATACTACAGCTACCTACTTCGTTCGAATGGGAAGTCTACGCGAAGTGGACAGATATATATGGTACATAGTTTCTTTGCATTCGCGTCATCGACGCCTAATCTGACTAAATTCAGGATCAGATGTCCTTCATGTTGATGCTGCCGGAAAATCGATTGTCATCGTCAATTCGTGGAAGGCTGCGAGCGACCTTTTCGAAAAGAGATCAAGTTTGTATTCTAGCAGGTGTGGTCATGTTCCTCGCTTCCTAGTAAACCAAAAATAATGATTTGATTAAATTAGACCAGGGAATCAAATGGTTCTTCTGTAGGTTCTAGCTCCTCCGATAGAATCTAGAAGTAGATATGCTGATTTTCTACTCTATGCGCATCTGTCTTCCTTGAAGGTCCGGATGGGATTGGCTTTTTGGATTCTTACCTTATGGCGAAGCCTGGCTTGAGCGACGAAAACTCTTCCAGAAATACTTTCACCCACTTGATTATTCGAATCATCGACCTCGTGAACAAAAATATGTCCACCAACTGTTGCGTCAGCTGCTCAATGAACCTCGAGAATTCATGGGGCATATCCGATAGTGGGTCCATTTCTTCTGGCGCAGTTCAGTTCCCTTGACTTACAGTTTTTTTGGTCACGATATAGTATGATGGGAGCACTATCCATCTCAATTGCCTATGGAATCGATGTCAACTTGAAAAATGATCCCAATATCCATTATGCAGAAGAAGCCGTCAAGGGTCTCGCTGGCGCAGCTAATTTTGGTGCTTTCTTGGTCAACTTCATTCCGATGCTGAGGTATGTACCATCATGGTTCCCCGGCGCGGCATGGAAAAGGAAAGCACATGTATGGAATGATTGGACATCAAAGATGCGAGAGATTCCATTTCAGCAGTCATTGAAGCAGCTAGTAAGCTCGTCTCATATTTCTCGAAGTCCAGTTGCTTCTTTCTGGACGCCTTTTATTGATTGCGATTTTGACCGATGCATTACTCAGGCTGAAGGAACGGCGACACCTTCATTGGTCATGAACAGCATTTATGGCATTAAAGAGACTCAGGATCGCGAGCATCAAATGACTGTTATCAAAGACACCGCTGGGAATTTCTTTGTTGGTACGAAAATAAAATCCCTCACACCTTTAACCTTTATCTGATGCCTTTTCCAGGGGGCGCTGATACAACTGTATCAGCTATTGGTACATTTTTCTTGATGATGATATGCTACCCGGAAATCCAAGAGAAGGCTCAAGCAGAACTTGACCACGTTGTCGGGAAAGGCCATCTACCTGATTATGGTGACGAGGCAGACCTACCTTACATCAGTGCACTCGTGAAGGAAACCATCAGGTACGAAAGCGATATTTGACAGAGATGAATTCATGGAATTCTTTCATGTCAGGTTCCAGGCAATCACGCCGTTAGGTATCTTTCAGTTTGTTAAGAGGCACTCAGCTACTGATGGATGCATTTTACAGCTATCCCCCATTATCTGACGGAGGATGATGAGTACAACGGTCATCTTATCCCAGGTGGATCTGTTGTACTTGGGAATGTCTGGTTCGCAAATCTCCCCATGGCCTTATAAAGACCGTCAACCGCGTCTTTCAGGGCAATTACACACGACAAGGAGGATTATCCGGAGCCCTTTGAGTTCAAACCAGAACGATTCTTGAAGAATGGCAAACTGAATCCCGTTGTCCGTGAACCTACCGCCGCTTTCGGGTTTGGTCGCCGGTGAGTCACAGGTTCTTTGAGTCAGATGAAGAGGCAGGGTACCACCATATGCCTATCCTCCTATCTGTCGTTGAGAAAAATGCTGGTCTAAAGATATGCTGATCATGAACATGTAATTTCAGTATTTGTCCTGGAAGACATATGGCTCTTTCGTGTCTATATTTGAGCATTGCCACTGTGTTGTCTGTATTTAAGCTGGAGAAGGCAGTTGATGAAAATGGGCATGTGATCACGCCCTCAAGAGACTACATTTCGTCCATGATATTGTGCGTTGTTATTACTTTTGATCGTAGTAGAGTCTCAACTGACAAATCACAACATGTGCAGACACCCCGAGGATTTCAAGTGCAGCATCAAACCTAGGTCCAAAGAGACAGAAATGCTGGTCAGGTCTACATCTGATTGTTGTCATTTATGATTTTATTATCAACTTTTATTCGCTCTCTTATCACTCCTAATCAATTATTTCCTTTTGTGTATTTCCAATATTTTAGCTAATCAGTAGGCAATTTTCGCCTCCTACCGTAGGTTAGACGCATCGGCTCTGAGGCTGAAGTAATATGTTGTATATCGACTTTTGATACTTCATTTAGGGATAGAGACTTGGGTAAAGTCCTTGCACCTACCCTTATTTATCAAGGTTTGCATGTGTACTGTTTGGACCAGGGCTCGGATCAAATTCCAGTGGATTCTGGAGTGTGAATGCCAAGGATTAACTAGAATGCGTGCGAAATGATGGGAGACATGATATGATAGTAGTGTAGTTGTTTTTTCTTGTGGAGGATGCAGCGAATGTGGTCGACATACCTGGATACGACATCACGGCAAGAAGTAGGTTTTCATCAGTTGCCCTGGGAAATACTGCTTACACATCTCTGGTTTTTCCCTCACGACAAATCCCTGCTCCTGTCAGATGGACAACAGCTCTCCGTAAGTTTCCTTTTTTCTTCCTGCCACCATGCAGCCCCCAAATAATCGACATTCTCCTCACAGTAGTCAGTCTTCTCGCCCTTCATCCATCGCTCTTTCGGCCTACTCACAAGCAGCCTCTACTCGTCACATGCTCGCGGACGTCGGGGTAGCTCAGCCCGACACTCCTTTGAACCTACAAAACATTCATGTCCCTACACCTGGACTACAGCTTGCAAACAAAGCCAGCGGCGTGTCGCTATCAGCGAATTTCATTCCACACAAATTCTCTGATGCAATGCTATCTGGCCCCATTCGTCGCCGAAAGGGTGATCTGGGGCCGAAAATCCCAAAGGTTGGAGGGGGCATTGAAGCATTTAGGAGCGGCGAGGCGAGGATGCCCGGTGAGAGTGATGAAGACTATGATGGAGTGCAGAGCGGATGGTTTGGAAACAAAGACCGGACAACGGGAAGGAGAATGCGCTGGACAAGATTCAAGTGGATTCTCTTCTTTTCAAACATTCTTGTATGATTTTTTTGCTTTTATGCTACTTTTGAACTCACAAATCGACAGTTGAGTGTCTATGCTCTTGTCGCCCTGATTTTTTGTCTTCTTACTTGGTTCAATATCTGGACGCATGCCGACATCGTCCGAGTAGGCAACCATCCTGAACTCGTACTCTCCACTATCGCTGCATCCCTCGGCATCTTCACCTCCCTCATTGGCTGGGCAGGTATCCTCCTCAACAATCGTGCCTTCCTTGCGTGGTACACTTTCCTTCTTTGGGTCACTTTTGCTTTCATCGTCGCGCCAGGATACATTACATACAAGAAACGCACTTTCAACCTTGAAGGTAAGATCAATGCCCAGTGGTCAAGAGACCTTGGCGCTGCCGGTCGTCTTAGGATTCAAGATCAACTGGACTGTTGTGGTTACTTTAGCCCCTTCATTGAGGCTACTGTCAGTCAGAGTTGTTATTCAAGGAGTATCTTACCCGGATGCAAGGGACCGTATATTAAGTATGAACAGATGATATTGGACCGGTGGTATACTGTTGTGTTCTCCATTGTGCCCTTCCATCTAATCATCATGGTTGCGGCGTTGCTATGCTCCAATCATGTTACGTATCGATTCGGGAAGGGTATGATGCCCAAGGCTTATCGGCTCAGCATGGACACTATGGGCATTATCATTGAAAACTATTCACAGTGCGTTCTTGATTCTTATCATCATCCCTCATATTGAAATTCCGTGTTTTAGACAGTTGGTGGAACAGTACGGGAACGACATTGCCAAAGATGTTCTCTCTCACTCTCGCTCCAATCTTAACCTATCAGCTTCTCCATCGGCGTTTACAGGGAGCTCAAAGCTCGCAACGATAATTCATGGTCATGCAAAGTATGAATCACTGAGCAGCCGACCGCAGTGATCTATTCACTTTTGCCACCGTGGCGTCAACTATGGCAGAAATACCCAGTCTACAAAGCTTTATTCCCTGAACCTGCCATCCTCCACACATGTATACCTACACTCGTTTCGAATTGCTCGGTAGTTTAGATTTCCATGCCCCTGATGCTTTATATACATATATACTGATCCTTTTTTGGTTTTTCACTGACCCTTCTTGTATACGTTACAGGTTAACTGTCGTTTGAAATTGTTGTGGCGATACTTATACCCTTATATTGGATATAATGGCATGATTTAATGCTAATGCTAGTTGCAACAAGTGACGTCTGTCATTGTACACCTTCTGAACAGAATATCTGCTTCTTGAAGATGGCGCAACGTAGAAGGAGAATGAGGATTGTGTATACATTGAGGAATTCAAATGGAACAAAGGACTGCAACACGTAATTATCATCAATCCTCATCTTCCCTGGTGTATTTATCCACGGAAATAAGTCTTGGTTAGTTTGATCCGAGGGAGCAGCAATAATAAGCAAGGGATGAAAACTCGTGAGCACCTAGTTGTTTCATATTACACAATCAATAGGCCTTGGGTATAAACCCTCAGCACCATTTTATGTCATCCCTGGCGATCAACCAGGGAATAATCCTCCATCAGCAGGAAGGCTGAAACGTATTCTTCAAGAACTATCATGGTGGTCTCACCAAAAGAATGGAGGCATCAGTAAACTGGAGTAATCGTAAGAGCTCCGCTCGCATACCTGGTTCAATATGGGACTGGAACTGTAGTAAACTTCATAACTTGAGACAAACCTTCCTCAGCTGTGTCAAGGGGTGGCATCTATTGAGCTCTAAACATTTTTTGATCACATCGGTCAATGTGTTTAAGTTCAAGGACCTTACTTTTTTTTTAAAAAAATCACCAATTTATTGCACGGAGCGCGAAGGCAGGCCGTGGTTCAAGGACCTTACGGACGTCAAATATAAATTGACAGTTTTACATATACTTACAAATTTATTCGATATGAAGACCCATCTTGGATGAAAACAGATATTAAACCTTGGCAACAATGCAACAAATACAGTGAAGAGGGTCATAGAAGTTTCCACGTCAACATTGATATCAAATCATGAACCAGTCGTCAGACACTCGATGGATTGAGGCATACGAAGTCTATTCAGATAACGAGAATCGTTCCTGGTGACGTCATAAAATGTTATATATTCATTACAACGTAGGTTTATGAGATTCTTCAAAGGCTTGGAATAATTCGCCAATTTCCACATCTAGGTTAGGTTCGTTGAATTAGGAGTAAATATTAAAAAACACAAACATACGGTCTTCTGTGTGTTGCATTCTTGAAGCAAAAGAACATGTGCAGCCTGAATAGACATGAATTAAATAAAAAAATCAATAGTCGATGTTTACCAGGTCCCAAGATGAATTCTCCGCCAAGTTGTGATATATTTCCTTGTTTACCAATCAACCTTGGATTACTGATTGGACCATTCTGCCGAGCTCAATCAGTACGGTGGTAAAGAAAACCGAACAAATGATGGGCACCCATATGCTTGACAATGTAATGCTGAATACATTTTCACGAATGTAGCTGCGCTTCTTTTCATTCGCTGGAGTGGTAGCAAGCCTCTCTATATTCATGCCAAGAGCATGATAAACACTGCGCGTAGGATCTGCGTATATGGCACCTTTGAATCCCGTTCTCTCTGCATTTGAGTCAGTCTTGATAAAGACAAACAGATAAGGAGTACATGCGGGTATAGGTTTTAATTGGCTCCCACTCCCCGCAGCCTATGATAACAATCCTCTTTTCTATATCGTCGTCGAGCTTCTGTTGTAAGGCATTTGCTAGAGCTTGAACATATTCCTTGCGAGAGTAGGGTAAGTCTCAGCTAACAGCGCTGATCAGGTCATCAAACCTGACATCTCTGGTTTCAAAGATAAAGCAAGTCCATGTAAAAAGAATGTCAACATACTCCACAGAAGAAATGACCTATTTCATCATCTTCGACGATCATAAGCCGATTTGTGAGTATACTCACGAATGAAAACCACGATGGTTTTGTGCTCTTCGAAGAGCGAAGAAAATAGTATTTCTTTACCCTCGCAGTCAAGAACTTTGAGAGCACCAGCTACTTTGAGTTGATCTTCAGTCAGGATAGTCCTTGGATCGGTCATTGCACTGAAACGTGGGAACGAACGAGTACCCGGCTAAGACGCACATCCGGCCCTCCTTGAACATGTGATCTAGTTCTTTCCACGGTTTTGTGGGGGAAAATACCGCACAGAGAGCCCCCGAGCTCTCACATTCGCTTCCCTTCAAGTCGACCTTGCCTCGTCGCACCGCCGATCGACCAGACTAGCTTAACACCTAGTTTTGTGTCACAAAAACTCTCAACTTGCTACTCGGCGTGGGGGAAGGACCTGTCTGATTGGACAGGAGATACTTCCGTGCCGTTTTCCTCTTCATTTATTTCTTTTCATTAGACATCACTGCCATTCATGTCACAGGAGACGTCTGAGTTATATAAATTCGTCACATAGACGTATGGAGATAGCACGTGTATTATGTATATTAGCAGTTCAATCAAAACTCAATCCCCATCAGATCCCTTGTTTCAACTTCATTTTTCTTCATCTATACCCTTGCCCTCATCTCCCTCTTCAATTTTCTCAACCTATCACCTTCTTCAATTGTCTTCAAAAACCCACCCTTCTCGAATGCTCCCCTCACTTCTTCTAAGCTCAATCCTGCAGTTTCTGGAAAACAGAACACAACAAATATGTACCCGAGGGCACAGAGTCCAGCATAGAACCCGAAAGCACCGGAGGGTGTGATCTTCGCCATAAGAGAGAGATATGTGCTGTTAATCAGGAGGTTGGCTGACCAGTTTGTAGCTGTTGAGAGGGAGGTGCCGATTCCTCGGACTTCGAGAGAGAAGAGTTCGCCTTGTTGCCAGGGCACATTTCCGAGACCGGTGGCATAGGATGCGACAAAGATGATCATGGAAAGTAGGATGATTGCAGACCAGGATTTGGAGTAGGAGGCACCCTCCATGAGTAAACTCCCGGTTTTTACGGTCATGACTTTGCAGAAACGAGATATTTCACTTGATTCATTCCCGGAATGATAGTGGAGGTGGATAATCACGCACAATGGAAGGCGATGCTCGCAATTAATAACCCAATGATCATTCCAGGTGCAGAGATCAACATGAACCTTCTTCTCCCAATCGAGTCAATCCATTTTAACGCAATGATTGTGAATAAGAAATTTGTCCCCGAAATGATGAGTCCGACAGCTATAGGTTTATTGAAACCGATTTCAGCAAATAGTGTCGCAGAGTAATACATCAGAGTATTAAAACCACAGAGTTGTTGGAAAGCTTGCATGCCACAACCGATAGCTAGGGCGCGTCGGTTTATGGGATCAGAGAGCATAGATTTAGAGCGGTCGTAAAAGGTTGTAGTTTGTTTCATATAGATGGATCGTTGGACAGCTGCATTGAGGACTCTCATCTAGAGACAAGCATTAATTTAAAAATGTGTTTGTGAAAGCTCTGGAATGAAAGAAAAGGGTACCTTCAGGTCGATGTCTTCAGAGTTAGCATTTGCATAAATCTTGCACATGACTTCTCGAGCACCCGAAACATTTTTTTTGTATAGTAGCATGCGGGCTATGAGGAAATTAAAAAAAAGGGGATTAATACAAGTATGCTGGGCACAGCTGGTCAACCTACGAGATTCTGGTAGCAGGAATAACAAAAGGAATTGGATTGCAGCGGGTACCGAACCTAGACCGACCATCCATCGCCATCCTGATTTGACACGGAAGAAACCTGCACCAATGGCGTAGGCTATCACCGCCCCCAAGGTTATCATGAGGACACTGGATTTTTGAGGTATGAGTCATTGTTATTGTTAGAAAATCAAAATATGAAAATGTACTTGAGGACGACCATCCTTCCTCTCAGCCTTGTTGGTGAAAGTTCTTGAATATATAACGGACAAACACCCGCCGCAAGACCCACACCGATGCCGACTAGAAACCGACCCCCAATCTATGATATGTGATTGGAAGCATGTCAGTGTGAGTATATGGAAGATATACCATGCTCCAAACTCCATTAGAAACAGCCTGAGCAATAGCACCTCCGATAAATAGAATATCTGCAATTCCCAAAACAGGTTTTCTGCCTGTCCAATCCGACATGATACCAGCGACTAGACTTCCAAGCAGAGCTCCGAGTGTGGTAGATGAGGTTATGAATTCCTGCATTTGAAGACAAAATTATCAGTTCAGGGTAGTTCAATAGCATATCATAGGGTCGACGATTTGAAATCCTTGTTTATTACCATCTAGGTTCAGAGGGGGATGATTAAGAGTGAAAAATGAACGTGTCAACCTGCCTTTTGACCATCAGATACTTGTAATGGACCAAGATCAGAACCAATAACGACTAAAGCTCCGGATATAACGCCTGTGTCATAGCCTCAAAAATGATTATTGAGCGCAAGATCGTCTGGCAAGGTCGAACGGGTTCACCAAAAAGCAGGCCTGAGATGGTTGAACAAGTCACTAGGGCCCATATGAACCATGTCGTACGCTCCTCTCCCTCTGCGACGACCGAAAGCTCATTGATCTCGTCAAAATACTCTTGACCAAATTCGGTAGTAGTTTTCTCCTCAGCGCTTCGTCCATTTTTGTGCACTGAGCGAATTTCGCTGGAGGTCATTAAAACCATTGAAAACGGAGGCTACAATTATGTCCCAGACAATGACATGATTAAATAGAGCTGCAGGAATAGAAAGTTGGATGAATTGTACAGTACGTTCATGGGGTCAGAAATTTACTCTTCTTCCTACCATCGTATCATCATGACCCTTCCACTGTCCAGCTGGGAAAGTACCGATGCTGTTTTTGAATGTGACACAGTCGACAAGAATCTGTTTTTATTTCGAGCTCATCAAGTTTGGATAGTAAAGTATTTCTGGCCGACTTTGAGAGGTGCCAATGTTCATCTGTCATAATAGACGTTTCTCATATATTCCCCATCCTGGATTACTTCTTTGATGATTTTATTCCGTTATCGTGACAGAAGGTCCAGGAAGCAGTTAAATGATGAGAACCTTGTACCAGAACTGGCGGGGTTGCTATTATCTCACGGGTCAAGTTATTTAGCGATGGCACATTTCATACTCTTTCCAACATCAGTCAACACGAGATGACGTAGCAAATTATTTGTGACCAGGATTCTGGGTTCAGTTGACTCTTGACAGGTGACTCCCATAGCATCGGAGGGTGCACAAGGAAGCCTGATCTCATTTGTAATAGTGTTTCATATCTTGTTCCCAATCATGGGCGTTGATGAATAGACTAGCTTCGTCCAAAGAACCAAATCGGAGCTTGACATGCAATCTACTGGTCAGGTATTGCAAAAGTGGAAGCTGCAGTCGTATCTATGTAGACTTCCAATTTTGAAACAATCTATTCAGTTTACAGTTTGCTCAACAGATTAATTCGGGTTACGGGTGTTTGCAATTCAAGTTCACAGTGGTACTGTGCGGAAGACTGAGCAAGAGTGCAATCAACACAAGTATCATCGCTAGTAAACAGTCTGGATATCTGATGTCCAGATATGCCGAAGAAGCGCCTGATCCAGGCGTGGACGTCCTGGATGGTCAATCTTCTCATGGACAATCCGAATGAGTGGTTATGTCGGACTTGAATTGTACCATCGAATCCAAGACACAACTCAAAGAAGGCTCGGAAAAGAAGCAGATGACCTGTATCTTGAATGCCAAACAAAATATTGTTTCATTTTCAGCAGTATGATGAAGTGTCCCGATAGATCATAAGCGAAGCGAACAACATACAAACTATTTTATGTCTGTATCGACAATTATTTTTCACTATTATATGCAAGTCCCCAATAAATCTTCAATGTACCAATCAGGATCCTCCGAAGGATAGACTGAGATGCCGATTTATACCTCAATTCGTAGTACAGTCAAGGCATGATAATAATCATGGTTGTAATCAATATAATCGTTTACTGAACATCGAGAAAAAGGGAAAGAGACAGGATTCATACATGAATCAGCCGCAGCTGCCCATGATGTGAGCTCTAGTTTCAAAGTCACAATGACCGAAACTGATTGGATGTTGCTGATGGTGGAACAACAGCAGGTATGGTGCTAGCAGGCATGCTGGCAGAGCTAGGTATGAAGCCAGTCCGGTCACGATTGGTGATGCGACGAGGCGACCTCTTTTCCTCCCCAGAATCGTGGGAAAAACTAGACCACATCGTGAAAGTGCCTGTCACGAAGTCAGCCACGTTTGATTCTAACCAGGTTATAAGTGGAACACACCTTGGCTATA
>Ga0153948_1001243_pt1 | contig 13138 bp, 13 predicted proteins | sample TSNJ032MetaG_FD_104696 | JGI IMG/M metagenome (GOLD analysis project Ga0153948, IMG submission 104696) | Attine ant fungus gardens microbial communities from New Jersey, USA - TSNJ032 MetaG | ecosystem: Host-associated > Fungi > Mycelium > Unclassified | place: USA: New Jersey, Wharton State...
ATTTCGCCTCGCGCTGTTTGCCACCCTGCTGGCACTGATCGTCGTGCTGCTCGGCGCCTACACCCGCCTGACCCATGCCGGCCTCGGCTGTCCGGACTGGCCGGGTTGCTACGGCTTTATCAGCGTGCCGAAAAGCGAAGCCCAACTGGCCCATGCCGAACTGCATTACCCCGACTCGCCGGTGGTGGCGCACAAGGGCTGGAACGAGATGATCCACCGTTATTTCGCCGGCACCCTCGGCCTGATGATTTCGATTCTGGCCGGGCGTGCCTGGGTCAATCGTGGACACCCGGGGCAGCCACTGAAACTGCCGCTGTTTCTGCTGGCGGTGGTGTTCGCCCAGGCGGCGTTCGGCATGTGGACGGTGACGCTCAAGCTCTGGCCGCAGGTGGTCACCGGGCATTTGCTCGGTGGTTTTGCGACCTTGAGTCTGCTGTTTCTGCTGACCCTGCGCCTGTCCGGCGTGCTGCCGGCGCTGACCGTGCCCAAGCGCTTGCAGTACTGGGCGACGGCAGGGCTGTTGCTGGTGATCGGCCAGATCGCACTGGGTGGTTGGGTCAGTTCCAACTACGCGGCGGTGGCCTGCATCGACTTCCCGACCTGCCACGGGCAATGGCTGCCACCGGCGGATTTCGCCAACGGTTTTCACCTGACCCAGCACATCGGCCCTAATTACCTCGGCGGCCAGCTCGACAGCGACGCGCGCACGGCGATTCACCTGACCCACCGCATCGGCGCGTTGCTGGTGACGCTGGTGTTGCTCGGTCTGGCCTGGCAGCTCAGGGCTGTCGGCATGACACGTTTGGCCGGGCTAGTCGTCATCGCCCTCGGCGCACAGATCACCCTCGGTATCAGCAACGTGCTGTTTCATCTGCCGCTGCCGGTGGCCGTGGCGCACAACGCCGGTGGCGCCGCACTGCTGCTGAGCATGGTGCTGGTCAACTACCACGCGCGCACCAGTCTGGTTCGGGTCAAACAGCCGATGTTGGCGCGCTGGCGTCTGAGCCCGCGTAAACATTCGGCCGCGCCCATCACGGTAAAAGGAGAAACGCCATGGCGCTTCTAATCGGCGAACGCCCTGCACAAGCGCTATGGCGTGACTATCTGGAGCTGACCAAGCCGAAAGTGGTGGTGCTGATGCTGATCACCTCGCTGGTCGGCATGTTCCTCGCGACTCGCGCCGGGGTGCCGTGGACGGTGCTGGTGTTCGGCAATCTGGGGATTGCGTTGTGTGCTGGCGGCGCGGCGGCGGTCAATCATGTGGTGGACCGGCGCATCGATGCGGTGATGGCGCGCACCCACAAACGGCCGTTGGCCGAGGGCCGGGTTTCACCGGCGGCGGCGCTGACCTTTGCGCTGGTGCTGGCGCTGCTCGGTCAGGCTTTGCTGCTGACCTTCACCAATCCGCTGACGGCATGGCTGACACTGGCTTCGCTGCTGGGTTACGCGGTGATCTACACCGGTTTCCTCAAACGCGCGACGCCGCAGAATATCGTCATCGGCGGCCTCGCCGGCGCGGCGCCACCGCTGCTCGGCTGGACCGCCGCCACCGGCCATGTCAGCGCCGAACCGTTGCTGCTGGTGCTGATCATCTTCGCCTGGACCCCGCCGCACTTCTGGGCGCTGGCGATTCATCGCAAGGAGGAATACGCCAAGGCCGACATCCCGATGCTGCCGGTGACCCACGGCGAGCACTACACCAAGGTGCACATTCTGCTGTACACCTGCGCCCTGCTCGCGGTGAGCCTGCTGCCGTACGTGATCCACATGAGCGGCGTGCTCTACCTGATCTGCGCACTCGCGCTGGGCGCAAGGTTTCTGCAATGGGCCGTGGTGCTGTACCGTGGCACTCGGCCGCACGCGGCGATCAACACCTTCAAGTACTCTATTTATTACTTGTTCCTGTTGTTCATCGCCCTGCTCGTAGACCACTACTTACTGTTGAACCTATGACTCGAACCCAGAAAACCGTTTTCATCCTCGTCGCCGTGATCGCGCTGATCCTGGGACTGACCGTCAACAAAGTGCTGAGCGGCAAGGGCCAGGGCGATCCCACCGCGCTGATCGACGCCGGCATCATCCTGCTGCCGCAGAGCCGCACGTTGCCGGGCGTGACCATGACCAATCAGGACGGCCAACCGGTCGCCATCGACGAGTTGAAAGGCAAATGGAGCCTGCTGTTCTTCGGCTACACCTTCTGCCCGGACATCTGCCCGACCACCCTCGCTCAACTGCGCCAGATCAAGAGCGAGTTGCCCAAGGATGCTGTGGATAAACTGCAGATCGTGCTGGTCAGCGTCGATCCGAACCGCGACAACCCGCAGCAGCTGAAACAGTACCTGGGTTACTTCGATCCGCAGTTCGTGGGCCTGACGCCGAAGTCGATCGAAGAACTGCAGAAAGTCGCGAATGCGGTGAGTATTCCGTTCATTCCGGCCGATACCAGCAAGCCGAACTACACGGTGGATCACAGCGGCAACCTCGCCGTGATCGGCCCGGACGGCACCCAGCGCGGGTTCATCCGTGCGCCGCTGAACAACGCCAAACTGGTCGCACAGCTCCCGGTGATGCTCAACCGCAAGTAACGCCCTGATGAAAATCTGGTGGCGAGGGAGCTTGCTCCCGCTGGGCAGCGAAGCGGCCCCAAAACCAGCTGATGCGGACTAATCGTTGCACCGCAACAGTTGGGTTTACGACTGCTGCGCAGCCGATCGGGAGCAAGCTCCCTCGCCACAAAAAACGGCATCCAGGGATCTGTGTTTTGGACACAAAAAAGGGGACGCCATTGGCGTCCCCTTTTCATTGCAGCAATCTGTATCAGAACGCCGGCAACACCGCGCCCTTGTACTTCTCGGTAATGAACTTCTTCACTTCCGGGCTGTGCAGCGCAGCCGCCAGTTTCTGCATCGCGTCGCTGTCCTTGTTGTCCGCACGGGACACCAGGATGTTCACGTACGGCGAGTCGTTGCCTTCGATCACCAGCGCGTCCTTGGACGGATCGAGTTTGGCTTCCAGCGCGTAGTTGGTGTTGATCAGCGCCAGGTCGACCTGGGTCAGCACGCGCGGGATGGTCGCGGCTTCCAGTTCACGGATTTTCAGGTCTTTCGGGTTCTGCGCGATGTCCTTCGGGGTCGACAGGATGTTGGTCGGATCCTTCAGGGTGATCAGGCCAGCCTTGGCCAGCAGCAACAGCGCACGGCCGCCATTGGTGGCGTCGTTGGGGATCACCACGTTGGCGCCGCTTGGCAGATCCTTCAGATCCTTGATCTTGCTCGAGTAGGCGCCCAGTGGCTCCAGATGTACGCCGGTCACCGCCACCAGGCTGGTGCCCTTGGCCTTGTTGAACTCATCAAGGTACGGCTGGTGCTGGAAGAAGTTGGCGTCCAGGCGCTTTTCAGCCACCTGCACGTTCGGTTGAATGTAGTCGGTGAAGACCTTGACCTGCAGATCCACGCCTTCTTTGGCCAGGGCCGGCTTCACGAATTCGAGGATTTCTGCGTGCGGCACCGGGGTGGCGGCAACGGTCAGGGTTTCAGCGTGGGCCGAAAAAGCGGCTACGGCCGCGAAAGCAGCGATCAGTTTTTTCATTCAGCTAACTCCTTATGAGGCGCCCGTGTGGCGCCTGCCAGCGAATGGCCGGCTCATCTCTTGATTACAAAAACCGCTTATTTGCGCGAGAAATGCACGACCAGACGGTCGCCCACCATTTGCAGCACCTGCACCAGAATCAGCAGCAATACCACGGTGACGATCATCACGTCAGTCTGGAAACGCTGGTAGCCGAAGCGGATCGCCAGGTCACCCAAGCCACCGGCGCCGACCACACCGGCCATCGCCGTGTAGGACACCAGCGTAATCGCCGTCACCGTAATCGCCGCGAAGATGCCCGGACGGGCTTCCGGCAGCAAGGCATTCATGATGATCTGCCGGGTGGTTGCGCCCATCGACTGGGTGGCTTCAATGATGCCGCGATCGACTTCACGCAGGGCAGTTTCCACCAGACGCGCGAAGAACGGGGTCGCACCCACCACCAGCGGCGGAATCGCACCGGCCACGCCCAGCGAGGTGCCGGTGATCAGCACGGTGAACGGGATCATCACGATCAACAGAATGATGAACGGCAGCGAGCGCAGAATGTTCACCGCCAGCGACATGATTGCGTACAGGCCGCGGTTTTCCAGCAACTGACGCGGGCTGCAGAGAAACAGCAGCACGCCCAGCGGCAGGCCGAGCAGCACGGTGAACAGCAGCGAACCGCCGAGCATCAGCATGGTGTCGCCGGTGGCCAGCCAGATTTCCAGCCAATCGATGTTTTCGAAGAAAGCCTTGAGCATTTCCATTAACGCAGCACCTCCATGTGAACGTCAGCGGCGGTGAAGCGGGCGAACGCCGCTTCCATGTCGCCACCGGTGACGGCGAGGGTCAACTGCCCGTAAGGAATGTCTTTGATGCGGTCGATGCGACCGGCGAGGATGCTGTAGTCGACCCCGGTTTCCCGGGCGACAGTACCGAGCAACGGCGCGTAGGTCGCTTCGCCCTGGAAGGTCAGACGCACGATGCGACCCGGCACGTGAGCAAAGTCGTCGCGCTGTTCGCTTTCGTCGATCTGCTCACTTTCCTGGACGAAACGCTTGGTGGTCGGGTGCTGCGGATGCAGGAATACATCAGCCACCGAGCCCTGCTCGACGATCACCCCGGCGTCCATCACTGCCACCTGATCGCAGACGCGACGGATCACGTCCATCTCGTGGGTGATCAGAACGATGGTCAGCTTCAGTTCACGATTGATTTCGGCCAGCAGTTGCAGAACCGACGCGGTGGTCTGCGGGTCGAGGGCACTGGTGGCCTCGTCGCACAGCAGAATTTTCGGCTTGGTCGCCAGGGCGCGGGCGATACCGACGCGCTGCTTCTGGCCACCGGACAATTGTGCCGGGTACTTCTTGGCGTGATCGGACAGGCCGACCCGCGCCAGCAATTCGGCGACGCGCTGATTGATCTCGCTGCTCGACAGTTCGCCGGCCAGGGTCAGCGGCAGCGCGACGTTGTCGGCCACGGTCTTGGAGGCGAGCAGGTTGAAGTGCTGGAAGATCATCCCGACTTGCTGGCGGAAACGGCGCAGGCCGTTGGCGTCCAGCGCGGTGACTTCTTCGCCGTCGACGATGATCTTGCCGCCGCTGGAGTCTTCCAGGCGATTGATCAGACGCAGCAGGGTACTTTTTCCCGCACCGGAATGGCCGATCAGGCCGAAGACCTGACCGTTTTCAATCGAAAGACTGGTCGGGTGCAGGGCGGGGATGTCCTTACCGGCGACGCGGTAAGTTTTGTGGACGTTTTGAAACTCGATCACGTAGCGAACCTTGTGGGGCGCGTTAGAAAAGGATCAGCGGTTAGCCGGGCGCGCATTTTAGCCTGTCCGTATAGAGGTTCTTAGCATTTATTTCGCAATTAACCTTCGATTTGGCAATAACAAGATCAAAGGTCATAAAAAAGGAACGCCCGTTCCTGCTCATTGGTCACTAGTTAAGCGACTTGAAACCCCGGGTAACCGTGCCCGGAAACGCTCAAGAGTCCCCGTTGAAACGGGGTCAACCGAGGAGTTTACGTCTGATGAGCAGCAAGAAACCTACGACCGACAAAAGCCAGCTGGCCGGAACCGATACCAAGGATCGCGCCAACACCAACGCCAAACTCGACAGCCTGGAGAAATTCCGATCCGACGCTACCGGCCAGGCCCTGCGTACCAATCAAGGGGTAAAGGTCGCCGATAACCAGAACACCCTCAAGGTCGGCGCGCGTGGGCCGTCGTTGCTGGAAGACTTCATCATGCGTGAGAAAATCACGCACTTTGACCATGAGCGCATTCCGGAGCGCATCGTGCATGCGCGCGGCACCGGCGCGCATGGTTTCTTCCAGGCCTACGAGAACCATTCGGCGCTGACCAAGGCCGGTTTCCTGCAAGACCCGGGGAAAAAGACGCCAGTATTCGTGCGTTTTTCTACCGTGCAGGGGCCGCGTGGTTCCGGCGATACCGTGCGTGACGTGCGCGGTTTCGCGGTGAAGTTCTTCACCGACGAGGGCAACTTCGATCTGGTCGGCAACAACATGCCGGTGTTCTTCATCCAGGACGCGATCAAGTTTCCCGACTTCGTCCACGCGGTGAAACCCGAGCCACACAATGAGATCCCCACTGGCGGCTCGGCCCACGACACGTTCTGGGACTTCGTCTCGCTGGTACCGGAATCGGCGCACATGGTGATCTGGGCCATGTCCGACCGGGCGATCCCGAAAAGCCTGCGCAGCATGCAGGGCTTCGGCGTGCACACTTTCCGCCTGATCAACGCCGAGGGCAAATCGCGCTTCGTCAAATTCCACTGGCGCCCAACCGCCGGCACCTGCTCGCTGGTGTGGGACGAGGCGCAGAAACTCGCCGGTAAAGACACCGACTATCATCGTCGCGACCTCTGGGAAGCCATCGAGATGGGCGACTACCCTGAATGGGAATTGGGCGTGCAGATCATCGAGGAGGAAAACGAGCACGACTTCGATTTCGACATCCTCGACCCGACCAAGCTGATCCCCGAAGAAATCGTGCCGATCACCCCGCTGGGCAAAATGACCCTGAACCGCAACCCGGACAACTTCTTCGCCGAGACCGAGCAGGTCGCATTCTGCCCGGGCCACATCGTGCCCGGCATCGACTTCTCCAATGACCCGCTGCTGCAAGGCCGGCTGTTTTCCTACACCGATACGCAAATCAGCCGACTCGGTGGGCCGAACTTTCATGAGCTGCCGATCAACCGCCCGGTCGCGCCATTCCATAACGGCCAGCGCGACGCGCAGCACCGCACGGTGATCGACAAGGGTCGCGCGTCTTATGAGCCAAACTCGATCGATGGCGGCTGGCCGAAGGAAACTCCGCCGGCGGCTAAAGACGGCGGCTTCGAGAGCTACCCGGAACGCATCGATGCGAACAAGATCCGCCAGCGCAGCGAATCGTTCAGCGACCACTTCTCCCAGGCACGGCTGTTCTTCAACAGCATGAGCCCGCACGAGAAGGAGCACATCATCGCTGCCTACAGCTTCGAGCTGGGCAAGGTGGAACGCGAGTTCATCCGCGCCCGGGAGGTAAACGAGATTCTCGCCAACATCGACCTGGAACTGGCCAAGCGCGTGGCAGCCAATTTGGGCCTGCCGGCGCCGAGCAAAGGCACGGTCGAGGTGCGCAAGACCTCGTTCGATCATTCACCGGCGCTGAGTCAGGCCAACCTGCTGCCAGAGAACATCAAAACCCGCAAAGTGGCGATTCTTGCCGCTAACGGCGTCGATGGTGCGGCGATCGATGCGATGAAGAAAGCCTTGGCGGCGCAAGGTGCGCACGCCAAGCTGCTCGGCCCGACATCGGCACCGGTGAAAACTGCCGACGGCAAAGCCCTGCCCGTGGACGCATCGATGGAAGGCATGCCTTCAGTGATCTTCGATGCGGTGTTCGTGCCGGGTGGTGCGGCGTCGATCAAGGCGTTGAGCGGCGATGGCGTGGCGCTGCATTACCTGCTGGAGGCGTACAAGCACTTGAAGGCGATTGCGCTGCACGGCGATGCCAAGCAGTTGCAGGATCTGCTCAAGCTCGAGGCGGATGACGGGTTGCTGCAGGGCAAGGATGTGCCGGGGTTGACCAAGCCGTTCTTCGCGGCGATCGGGCAACACCGGGTCTGGGCGCGGGAGCCTAAGGCCAAGGCCATTCCAGCCTAAAGCGAAAGATCGCAGCCTTCGGCAGCTCCTACAGGGATTACTTGCACTTGTAGGAGCTGCCGGAGGCTGCGATCTTTTAGGGTTTGGCTGGAATCAGAACCATCTGCGCCGGTACGGTACGCAGGATCTGTTTCTCAATCTTCAGCTCGAAATCCGGATTCAGTTTCTTCACCCGCTTGCTCAGCAACGTCGCCAGCCATGGGTAATCCTGAGTGCGCGGCGCCTGAATGCTCACGGCACACTCATAATTCACCACATCGGCGGCGATCGCATCCAGTTGCCGGCGAAGTTTGCGGCTGTCGTTGATGTTCAGTGCAACCGTGGTGCTTTCCGCCGTCGGGTCGATGACCTTGGCTTTCGGCTTGGCTTCAGCTGCCAGCAGCGCGGCTTCGGCTTTCTCCAGCTCGGCTTTGCGCGCTTCGGTGATGGCGCCGTTGACGCCACCGGTCAGCGCCGGGGCTTTCGGCATCAGGGCACGGGCACGGCTCAGCGCAGTGGCTGCGGCGTTCACATCACCCTTTTGCAATACGATCTGGCTGCGGCGCAGGTAGGCCTCAGCCAACTGGCGCTGGTATTGCTCCAGGGACTGATCGTTGGGGGTTTGTGCCTGCAAGGCGGCCAACTGGTCTTCGGCGGTGGCCAGTTCGCTGCTGGCCAGGCTTTGCTCCAGCTGTGCGATGGCCGTGGCCCGCGCGTCGGGGGCTTCGGCCACCGGCGGCGTGCTTTGGCAGGCGCCCAGCAGCACGGAAAATGCGACAAGGAGCAGATAACGGGAGGCGAACGGCTTCATTCCTGCGACTCTCTAATTGCGCAAAAAGCGAGCAAGTCTACACCCCTCGACGGGGCAGAACAAAACTCAGCAGAAACAGTGCGGCCGCCGTCACCACGATCGACGGCCCTGCCGGGGTGTCCTTGAACCATGACAGCGCCAGCCCGCCACACACGGCGAGCATGCCCAGCAGACTCGCGCCCACGGCCATCTGCTCCGGCGAACGGGCGTGACGCTGTGCCGCAGCCGCCGGAATGATCAGCAGCGAAGTAATCAGCAATACACCGACGATTTTCATCGCCACCGCGATCACCACCGCAATCAACAGCATCAGCGCCATTCGCAGGCCCGCTACTGGCAGGCCTTCGACCCTGGCCAATTCCTCATGCACGGTAATCGCCAGCAGTGGCCGCCACAGCGTCACCAGCAGCACCAGCACCGCCGCGCTGCCGCCGAGGATCCACGCCAGATCGGTCGGGCTGATCGCCAGCAGGTCACCGAACAGGTAGGCCATCAGGTCGATCCGCACTTCATGCATGAAGCTTAGTACCACCAGCCCGAGAGAGAGCGTGCTCGGTGCAAGAATCCCCAACAGCGTGTCGGAGGCCAGCGGCTGACGCTGTTGCAAGGTCACCAGCAGCACCGCCAGCAGCAGGCAGCCGACGGTCACCGCGACCGTTGGGCTGACATCCAGCAGAAAGCCCAGTGCCACGCCCAGCAGCGCAGCGTGGGACAGGGTGTCACCGAAATAGGCCATGCGCCGCCAGACCACGAACGAACCCAACGGTCCGGCCACCAGCGCCAGCGCCAGACCTGCAAGCAGGGCATACAACAGAAAATCAGCCATGCTTGCAGTTGTCTCCGTGAACGTGGGTGTGGCCCGCATCGGGCGCCTTGACCACCGAACCGTGCAGGTCATGGGCGTGGTCGTGATGGTGGTGATAGATCGCCAGACTCGGCGCATTCTTGCCGAACAGCTCGACGAACGCCGGATCGCCGCTGACCTGCTCGGGGTGCCCGGAGCAGCAGACGTGGCGATTCAGACAAACCACCTGATCAGTGGTACTCATCACCAGATGCAAATCGTGGGACACCATCAGCACACCGCAACCGTGACGGTCGCGCAGGCGGGTGATCAGGCTGTACAGCTCGGCCTGTCCGGCGACATCGACGCCCTGCACCGGCTCGTCCAGCACCAGCAGCTCAGGCTCGCGCAACAGCGCCCGGGCCAGCAGCACGCGCTGCATTTCGCCACCGGAAACACTTTGCACCGGGCTGTCGATGACGTGTTCGGCGCCGACTTCCTTGAGCGCCGCCAATGCACGCGGACGGTCTACGCCGGGCACCAGGCGCAGGAAGCGCAGTACCGACAGCGGCAAGGTCGGATCGACGTGCAGCTTTTGCGGCATGTAGCCGACGCGCAGTTTCGGCTTGCGCCAGACGCTGCCGCTGTTCGGCTTCAGCAGCCCGAGCACGGCGCGCACCAGGGTGGTCTTGCCGGCGCCGTTGGGGCCGATCAGGGTGACGATCTGCCCCGGTTCGACGCTCAGCTCGATGTTGTCCAGCACGGTCTGCCCGGCGAAGGTGACGGCGACCTGCTCAAGACGGATCAACGGGTTGCTCATCAAGCCCCCTGGCAACCGGAGCACAGGCCGACCACTTCGACGGTCTGCGCTTCAACAATGAAACCGACATCTTTGGCGCTGTGGATGATCGCGTCGCTGATGGCTTTCTGTTCCAGCTCGATCGCGGCGTGGCACTCGCGGCAGATCAGGAACTGGCCCTGATGCGCATGCTCGGGATGCACGCAACCGACGAAGGCGTTGAGCGAGGAGATGCGGTGCACCAGGCCGTTTTCCAGAAGGAAATCCAGCGCGCGGTACACGGTCGGCGGCGCGGCACGGCGCCCGTCCTGCTCGCTCAGTACCGCGAGAATGTCGTAAGCGCCCAGCGGCTTGTGGCTCTGCCACACCAGTTCCAGCACCCGCCGGCGCAGCGCAGTCAGGCGCAGGCCTTTCTGGGCGCACAAGGTATCGGCCTCGGTCAGTGCGCTGTGCACGCAATGAGAGTGGTCGTGGGGACGGCTGGCAATCGGTGTAATAGGCATGGGCGGCGACGAGTTTTGATAGAGACGTTATTATGTTACCCGTTCTCGCCTCCTTGAGTGGTCATCGTGTCCCGACTTTTTTCTGTTTTTGTGGCTTTTGTCGCCAGTTTTCTGCTGATCGGTTCGGCTCAGGCCGAGGTCAAGGTTCTCGCCAGCATCAAACCGCTGCAGTTGATTGCCGCGGCCGTGCAGGACGGTGTAGCCATCCCGGAAGTGCTGCTGCCGCCGGGCGCGTCGCCGCACAACTACGCGCTGCGCCCATCCGACGTGCGCAAGGTGCAATCGGTGGACCTGCTGTACTGGATCGGCCCGGATATGGAAGGTTTCCTGCCGCGCGTGCTCAACGGTCGTACGCTGCCGAGCGTCGCCGTGCAGGACCTGCCGGGCATGAAGTTGCGCCGCTTTGCCGAAGACAGCCACTCCCACGCCGAAGATGCCGACGAGCATGATCACGATCATCGCCCGGGCACGCTGGACGCGCATTTGTGGCTATCGCCGGTCAACGCGCGGGTGATTGCCGACAGGATGGCGGCTGATTTGAGCGCTGCCGACCCAGCCAACGCCGAGCGCTACCAGAGCAACGCCAAGGCCTTCGACGAGCGCCTCGATGCGCTGGATGCACGCTTGAAGAAGCGTCTGGCCGGCATTGAAGGCAAACCCTACTTCGTGTTCCACGAAGCCTTCGATTACTTCGAGGACGCTTACGGCCTGAAACACACAGGCGTGTTCAGCGTCGCGGCGGAAGTGCAACCGGGCGCGCAGCATGTGGCGGCAATGCGCAAGCGTCTGCAGGAAGTGGGCAAGACCTGTGTGTTCAGCGAACCGCCGCTACGTCCACGCCTGGCGGAAACCCTGGTGGCTGGCCTGCCGGTGAAGCTGGCGGAGCTGGATGCGCTGGGCGGCTATACGCCGGCGACGGCTCAGGGGTATGAGCAGGTACTGGAGAAGTTGGGCAACGATCTGGCCGGGTGCCTGGAATCGTTGTAACCCCGCAAGACCTGTGGCGAGGGAGCTTGCTCCCGCTTGAGTGCGCAGCACTCACAAAATATGGGCTAAATGCCAGAATTTTGGGGCCGCTTCGCAGCCCAGCGCGAGCAAGCTCGCTCGCCACAAATTAAAGCGCGAACGGTAGAGGGGTGCTGACCTGCTGCCGCTGCGCCAAGCGCTGCTCGAACTCCTGCGGATCGTGAATCAGCACGTCCTGCCCGGCAAACTGCTCGGCGGCGATCAACCGCGACAGCCAGAAGCGCACACAGGCCACGCGCAGCATGGTCGGCCATAGCCCCGCTTCGGCGGCAGTGAACGGACGCAGCGCCGCGTAGGCACCGAGGAATGCGCGGGCACGCGGGCCGTCAATCAAGCCTTCCTCGTCCGAACACCAGTCATTCAAGGCAATCGCCACGTCGTAGAGCATCGGCCCCGAGCAGGCGTTGTAGAAGTCGATCAACCCGGTCAGGTGCGTGCCTTCGAACATCGCATTGTCGCGGAACAGATCCGCATGAATATTGGCCCGTGGCAGCGCGAGAATTTTGTCTTTCTGCAGGGTGATTTCTTCCAGCGCCTTGTGCAGCAGTGCACGCGGCTCGTCCGCCAGATGCGAGAGAAACTCGGTGCCCTCCTCCAGCATCCAGTCCAGACCGCGATCGGTCTTGCGCTTGATCATGCGCTCGCCCTGGGTCGCCAGGTGCAGATGCGCCTGCAGTTCGCCGACCTGCGCACAATGCTGGGCATTGGCAACTTTGATGTGTTTGCCGGACAGACGCGGCTGCAGCAGCGCCGGTTTCCCCTTCAGTTCACGCAGGGCCACACCGTCGGTAGTGCGCAGCGCGTAAGGCACTGGCAGATCGGCCTCGTGCAGCACATCGAGCAAGTCGATGAAGAACGGCATCTCCTGCACCGGGCCGCGCTCGACCAGGGTCAGGACGAATTCGCCCTGCTCCAGGCTGATAAAGAAATTGGTGTTTTCGCTGCCGGCGGCGATCCCCTGGAAATCAAGCAGACGGCCGAGCCCGTAAGGGGCGAGAAAGGTTTCCAGCTCGGGCCGAGCCAGGGGGGTGAACACAGACATGGTTAAAAACTGCTCAGTTCGGGCGCCGCTGTCGAGCGGCGCCGATTAAAAGTCGGGAATCTTACTTCCAGGTAAAGATTTCCCACGACGGAATCAGCATATCCGGCTGGTCGGAACGGATGTAGTTCACGTCCGAACCATCGGCGCGCACCAGAAAATACGGTTTGCCACCCTTCGGCGTGACCTTGATCGCATAGACGAAGCCGCTGCGGCTGTATTCCTGAATGACCTTGTCGCCTTCGGTGTGCGTGTTAATGGTAACTTCCGGCTCCTTTGACGGCGCATCATCCGCCGCCATCGCGGCCAATGGTGAGGCCGCAATCAAACCGATCAGCAGCAAGCGATTTAACGTACGCATGATAACCTTGTCCCTTTGTCGTCAACGGTCCCGCTATTCTAGCGCCGGGCCCGCCGAAAAGGTTGATTCTGCTCATGAGCCAAGCCC
>Ga0153948_1001248_pt1 | contig 13118 bp, 12 predicted proteins | sample TSNJ032MetaG_FD_104696 | JGI IMG/M metagenome (GOLD analysis project Ga0153948, IMG submission 104696) | Attine ant fungus gardens microbial communities from New Jersey, USA - TSNJ032 MetaG | ecosystem: Host-associated > Fungi > Mycelium > Unclassified | place: USA: New Jersey, Wharton State...
CCGGTCTTATTTTTTTCAGCACTTTTTACGCACTCCTAAACATTCTGTTATCCATATATATGCAGCACGTGGATTAATTAGTAAAAAATGCGGATTCTTCTTAGATTTGGTAACTTTAAGTTATTCTTACATTATTTGCCTGAAAAAATTATAATCAGATTAATAAATTCACTTGACTTTTAGAAGAAGAAATAGTAATATGTTGTTATACAACATATTTTATCTTTTAAATGTAGTACAACAACTTATCAAGAGAGAGGAGAAGAAACATGCAGGTTCGAATAGCTCTGATTGGAATCGGAAATTGTACCAGTTCGTTAGTTCAGGGGAAATACTATTATGAGAAACTGGAAACACCTGGTGATGAAATTATTCCAGGTATTATGCATTTTGAGATTGGCGGTTATAAAATAACCGACATAGTACCGGTGGCAGCCTTTGATGTAGATAAGAATAAAGTAGGCAAAGATTTAGGTGAAGCCATCTGGCAAAAACCAAATTGCACAATGAAATTTGCTGATGTCCCAGCACAAATTGGCGTTAAAGTTTTAATGGGACCTGTGTTGGATGGCGTAACCAGCCATTTGGAAAGGTATGTAGAAATATCTGATGCACCACCTATTGATAGTATTGATGATGTCGCTGAAATCTTAAAAGATAACAAAGTAGACGTAATCGTGATTAATCTTCCTACCGCATCAGAAAAAGCCGCTAAATTTTATTGTGAAGCTGCCATAAAAGCTGGCTGCGGCATTGTGAATGGTATCCCCGTACTACTGGCAAATGATCCGGCATTTGTCAAGCAGTTGGAAGAAGCCAGAGTTCCTATCGCAGGTGATGATTATAAAAGTCAATTAGGCGGCACAATATTGGATAGATGTCTGCTTGCATTATGCCAGCAGCGCGGAATTAAGATCAAAGAATCATACCAGCTCAATTATGGTGGCAATACGGACTTCTGGAACTTAACAGATTGGAGCAGAGGACAGACAAAACATGTTTCCAAGAAGAAAGGGATTGACGCAGTAATGCAGTATGAAGCGCCGTTTTCTGTGAATGTTTCGCATTTAGAAGTCTTAAATGATGATAAAATTTGTCGAATTGAGATATTAGGTGAGAATTTTGGTGGTACACCTATTACGGTAGAGGCAAAAATGAGATTAGTTGACAGCCCTAACTCCGCAGGAGTCATGGTGGATATGATTCGTTGCTGCAAGCTGGCTTTAGATAGAGGAATAGGTGGTGTATTAGAAAGTGCTTCTTCCTATCTCTGTAAGAGTGCACCCGTGCAATATGCATCAGATGAAGAGGCCAGAAAGAAGATGGATGAATTTATTGCCGGCACTATCGAAAAATAATAGTAACCGGATAAGACTTCATGGGTAAAGTGCTGCAGGTAGAAATCTGTTGACATATGTTCTGGAAATTGCTAATGTATTTTTACAACAATTATGTTTGGTAAATTGTTGTAAAAATACATCAGGGGGAAAAGATATGAATAACATGAAAACTGTAGCATCCCATATAAGGGCTCATGGTGACAGTCTGTCAAATACTGAAAGACGGGTTGCTGATTATATTTTAGATAATCAGCAGCATGTCATAAATATGTCAATGATGGAGATTGCGAATGATGTTGGTGTCAGTGATGCATCCGTACTCCGCTTTGTCCGGAGTATTGGTTTTAAAGGGTTTAACGATTTTAAAATTGCACTTGCAACCAGCCTGTACAATCCACGAGAGGCTATCTTTGAAAAAGTTGATCCAGTCGATGATGTCGAAACAATTGCACGTAAAGTAATTAATTCCAACATTCAATTATTAAAAGATACCTTAGCATTTTCTGATTTTGATCAGATTGAGAAGTCCATTAATGAAATAAAACAGGCGCAGAGGATTTACATTTTTGCAGTTGGTACATCAAGCCCAATGGCGGCAAGACTCTATGATAGATTGTTCCGATTAGGTTACCCTGCCACTGCGATTACAGACACCTATCACCAATTGATGCAAGCCGCCATTATCACTAAAGGAGATTTAATAATAGCGGTTTCACAATCTGGTACACCGGAAACACTATTTCAAGCCTTGCTGGTGGCAAAAGAAAAAGGGGCTAAGCTAATTGCCATCACATGTAATGAGGCTTCAAAAATAGCCAAATTGGCAGAGGTCAATATTTCCGGCGTTACAGAAGAGGTATGGAGTGATATTTCAGGTTCACTAGTACCCATAGCAGCTCTGATTGATATACTCTACACTTGTCTTGAAATTAATGACATAGAGAAAGCATCACTAAATCAGCATGAAATGAGAAGTGCGCTTGGGTTGTTACGCAGATAGAGTAAGAAGGGGGATTATAATGTCAGTAAAAAAAATGAGTGCGGCTGAATCAGGAGGAGTGTCGAAACGGTTTGGCAACGAAGAGTATGGAGACTACATCCTGATGCCAGGTGACCCGCAGCGCATCGATACCATGGCCGGCCAGTGGGATCAAGGTGCGAAAAAACTTGATTTTCATCGTGGATATCGTGCCGCTGTCGGCAGGTATCAGGGGGCAAAAATTGCTGCGGTTTCTACTGGGATGGGCGGCCCTAACCTGGAATCACCGTTGCATGACTTTGCCGCGAAAGGGGTGCACACATTCATACGTGTTGGAACAACCGGAGCAATCCAGGAGCATGTGAACATGGGAGATATAATTATTAATGATGCCTGTGTCCGTCTAGATGGCACTTCAAAGCAATATGTCCGGGATGAATTTCCCGCTGCAGCTTCTTTTGAAGTTACTATGGCTCTGGTACAGGCCGCTGAAAAATTGGGATTTCGTTATCATGTTGGTACCGGATGTACCACGGCATCTTTTTTTGCCGGCCAAAGCCGTTCCTGTTTTAATGGCTACAACCGTCCTTATGCCGAATTAGAAATGAGAGAATTACAACAGGCACAGGTACTCAATTATGATATGGAAGGTTCTGCACTTTTCACTCTTGCAAGGATTTTTGGAGTACGTGCCGGTATGTGCGCGTCTGTCATAGCACATAGAATCACCGGTGAATATTTTGACGATGGAGGCATTGAACGGGCATGTCTGGTTGGTGCGGAAGCGGTGCATATATTAACCGATTGGGATAGTCAAAAGCGGGTTCGGGGTAAACAATATTATGTTCCGTCCTTTAGCGTAAGTAAGTGATAAACACGGCATAATAGAAAGTGGAAAGGAGAAGATAATGCATAAGAGTCCTGTAATTAAAATTAAAGATTTATCATTTCAGTACCGATCAGCCGCTGATAAGGCCCTGAACAATATCAATTTAGAATTCGGGAAAGGCGAATTTGCTGCAGTTATTGGACCTTCACGTGCAGGTAAATCAACGTTATGTCTCACCATGAATGGTCTTATTCCACATTCCCTAAAGGGTGAATTCTCAGGCAGCGTTTGTCTTTGCGGCGTCAGCACTGCTGATGAGGAGACCAGCGGTCTGTTTCAATATGCTGCAATCGTTTTTCAGGATTTTGAATCACAGCTGTTTTCTACCTGCGCAGCGATGGATGTAGCGTTTGGTCCTGAGAATCTTGGTTTAGCACATGATGAGATTGTACATCGTGTGAATGAATCTTTAAAGATGGTTGACTTGTCCGGATACGACAGAAGAGACCCATCCTCTTTGTCCGGCGGGCAAAAACAGCGTTTGGCCATTGCATCTGTATTGGCTCTTCATTCACCGGTCATTATCCTGGATGAACCAACAACAGATCTTGATCCTGTCGGCAAACAACGCGTTATGGATATAGCCAATGATTTGAGAATGTCTGGCAATTATACGATTGTATGTGTTGAACATGAAATAGAAGAACTTATGCATGCGAATCGGATTATTCTGATGGTGGATGGGAAGGTACTTCTCGATGGGGCACCAAAGGAGGTATTTCAACAAGTCGATCTCCTTCGGCAGCACGGAGTTATGCCACTTGGTGTCTGTGAGTTGATGCACACGCTTAATATTGCTGCTGCTGCGCTTACTGTTGATGAAGGCTGTATGGAACTTAAGAAAAATGGATTTGAATTATTAACCGGGGAGTGCGATTCTTTGGAATTACAGGAGCAGGCACGAACACAAAAGTACGGTGATGTAATGATTGATGCGAAGCATGTTTCTTTTGGTTATGATGCCTCTTATTTAGCCGTAAACGATGTATCATTAACGATTCAGTCGGGCGAATTTGTTGCAATTTTAGGTCAAAACGGCAGTGGAAAAACGACACTCGCAAAATGTTTTAACAATCTGTTACGCTATCAAAGCGGAAATGTGCTGGTAAATGGCCGCGAGGCAAATGAAATCGGTATTTTTGAACTGAGTAAGACCATCGGATATGTATTTCAGAATCCAGACCACCAGATTTTTGCTGATACCGTTTATGATGAAGTAGCTTTTGGTCCTAAAAACCACGGATATGATGACAGTCAAATCAAATTACTTGTTGAAGAGGCACTTGAAGCGGTTGGTCTAACCGGGCGTGAACAGGAAGATCCATTTTCGCTGACAAAGGGAGAGCGGCAGCGTGTGGCAGTAGCATCCGTACTTGCCATGCGTACAGATGTACTGATATTAGACGAGCCGACAACAGGTCTTGATTATTCCGAACAGACTGGAATCATGGAACTGCTGAAAAGACTTAATCATAATGGCATTACGGTAATCATTATTACTCATACCATGTGGGTAGTAAGCCATTATGCCCATCGCGCTATTATAATGAATGAAGGAAGAGTCGTTTTTGATGATAAGGTTCGGACTGTATTTTCCCATGAGAATGAACTGGTTCAATTACATTTAAAACCTCCGCAAATCACCACATTGGGCAATCGGATGGGCTTTCCGTTTTTGACGGTTGAGGAAGGCCGGCGATGTCTGGCACAAAAAAAGGAGCAATCGATATGAATCGTGAAGACAAACACTTGCTGATTGAGGAAGCATCAAAAGCCCGGCGAAATGCTTACGTACCCAATTCCGGATTTCGGGTTGGGGCTGCCTTGCTGACCGAGACGGGAAAAATAATTACGGGAAGCAACATGGAACTTATGAATATGCCTGAAAGTATATGTGCGGAGCGTTGTGCCATTACAAAAGCGACTTCAATGGGATACCACCGTTTTGCTGCAATCGCAATCGTGTCTGATGCACCTGAGCCAATTGCGCCATGTGGATTTTGCCGACAGACAATGATCGATTTCGGTTCCGACTGGTCCGTTCTAATGTCGGACCCCGGGCAAAACAATATCATTGAAACGACAGTCGGTGAACTGTTGCCGTATGCTTTTATCGGCAGCAAATACAAGCCGGAAAAGAAGGAGTAATAATGGAATTTTATAAGCATTTAAAAGAATTGAACGATCACTCCGTTGCGATGTTCCGATACGGGCTGGTACCTGGATTATCTGGTAATGCCAGCTTGCGGATATCCGACAATACGATCGCAATAACACCTTCCGGCATTCCTTATAATGAGTATCAGCCGGATAAGATGTGTATTATTGATTCCAATGGCAAGCTAACGTTTGGAACCCAATCCCCGTCATCTGAAACACCTATGCACACAGCAATATATCAGAAACTATCACATGTTCATGCCATTATACATACACATTCACCCTACGTGATGACATTTGCAGTGCTTGCAAAACCAATCGCTGTCATCAGTCTTGAGGGACTGGGATTTGGTGTACCGGAAATCCCCTGCATGAATGGATTTATTCTGCCTGGCAGTAGGGAACTCGGAGAAAAGGCACTTTCATTGTTTGAGGAAAAGCCATCTCTGAAAGTAATCCTGTTGCAGAACCATGGCGCACTTATTATTGCTGACAATATTCACCATGCTCTGGAACTTGCTGCAAATCTCGAAATAACCGCACGCATTTATTATCAGGCTCTGTGTATTGGCAGCCCTGTTCCCTTAACTGAAAAGCAAATTACAGATGTAAATTCACACTATTTTGAACTAAAATCAAAACTTAAAATGTCAACATAGAGGAAGGTTATTATGAGTAGATATTATGAGGAAAAGCTGCCATTTCTACTCCGGCCAGAGAACGTGGCAAGATATGAAAAAGGCTCTGCTATTATTTTGGATCGAAGGTGTTACCCCTTTGAGAAAAAATATGTTATTTGTAAAAATTATAAGGAGGTGGTAAAAGCAATTTCCGATATGGTAACACAAAGCGGAGGACCATATTTTGCAGCGGCAGCAGGCATGATTCTCGCAGCCCACGATATGCGGGAACAAAAAGTAGAAAAACAGCTTGAAATGCTGGAAAGAGCGGCGCTTGAACTAGGTACAGCCAGACCGACAAATAAAAGTATTTTTACAGCATCTATGGCTATGCTGAATACAGCTCGGGATGCCCTGCAAAAGGGTATGGATGTGGAAGCGCAATTGATTGCAAAATTGGAAGAAATGTATCAGGATCGGAATAAAACAAGCTATATGCTGGGACATTACGCAGCGAAACTGATTCGGGACGGTGATACGATTCTGACTCATTGCTGGGCAGAAAATGCCATTGTATTTACAATTCTGGCTGCTTTGGAGCAGAAAAAAAGGATTCATGTCTATTGCGATGAGACACGGCCATATTTACAAGGATCCCGGCTGACAGCAGATGCAATGGCTGAGATCGGTGTGCAAACAACGGTCATATGTGATGACATGGCAGGCTGCATGATGCAGCAGGGAAAAATTGATCTGTTTTTTTCAGGTGCCGATTGTGTTACAAGAGCCGGACATGTCGTGAATAAAGTGGGAACTTTTCAAGTAGCATTATGTGCTCATTACTTTGGTATTCCATTCTATGCACTTTGTTTTGGACCCGAAGAAAACAGTTATTCTGAGCAGGATGTTCAGTTTGAAAACCGCAACTCGGAAGAGTCGCTTTTCTGCATGGGCATGAGAACGGCAACACAAAATCCGGTATCCGGATGTTACCCGGCATTCGATGTGACACCGCCGGAATTTGTCAGTGCAATCCTCACAGACAAAGGAGTATTCTCGCCATATAATATTGAGGATTATTTGATGAAACCCGGTCATTCAGGAAAGGAGGAAGGTATGTGATTAGATATTTTTACTTGCCGGTGGATTCTTTTTACCATAAGCTTGATCCGAGAAGCAAAATTCTTTTAACCGTTGCGCATCTGATCGCGGTTACCGTATTAATTGAACAATTATGGTTGATGTTTGCGTTACTGTTTGAGGTCCTGTTTATCGTTGTGGTTTCTAAGACCTCTCCAAATATCAAACGAATACGGGTTGTTGTCGTTATGGTAACAGTGATGAGCTTTGTTTCCTGGCTCTTTGTTGGCCATGGCGAAACGCAGATCTGGGAGTTCCTTTATAAAGAACCAATGCTGATGGGGATTTCTTCCGCACTTCGTAATAGTATCGGAATAATGATTTGTGTGGCGTTACTTTCTGCTACCCGCAATGAGGATATCGCTCAGGGGTGCATTAAATTTGGGCTTCCATACAGAGGGGCCTTCGCTTTCTCAAGTGCACTGCGCATGGCTCCGGTCCTTCTTGGAATGGTACTGACCGTATTTGCGGCTCAAAAATCACGTGGTCTTGATATTGATCATTGTAGTTTTCCTGCCAGAGTAAAACGTTCGATCCCGCTGCTGGTTCCAGCGTTCCTCCTCACTATGCGTTCCACTGAACAATTATCAATGGCAATTGTTTCAAAAGGATTCGGATACCCTGTAAAGCAACGTGGTAATTATATTGAGTTAAGACTCAAAACAGCAGACTACATTTGTATCGGTTATTCCATTTTATTGTCAGTAATTTCAATTTTAATTAGAATTAACGGTTGGTTTTCCGTTTTCAATGCAGGAATCTGACTTCATTAGAGGTTGGGAACTCTTAATTAAATGATAGGAGGGATATAATGAAAGACATTATCACTATGTGGCGATACCCCAAAATGATTACGCTTGTTTCACTCTCTGCAGCACTTTACGCAGCACTCTTAATACCATTTAAAAGTTTTATGCTGCTTCCGGGCGTTGAGATCCGTATTGCAACGGCGATAGTTCCCGCTATGGGCATTCTGTTCGGACCCGCCGGTGCCTGGGGGGCGGCGATTGGTAATCTTGTTGCCGACTTTTTCGGCAGCATCGGCCTGGGCGCAATCTTTGGTTTTCTTGCAAATTTCTTTTTTGCCTACGTGCCATATAAAATCTGGTATAGTGGTAAGGATAATTTACCAAAGACCAATACACTGAAGAAAGTAGTAAAGTATCTCATTTGCAGTTTGTCCAGCACTTTTGCACAGGTGAGCGTGCTCGCCTTCGGATTATGTGCGGTATTTAGCTATATGCCATATAAAGTGTTAGCACCCATACTATTTTTCACAAACGGTATCGTCCCATTCGTACTGGGTGCACCGTTGATTTCGCTTTTTTCTGCCAGGCTTAAAAAATGGGGACTTTTGTTTACGGAAATTATGAAGCCTGATGACTTTAGAACAGGCAGAATGCTAAATACTATTGGAATTATCCTTACATTTACAGGTTCGATCGGAGCGATTGGTGTCAGTCTTTATTTGGGAATTGTAATGAATATTGATACCGGTTTGACGCTTCTTGGTATTTCATCGCCATTTTTGTTAGCGTTCCTTGCAGGGCTGTGTATGATTGGTATGCAAAAAGAAGATTTTTCTGGTGACAATGAATAAATGCAGCTGTAATTTTAAGTCAAAAATGGCATGGATGAGTGAACTACAGTAAAAAGCAGACTGCTGCCAATGTGCTCTATGCATTTTGGCAGCAGTCCGTATTTATCAAATTCAACTAATGAAAGGTACGATGCTATGAAAATTGTTGTAGTGGGACACATGATGGAAGAAACTATTTTAATGCCAAATATGGTAAACAGCGATATTGTCCTGGGAGGACCGGCGGCATATGCATCTGTCGCATCCGCACGGCTGGGTACCTTAACAGGTGTTGTCACCAGAGTCGCTCAAGAATTTCCGCAATCGTTTATTTCTGCTTTGACGCAGGCCGGCGTCGATACGACGGGAATACATTACAGTCCAATTGGGACAACGAACATCCTGCGCTATAAAACGGATGGCTCTAAGGAAATTACATTCCTTTCACAGGCTCCGCCGATTACCTGGGCAGATATTCCGGCAGTATACCGAGATGCTGATTATTTTATGATATGTCCAGTCAATTTCGAGGTTTCATTAGATTTATTGAAAAAACTTCAAAAACAGAGGAAGACGGTTCTAATTGATATTGGCGGTTACGGTGGTGCGGCATCGAATAACCGACTTTATGATAAAGAAAAACGCATATCATTATTACAGGAGATCGTGGCTTGTGCATGTTTTGTAAAAGCAAGTGAAGAAGATTGCCGGTGCATTTTCGAACAAACCTTTACCGTTCAGGAATCTATGAAACAATTGAAGCAATTAGGTATAAATAATGTAATTTTAACACTCGGATCCAAAGGAGCTCTGGCAGAATTTGAAAACCAGCAAAAATATTTTCCGGGCTATAAAACACTGGCCAAAGAAGTAACCGGTGCAGGTGATACCTGGTGCGGAGCCTTTCTAAATGCAATAAGCGGCGGAGCAGAGTTATTCAGCGCGGTACGATATGCTTGTGCCACAGCTTCACTATTTATCACAAAGACAGGCGGAGTAAGCCTGACAAGAATACCATCACAGGAAGCCATACGAAAACAAATGCAGGAGGAGGCGGGGGCAGATGACAGCTGTTTTATCACCTCAAATTAAAACTCTTTTTGAAAATACCTACAAAAACTATGATGAATCAGCACCGGCGCATCAAAAAATGGAGTACGAAAGGGCGTTCGGTAAGAATCCATCTCAAAGCAGATGTATGCAGATTGCCGAGGGGTTTTATGCCTACCTGTCAAATAAAAATGTAAGCATACAGGAGTATGAACTTTTTGCCGGGAAACTTCAACACAATGATGTATCGGCTTCTATGCCGCATCGTACAGATAAAACTTTTGATCCGTCAAATTACCAGGATGGTGTATATGATGCGAATCTTGAATTGGAAATCAAGAACTGTCTCAGTGACCGTACAGACCTTAATCAACAACAAATTTCCAGTTTAAGAAGCCTGCTAAAAGGTATCCAATGCGGACTATATAAACGGTGGCCAGGCGGTCATATTATCGGTGGATATGAACGTGTCATAAAAGAAGGTTATCAGGGAATCGAAGAGCGAATCCGCAAAGAGCTTTCAGCCAACCCGGTGCAGACGATCAGGCAAGAGTATCACCATGCTATGCTTCGGGTGGTGGATGCGGCAAAAAAATACATCAGCCGATATGCAGCTGCCGCAAAGGCAGCGGCATTGGCATCAAAAAACCCTGCCTGCAAAAAAAATCTGTTACATATCGCAGATGCTTGTGAGCGTATAAGTGTAAATGGAGCAGGCAGCTTTTTTGAGGCTATTCAGGCTGTCATACTAATGCATGAAATGCTGACAATCGAACAGCCGTGTGGTTCCATTTCTTTAGGACGGCTGGACTGGCTGCTGGAACCATTCTATCTTGCAGATTTAAAAAAAGGAGTCATAACAATTGAAGAAGCCGAAGAAATGATTGAGGCACTTTGGATCAAATTAGCAAGTATACGGCAAGGATATCAAAACGTCACTATTGGAGGCTGTGATGAAAATGGTGTATACAGGGAGAATGTATTAACACGTATTATGCTTATGGCAAGCAAAAAACTCCGTTTTGATCAACCATCCCTATCATTGCGTTATAACAAATCAATGAGTTCACAACTGTGGGAAGAGGTGCTTCAACTTATCGAATCAGGTGGAGGATTCCCCAATTTGTTCCATGACGAAACTGTAATTAATTCTAAAGTTCTTAGTGGTGTCTCCATTTATGATGCATATAATTATGGTATTGTCGGATGTGTTGAACCTTCCGTATGCCAAAAAGAATGTGCAAACACAGAAGAACTGCGGATAAACTGGGCAAAAGTACTTGAACTGATAATGAATGATGGAAAATGCATGATAACCGGTGAAACATTTTTATTAAAAGAACATAAGTCTATGAATTCGATATCCTCTTTTAAAGAATTTTATCAGTGGTATAAATCAGAACTTTTATATACCATTGATATTGGTATTATGGCAACAGAACTTTTGGATCCTGCTTATGTAAAAAGATATCCGGTGCCTTTTCTTAGTTGTACGATGGACGGCTGTATCGAAAAAGCATGTGATGTATATGGCGGCGGAACAATATATAATCTTTCCAGTATAAATCATGCGGCAATGGCTAATGTAGTTGATTCACTTCTGGTAATCAAGGAAATGGTATTTGAGCTAAGGCTTATTAACCTGAGCGATTTAAGGGAAGTGTTAATCAATAACTTTATTGGTTATGAAGATTTGCAGAACTTTGCCAAAAATAAATGTGGTAAATTTGGTAATGGCTGCGATGAAGCTGATAAAATGATGGCTGAACTGGCACAGATGGTGTGTGAGCATGTGAATGGACGACTAAATTATCGTGGCGGGGTATACCAGACGGGAATGTATTCCGTTCACGATCATGCCATCATGGGTTTGCGGACAGCCGCACTCCCTGATGGAAGAAGATCCGGGGCTGCACTCTCAAACTCATTATCGCCGGTTCAGGGAAATGATCGCAGCGGCCCTACTGCAGTAATCCGTTCGGTAACAGAATTTCCTCATGAAATGTTCGGCAACGGGATGGTATTGGATCTCAAATTCACCCCTTCTTTTTTTAAAAATATATATCATCGAAAAGTATTTCGCACACTGGTAAACACATATTTCGATTTGGGCGGTATGGAAATTCAATTTAATGTTATTGATCGTGAAACGCTGATAGCAGCCCAGGCGAAGCCGGAACAATATCGGAATTTACTCGTACGTGTTTCGGGATTTAGTGCGTATTTTGTTGACTTGTATAAAGCACTTCAGGATGAAATAATCAATAGAACGGAGCATCGGGATGTTGTCTAATGACTTAATGAAAGAAAAAAGTAATATCGCCCGGGTTCAACGCTTTTCTATCGATGACGGCCCTGGTATACGTACAACCGTTTTTTTCAAAGGTTGTCCATTACGGTGCAGGTGGTGTCACAACCCTGAATGTATTGGTCCTGGTATAGATATTCAATTCAGAAAGCCAATTTGCGTTAATTGTGGTGCCTGTGTATCGGTATGTCCGGCAAACGCACACTGCTTCCAGGACGGAAAGCATGTTTATCAGAGAGATAATTGCCAATTTTGTTTAAACTGTGTGAAAGCTTGTTGGTATAATGCTCTTGAAATCTGTGGAGAGTCATATACTGTGGACTCTTTGTTTAGTCAATTATTGCCGGACCTGCCTTTTTTCAGATCCGGCGGAGGGGTGACATTATCTGGCGGAGAGCCATTATTATATTGCAAATTCTGCTCAGAACTTATCAAAAAACTAAAGTCTATGCAAATTCATATAGCAATAGACACCTGTGGTCATATCGCATGGGAGAACATGAAATTGATACTGGAATATGCCGACCTTATTCTCTATGACATTAAGTGTATTGATGGAGCACTACATAAAGCACTTACAACGCAGGATAATCAACTTATTTTAGATAACTTTAATAAACTTTGCAAATACCCGGTACCGGTATGGCTGCGTATACCGTTGATTGCAGGTCTAAATGATAATATCGAACTTATGATAAGAACTGCGACTATTTAGAAGGGAAACGGAATATTGAGCAAATTGATCTCATCCCTTATCATTCATATGGTGTATCAAAATATGAGTCATTTGGTATCCCATGTGAATCAGCCACATACCAGAAGCCAGCATTACAGCACCTGAAAAATATCAGCAGTTTATTTGTTAACCGTGGTTTTGTCTGTAATATACGTAATTAAAAGAATCGGCGGCAGATAATTACACCTTTAAGTAATATTTTCCTATAAGATAAAAACCCGGAGGACCATAGTTATCCACTACCATCCCCCGGTATTCTTCAAATCACTAATTGTCATAGCTTTTAACTTGCATATTTCATTAAAATATCCCAAATA
>Ga0153948_1001251_pt1 | contig 13088 bp, 10 predicted proteins | sample TSNJ032MetaG_FD_104696 | JGI IMG/M metagenome (GOLD analysis project Ga0153948, IMG submission 104696) | Attine ant fungus gardens microbial communities from New Jersey, USA - TSNJ032 MetaG | ecosystem: Host-associated > Fungi > Mycelium > Unclassified | place: USA: New Jersey, Wharton State...
CTGTTATCATCAATGGAAGCATCGTGAGCAATGGCTTTGCCGCCGGACGATTTCTCGTCGCGCATCTGGGTCCAGCTGACTAGTTCCATACGCCCGTCGAAATGCTCCAGCACCGCTGTGCAGCTTTCCACCCAGTCGCCGGTGTTGATATATTCAACATCGTTCATTTTTTCTATGGTGGCGTGGTGAATATGGCCGCAAATGACGCCATCAACACCGATACGCTTCGCCTCTTCAGACACCACCGTTTCAAATTCACCGATGAAATTGACCGCCTTCTTCACCCGGAACTTCGCCCAGGCCGAAAATGACCAGTAGCGCAGACCGAACAGGGACCGCACACGGTTCATCAATGTGTTGATCCAGATTGCGGTATCGTAGGCCCAGTCGCCGAGATAAGCGATAAAGCGCGCATTGCGCACCACCACGTCGAACTGATCGCCGTGGATCACAAGAAACTTGCGGCCATCCGCCGTCTCGTGAATGGAGCGGTTCATGACTTCAATGCCGCCAAAATGTGTTCCCTGAAAATTACGCAGGAACTCATCGTGATTGCCGGCAATATAGATGATGTTGGTGCCCTTGCGGCTTTTGCGCAGCAGCTTCTGGACAACGTCGTTATGTTCCTGCGGCCAGTGCCAGTTGCGCCGCAACCGCCAGCCGTCGACGATGTCGCCGACCAGATATATCGTATCCGCATCATGGTAACGCAGGAAATCGAGAAGCAGATCGGCCTGTGCGGCCTTTGAACCCAAATGCACATCCGAGATGAAAATCGCCCGGAATTTCTTCGCCTGTGCTGCGTCAGTGCTCATTTTGGTTGTCCCTCTCAATGGCAACCTGAAACTGCATGCAGAGAACCTGATTCATGTCACAGAGGCATGACGGGACTGTAACGCGCATATGACAGCGGCGAACGAGCTGACAGCCATCTGAAAGCTATGATCACCGAATATTGAGCGTGAAAAACACCGAAAAACGCCCCATTCGAGCATGAGAAAAGTGGACACATCACCGCGTCAACCAGAATCCGGTTGATTGCACTTGGTGCTTGGTGGCATGTCTCCATGACCTTTAAAAAAGCAAAGAGGATCGAGCCGTGGATTTGGGCTTGAAAGGTCGCAAGGCAATCGTATGCGCTTCCAGCAAAGGTCTGGGCCGCGCCTGCGCCGAAGCACTGGCTGAAGCAGGATGCGATATCGTGCTGAACGGTCGAAGTGAAGAAACGCTGCTTGAAGCAGCTGAAGCCATCCGCTCAGCCTATGGCGTCAATGTGGTTGCCGTGGCTGCTGATGTTTCGACCCCGGAAGGCCAGCAGGCTTTGCTTGCCGCCTGCCCCAACCCCGATATTCTCGTCAACAATAATGGCGGGCCGCCGTTCCGCGACTTCCGCCTGCTCGACCGCGAGGCCATTCTCGATGGCGTGACCCAGAACATGGTCACCCCGCTTGAGTTGATCAAGGCCGTCATCGACGGCATGGTCGAGCGCGGCTTTGGACGTATCGTCAACATCACCTCCACTTCGGTCTATGCGCCCATTCCAGGGCTCGACCTGTCGTCCGGCGCCCGTGCCGGGTTGACGGCCTTTCTGGCTGGCGTTGCGCGAACCGTTGCGGGGGCCAATGTCACCATTAACAATATTCTGCCCGGCGCCTTCGATACGGACCGTCTGCGCAAGGGCTTTGCCTTCTCCGCGCAGAAGACCGGCACCACCGCAGAAGCGGAAGCCGCAAAACGCGCGGCGCGTATCCCGGCCGGACGGATTGGCCAGCCGGAAGAGTTCGGAAAGGCTTGCGCCTTTCTCTGCTCGCAGCATGCAGGCTATATAACGGGTCAGAATCTCGTTATTGACGGCGGCGCTTATCAAAGTGCCTTCTGATGCGGCCACAACATTACAGATAAACTCATTCTCCAAAACGGGCCTAATGGGACGTGAGAGTTTAAGCTAAAACCCAAAGCGCCCGACCCACGTGTTTAAAGGCTCGGTGTGCATGTGATTGCACCCTCCACGCGCCGCTCATCATCCCGGCGGTGCGGAAAAATGGAAAGCGATGCGACTATGACCAAGAAAACTCCTTCCACGCCGACGCGTTCGGACTTCGATGAAGCAGCTCTGTTTTTCCATCGATATCCGAAGCCCGGAAAGCTGGAAATCCAGGCAACCAAGCCGCTCGGAAACCAGCGTGACCTTGCGCTCGCATATTCGCCGGGCGTGGCCGCGCCCTGCCTCGCTATTCAGGAAGACCCGTCAACCGCTGCCGAATATACGGCGCGCGGCAACCTCGTGGCGGTCGTTTCGAACGGTACGGCTGTTCTCGGCCTCGGCAATATCGGCGCGCTTGCATCGAAGCCGGTTATGGAAGGCAAGGCCGTCCTGTTCAAGAAATTCGCCGATATCGATGTTTTTGATATCGAAATCGATGCACTTGAAATCAACCGCGTTGTCGATGTGGTTTCCGCTCTTGAACCGACCTTCGGCGGCATTAATCTGGAAGACATCAAGGCGCCGGAATGTTTCGAAGTTGAAGAACAGCTTCGCGCCAAGATGAATATTCCGGTTTTCCATGACGACCAGCATGGTACGGCGATCATCGTGGCCGCCGCTGTGCTGAACGGTCTGGAGCTTGCTGGTAAGCAGATTGCAGACGCCAAGATCGTCACCTCGGGTGCCGGTGCGGCGGCTCTCGCCTGCCTCAATCTTCTCGTTAATCTCGGCGCCAAGCGTGAAAACATCTGGGTCTGCGATCTGGAAGGTGTGGTCTATGAAGGCCGCAACACGCTGATGGACCGGTGGAAAGAAATCTATGCGCAGAAGACCGACGCACGCACGCTGGCCGATGTCATCGGCGGTGCTGATGTTTTCCTCGGCCTTTCAGCCGCGGGCGTCCTGAAGCCGGAACTGCTCAATCAGATGGCCGAAAAGCCGCTGATCATGGCGCTTGCCAATCCAAAGCCGGAAATCATGCCGGAAGAAGCACGCGCGGCGCGCGCCGACGCCATGATCTGCACCGGACGCTCCGACTATCCGAACCAGGTCAACAACGTTCTTTGCTTCCCATACATCTTCCGCGGCGCGCTCGATGTCGGCGCAACCGCGATCAATGAAGAGATGAAGCTTGCCGCCGTGCGCGCCATTGCATCGCTTGCGCGCGAAGAACCTTCCGATGTGGCCGCTAAGGCCTATTCCGGTGACACGCCGACCTTCGGCCCGGACTACATCATTCCCTCGCCTTTCGATCAGCGCCTGATCCTGCGTATTGCTCCGGCTGTCGCCAAGGCTGCGATGGAAACCGGTGTCGCCACGCGCCCGATCGAAGATATGGAAGCCTATCTCGACAGGCTGAACCGCTTCGTGTTCCGCTCGGGCCTCATCATGAAGCCGGTCTTCGCGGCTGCCCGTTCGCAAGACAAGCCGAAGCGCGTCATCTATGCCGATGGTGAAGATGAGCGCGTGCTGCGCGCCGCGCAGGTGGTGATCGAAGAACGTATCGCTGCGCCGATCCTCGTCGGCCGTCCACAGGTTGTTGAAACGCGCCTGCGCCGCTATGGCCTGAAAATCCGTCAGGGCGTCGATTTCGAACTGATCAACCCGGAAGACGATCCACGCTACCGCGACTATGTCGACCTGTACCTGTCCTATACGGGTCGTCAGGGCGTCACGCCAGAAGCTGCCCGCACGATCGTGCGCACCAATTCGACCGCCATTGCGGCACTCGCCGTGATGCGTGACGAAGCGGATGCGATGATCTGCGGCCTCGAAGGCCGGTTCGAACGCCATCTGCGCGTTGTGCGTCAGATCATCGGCATTGTGCCGGGTATCCGCGATTACTCCGCGCTCAGCCTGCTGATTTCTCAGCGCGGTGCGCTGTTCCTAACCGACACCTATGTGAATGTCGATCCGAATGCGAGTGAGCTTGCCGAAATGGCAATTCTCGCCGCCAAGGAAATCGACCGCTTCGGCATTGTGCCGAAGGCTGCTCTCGTTTCGCATTCGAACTTCGGTTCGAAGGAAAGCGCCAGTGCGGAAAAGATGCGGCAGGCTGCGGCCATCCTCGCGGAAAAGGCTCCAGACCTCGAATCCGACGGCGAAATGCATGGTGACTCGGCGCTGTCTCAGGCGCTGCGTGACCGCGTGTTCCCGAATTCGCGTCTCAAGGGTGAAGCCAATCTTCTGGTTTTCCCGAACCTCGATGCGGCGAATATCACGCTGAATGTCGTCAAGACCGTCACCGATGCGCTGCATGTGGGCCCGATCCTGCTCGGTGCGGCCCGCCCGGCACATATTCTGACACCTTCGGTCACATCGCGCGGTGTCGTCAACATGACCGCTCTGTCGGTTGTGGAAGCGCTGCAGCGCGCAGGCGAAGCGCCTGCCCGCAAGGCAAAGCTCCGCAAGTAAGCATCTTCCAAAACAAGAAAGCCGGCACAGTATCCACTGTGCCGGCTTTTTTTATTTCCTATCGGAAACGATCCGATCAGGGCTGTCGGCTTTGCGCCTTTTCCGGGCCCATCAAGACCAGAAGGTCGGCCAGTTCTGGCCCGTGAGCCTGTCCGGTCAGCGCCAGACGCAGCGGCATGAAGAGCCCCTTGCCCTTGCGTCCCGTTTCCGACTTGACCGCGTCGGTCCATATTTTCCACGTCTGGTGATCCCAAGGGGCTGCTGGCAGAAGCGTGAACGCGGTGCGCGCGAATTCACGATCTTCATCCGACAGTTCCGGCGCTTCCGGTAAATCGCCGGTCACGATCTGCCACCAATGCTGCACATCGCCGAAGCGATCCAGATTGCCGCGCACGACGAGCCAGAATGGCTCGGCCTTCTCGCCTTCAATACCAAGCGCTGTGAGACGCGGCTTGGCGTCTGCAAAAGACATTTCGTGCAACAATGCGCGATTGAGTGTGTCCAGTTCCGCCGGGTCGAACTTGGCCGACGATTTTGAAATCGACGCCAGATCGAAACGTTCCGCCAGCGCATCCATAGTTGGTGCGGCAGCGACGTTTTCCGACGTGCCGATGAGGATGGCCAGCGAAGCAACCGCCATCGGCTCGTAGCCGTTTTCACGCAGCGAGCCGACCGAAAGCGCGCCCGTGCGCTTTGAAAGCCCTTCGCCTGTCGTGGTCGTCAGCAGATTGTGGTGTCCGAAAACCGGCGGCTCGGCGCCAAGTGCACGGAAGATTGCAATCTGCACACCTGTATTCGTCACATGGTCGTCGCCACGGATAATATGGCTGACACCAAGATCGATATCGTCCACGACCGAAGGCAGCGTATAGAGATAGGTGCCGTCTTCACGCACTAGCACGGGGTCTGACATGGATGCCAGATCAACGACCTGAGACCCCCGCACCAGATCGTCCCAGTGGACTTCGGTGCGCTGCGTTGCAAACGGATCGCTCTCGAAATTCGGCAGCAGGAAACGCCAATGCGGCTTGCGGCCTTCCGCCTCGAAAGCAGCCTTTTCCGCATCGGTGATTTTCAGCGCTTCGCGGCCATAAACCGGCGGCAGGCGGCGCGCAAGACGCAGCTTGCGGCGACGTTCCAGTTCGTCAGCGGTTTCATAGCAGGCATAAAGCAGGCCTGCGGCCTTCAACGTTTCCACTGCACGGGCATAAACATCAAAACGCTTCGACTGATATTCGACCCGGTCCGGCTTCACGCCCAGCCAGTCTAGATCAACGGCAATCGCCTCGGCATATTCCACACGCGACCGTTCAACATCCGTGTCGTCATAGCGCAGGATGAATCTGCCGCCGTTCTTCTTGGCAAAAAGCCAGTTGGACAGCGCAGTGCGCGTGTTGCCGATATGAATATAGCCCGTCGGCGACGGAGCGAAACGCACAGTTACAGTCATTTCAAAGGCTTTCAGTCAGTATGTTCAGCGGTCGCGGAAGCGGTTCGTTATGGGATAACGGCGATCGCGTCCAAAATTCTTCCTGGTAATCTTTACACCGGGTGCAGATTGCCTGCGCTTGTATTCAGCCAGATAGAGCAGATGTTCGATCCGTTGCACGGTCTCAACCGGATGACCACGCGCAACAATATCAGCATTGCTCATTTCGTTTTCGACCAGACATTCCAGAATATCGTCGAGCACCGGATAAGGCGGCAAACTGTCCTGATCGGTCTGGTTCTCGCGCAATTCGGCGGACGGCGCCTTGGAGATGATATTGTATGGAATCACCTCGCCTGTCGGTCCGAGCGAACCTTGCGGAACATGGCTGTTGCGCCATTCCGACATCGCATAGACCTGCATCTTGTACACGTCCTTGATCGGATTGAAGCCGCCATTCATGTCGCCATAGAGCGTGGCGTAACCGACCGACATTTCAGACTTGTTGCCGGTCGTGACGACCATGGAGCCGAACTTGTTCGACACGGCCATCAGGATCGTGCCACGCGCACGGCTTTGCAGGTTTTCTTCGGTCACGCCGCTATTGGTTCCGGCAAAGAGCGGTTGAAGCGCGCTCATGAAGCCTTCGACCGGCTCAGCAATTGGCACGATATCGTAACGCACCCCAAGCGCCTTGGCGCAATCGGCTGCATCTTTCAGGGATTCATCCGACGTATAGCGGTATGGCAACATGATGCAGCGCACACGCTCCGGCCCCAATGCATCGACGCCCATGGCAGCGCAGATTGCGGAGTCGATACCGCCCGAAAGACCGAGAACGACATCTTTGAAACCGTTCTTGTTCACATAGTCGCGCAGGCCCAACACGCACGCGGAATAGTCCGTCTCCAACCCTTCCGGAAGTGTGGCTTTCTCGCCCTCTTCGCAACGCCACGTGTCACCGTCACGTTGCCAGATGGTCAAGGCAATCTGCTCGGCAAATTGCGGCATTTGCAGGCACGGGAAATTATTGCCCGGATTGAAAGCGAATGACGCGCCGTCGAAGACAAGCTCATCCTGTCCGCCAACCTGATTGACATAGAGCATCGGCAATTCTGCCAGCAGCACCTGCTTCAAAACGACTTGGTAGCGAAGGTCCAGCTTGCCCCGATGATAGGGAGAGCCGTTGGGCACGAGAAGGAATTCCGCGCCGCTCTCGGCAAGTGTTTCCGAAACGCCAAGTTCACCCCAGATATCCTCACAGATCGGAATACCGATGCGCACGCCGCGGAAATTGACCGGGCCAAGCAATGGCCCCGCCTCGAAAACGCGCTTTTCGTCAAATTCACCGTAATTCGGCAGATCAACCTTGAACCGCTCGGCGATGACCTCACCGCCATCCAGCACCATGACCGAATTATGCAAACCGCTCTCACGCCGCAAAGGGGTTCCGATGATAACCCCCGGCCCGCCATCCGCCGTATCGGCGGCGAGTTCGCGCACTGCATTCTCGCAGGACGCGACGAAGGACGGCTTCAGCACCAGATCCTCAGGCGGATAACCGGCAATGAACAGCTCTGTGAACAGGATGAGATCGGCCTTCATCTCGGCAGCCTGCCCGCGAGCCGCGCGAGCCTTGACAAGATTTCCGGCGATATCGCCCATGACGGGATTGAGCTGCGCGACTGCAATACGAAGCATAATGAGATTCTCACCAACACTATTTCTGTCAGAGATTTAGCGTGGGAGTGGAGGGGATGCAATGACCGGTACGCCTCCCCTCCGGCGTTTAATCTGCTGACCCGAAACGGAAGTTCCGCACATGGCTCAACATAGAAAGGACTCTTCTGGCAATTCGTAACGTGCCAGTTAGGGATTATTTTTCATTCGCGAACGGATTAACCACCCCAACAGTGCAACCGGCATAGGCAATATCACCGCCGCTGTCTTTGCATCTTTGTAAACATTCAAATACATTTTCACCAGAAAATATACATGCGTTCGCCGAATAAGCAAAAAAATACAAGGAAGAAGATACGATAATTAAAGATATAATAAATTTATTCATCACTATTCTCCGGTTTGAATTTACTATTACATAATATTCAAAATAGCAAAATTAAAAATACCAATAATTATTAAATTATTCGCAAGATATATTTAATTTATAAATAAGAATTTTATGTAATAATAATATTCAAAAATGCGATATATTTCAAAGTAGTTGCGAGGAATAAAATCACACACTATCTTCGTTCGGCGTTATAGGAAGACAACGAATGTAATCCGCCAGATTTTCATAACTATCACAATCATGCGCATTCATTTTCGAAGGCGCAGCATCGGCTGCATGAGCATCGATAAAATAACGCCCAGCCGAAACTACGAATATCAGCAACAAAAACAGATAAATTATTCTGGTCATTATCTTCTCCTGGAATCATTTCCAAGAGAAGATACCAATCAGTATAATTTACAAAATACCAACAATTAAGAAACTATTCGTATGCCAATTATTAAAATTGATATTGTATTCTTCTTATGAGTAGAAAGACGATATCAGTACATAGCTCCATGTTGCGACGACAAATATAATCGCAATCAACACAGCTAACGATCCGCAATCCTTCGCAATCTGGATTTCCTTATGGAAATCGAGCGAAACCGCATCGCATGTGGCCTCGATACCGGTATTCAGAATTTCGATCATCATCAGAAACAGGATCGAGCCGGTCATCAGCAGGAAGGCCAGCCACGTTGGCGCAAGGAAGAATGCAACCGGCAACGAGATCAGAAACAATACCAGTTCCTGTTGCACGGCTTTTTCATTGCCCGCGAGATACTTCAGCGCCCGCATGGAGTTTATAAAAGCCAGAAAAATGCGCTGCATAAATACCCCCAAGAGACGTTGGTCACGGTTTCGCGTGTTGCCCGAGAATGCTTTAGAGAACTTTGTCTCAAAAGCAACAGGGCGGAGATCGAAACCTCCGCCCTGCGCGTTTGATGGTAATTTAAGAACTGATCAGGCGCTTGCGACCTGCTTGTCAGCGCCCGCATCGCGCTCCTTCTTGAGGAGTTCGGCCAGCAGGAACGCCAGTTCCAGTGCCTGATCGGCGTTGAGGCGCGGATCGCAATGCGTGTGGTAGCGGTCCTGAAGATCGTCTGCGGAAATGGCGCGTGCACCGCCCGTGCATTCCGTAACGTTCTTGCCGGTCATTTCGACATGGATGCCACCCGGATGCGTGCCTTCGGCGCGATGGATCGCGAAGAAGGATTCCACTTCCTTGAGGATACGGTCGAACGGACGCGTCTTGTAACCGCCAGCAGTGATCGTATTGCCATGCATCGGATCACAGGACCAGACAACCTTGCGGCCTTCCTTCTCGACAGCGCGGATGAGCTGCGGCAGGTGATCACCCACCTTGTCGTAGCCGAAACGCGCGATGAGCGTCAGACGACCAGCTTCGTTCTCCGGGTTAAGCAGGTCGATCAGACGGATGAGATCATCCGGCTGCAACGACGGGCCGCACTTGAGACCAAGCGGGTTCTTGATGCCACGGCAATATTCGATATGCGCATGGTCAGCCTGACGCGTGCGATCACCGATCCAGATCATATGACCGGACGTGCCGTACCAGTCACCCGACGTGGAGTCGACGCGGGTCAGCGCTTCTTCATAGCCGAGAAGCAGGGCTTCGTGGCTCGTGTAGAAATCCGTTTCGCGCAGCGAATGGTTGCTGTCGGAGGTGATGCCGATAGCGCGCATGAAGTGCATCGTTTCGGAGATGCGCTGCGCCAGAGCCGTGTAACGTTCAGCCTGCGGGCTCTTGCCAACGAAGCCGAGCATCCACTGGTGCACGTTTTCCAGATTGGCATAGCCGCCCTGCGCGAAAGCGCGCAGCAGGTTCAGCGTCGCTGCCGACTGGCGGTAAGCCATGTCCTGGCGCTGCGGATCTGGCGTGCGCGAGGCCGCGTCGAAATCGATACCGTTGATGATGTCGCCACGGTAAGATGGCAGCTCGACGCCATCCTTCGTTTCCATGTCCGTCGAACGCGGCTTGGCGAACTGACCGGCAATACGGCCAACCTTCACCACCGGCTTGGAAGCACCAAAGGTGAGAACGACGGCCATTTGCAGGAACACGCGGAAGAAGTCGCGGATATTGTCCGCGCCATGTTCAGCGAAGCTTTCGGCGCAATCGCCGCCCTGAAGCAGAAATGCCTTGCCTTCCGCTACAGCTGCGAGCTGCTGCTTGAGCTTGCGCGCCTCGCCTGCAAAAACCAATGGCGGATAGGTGCGAAGACGGGCCTCAACGTCGTTCAAAGCCTGTGCGTCTGGATAAAACGGCACTTGCTTGATCGGTTTGTTTCTCCAGGAATGCGGGGTCCAGTTCTTCGTCATTAGAGCACCTGTTTTGCGTTATCCGCTCGATAATCCTCGGATTATATCCTCCTTACACGAAAGCCGGAATTCCCAACCATGATGCTTGCACCTGAAGAAGATGCCAGCACATGTCGGAACCCCGGCGTGCGTGGGTCGCGCTGATATAATGCACGCGCGGGTTTTATGCCAGTAATATTCGTTAAGGATATTCGCCTGCGGCGAAAGGATCAGCCGTCGACCTTTTCGCCGTTTACGACGCGATAACTTGGCTTGTACATGGTGACCAGTTCTTCGGCTGCTGTCGGATGCACTGCCATGGTGCGATCAAAGTCGTCCTTGGTCGCGCCAGCCTTCAGCGAGATGCCCAGAAGCTGCGCCATTTCACCGGCGTCCGGCCCCATGATATGGGTGCCAAGCACCTTGCGGCTCTTCGCATCGACGACGATTTTCATCAGCATCTTTTCGTTGCGACCCGAAAGCGTGTTCTTCATCGGACGGAACAGCGCGCGATAGATTTCGACTTCCGGATATTTTTTCGCAGCCTGCTCTTCCGTCAGACCGACAGTGCCAATTTCCGGCTGGGAAAAGACGGCGGTTGCGATCAGTTCATGGTCCGGCTTGGTTGGATTGTCCTTGAACACCGTTTCGAGGAAGCACATTGCCTCGTGAATGGCCACAGGCGTCAGCTGCACACGGTTGGTGACATCGCCGACCGCCCAGATATTGGCGGTACTGGTGCGCGAATAGTCATCCACTTCGATAGCACCCAGCTTGTCGAGCTTCACGCCAGCAGCTTCGAGACCGAGGCCGTCGGTGTTGGGCATGCGGCCAAGCGCCAGCATCGCCTGCCCGGCTTCAAGAGTTTCGCCATTCGACAGCGTGATCGACAACAGACCGTTTGTCTGCTTCGCGACGTTTTCGAAAACCGCCTCGCAAATGATGCGAATGCCCTTGGATTCCATGGTTTCATGCAACAGATGCCGAACATCGCCGTCGAAACCGTTCAGAATTTCCTTGCCGCGATAGACAAGCGTGGTTTCCACACCAAGACCGTGGAAGATATTGGCGAACTCCACCGCGATGTAGCCGCCGCCCGCAATAACAATCGCCTTGGGCAATTCTTCCAGATGGAAGGCTTCGTTGGAGCTGATGCAAAGCTCATGGCCGGGCAGAGCCTCATGCGGGTTCGGACGACCGCCTGTGGCAACCAGAATATGCTCGGCCGTAACCCGACGCCCGTCGGCTTTCAGCTCGACCGTATGCTCATCAACGAGCACCGCGCGGCTTGCGAAAATTTCGACTTTCGAATTTTCCAGCCCCTTGCTGTAAAGACCTTCCAGACGGTCAATTTCCTTGTCCTTGGCGGCAATGAGCTTCTTCCAGTCGAAGCTGCTCTCGCCCACGGTCCAGCCGTAACCCACCGCATCCTCGAAATGCTCGGGAAATTGCGAGGCATAGACAAACAGCTTTTTCGGCACGCAGCCGCGAATGACGCAAGTGCCGCCCATGCGATATTCTTCCGCCAGACCGACCTTTTTGCCCATGGCGCCCGCAAGACGGCCTGCACGCACACCGCCGGAACCGCCGCCGATAACAAAGAGGTCGTAGTCGTAGCTGGCCATGGGAATTCTCCTTATGAATCGCGATGCCGGAATGCCCGAGGCCTTTCCGGCAGGATTCTGCGTCAACAACAGATTCGCCTGATATGTAAGCAAAAGAAAAAGCCCGGCCAAGTCGCCGGGCTTTCAATTTTTTTTCATGCTGATCGCAAATTACTGCTGAGCAGGCTGTTCCGCTGGCTGAGCGGCTGTTGAACCCGTCTGAGCGGCCAGAACTTCTGCAACGTCGCGAGCGAGGTCACGAGCAACGCCATTCTGCCAGACATTGGCGGCCTTCACGACTTCACGGGTCACGATGGGCCCTTCCGACAGCAGCTTCTTGCCAGCTGGCGAGGTGTAGAAGGTCGAGATTGCCTTCAGTTCCTCTTCGGAAAATGCCTTTGCATAAGCGCGAGCGGATTCAGTTTCGAGGTCCGAACGGCGGGAAGCCAGAGCCAGAGCCTTTTCATCGACGGTCTTGGTGATCAGACCTTCGAGGTTCGGATCCTTCTGGATCAGCTCGCCCTTGAGCGCACGGGCTGCGTTCGGCAGAATCTCGTCGAACTGCTCGGTTGCGTGGATCGCGGAGATCGCTTCGCGGGCAGCCTGCAGATGGGCATCAGTGATTTCCTGCGCCGAAGCCGCATGAACGCCGGCCATCAGGGCGAATACGGAAAGCGGTGCAATCAGACGACGAAAGCCAGTTGCCGGGATCATATGCTCAATACTCCGTTCAATCAGTTCAACACCAGTTGTAGCACTGGCAGTTCAAGACCGGTTCAGGGTTCGAATGCCGTCGGTTCCGGCAATTACTGCCGCACGCGCCAGCCCGATGAAAAGTCCATGCTCGACAACACCAGGAATGGCGAAGAGAGCGTCAGAGAGTGTCTTTGGCTCGGGAATGCGGCCAAAAGATGCATCGACGATGTAGTGTCCACCATCTGTTACAAAAGGCGAACCATCTTTTAAACGCAGGTTCAGCGGGCCTGCAAGGCCGCATTTCGTGGCTGCCGCCTCGATTGCGCGCATCGTTGCGCCGAGACCGAAGCGATTGACCTCGATTGGAAGCGGAAAACGACCGAGCGTTTCCACAACTTTCGACTGGTCTGCAATGACGATCATGGCGTCGGAAGCCGCGGCCACGATCTTCTCGCGCAGATGCGCTCCGTGGCCTCCCTTCACCGTCCACCAGTCAGCGGCCACCTGGTCGGCACCGTCGATGGCGATGTCGAGGCGGTCGAGGGCCTCAAACGGCTCGACGGCGAGCCCGAGGCCGGC
>Ga0153948_1001252_pt1 | contig 13081 bp, 12 predicted proteins | sample TSNJ032MetaG_FD_104696 | JGI IMG/M metagenome (GOLD analysis project Ga0153948, IMG submission 104696) | Attine ant fungus gardens microbial communities from New Jersey, USA - TSNJ032 MetaG | ecosystem: Host-associated > Fungi > Mycelium > Unclassified | place: USA: New Jersey, Wharton State...
AACAAGTCCATCTTTTTTGCTTCCAGTATTACCTCCGGTTCGATATATGGCATTATTCATCACCTCCAGAAATGAAATAAGCCGACTGGTGATTAAACCAATCGGCTATGTAAACATATTCCTATATTTATAGATTAAGTGCAGTTGGCTGCATAGATGATATTAATCATAATAGGCAACTTGAGATTCTATGCAATCCGCAGATTGTATGGATGATATATAATTATTACAATTAAGGAAAAGCTGCATCAAGTTGTTCTAGGGCTGTCACGATTTCATTTACCGTTTGTCTATCAAATTCTGCTCGATCCGCTTCTTCATGTGTGCCTTTATTCAAATACCTCCATTCTCTCGAATCGCCGTTTATACCGAGCAGAGATTCAATCGGATGCAAAACAACATCTTTATTTTGATCAGAAAAATCTTCTTTTGCTGTTTTATTTTTTAGCTATTCTGTTAGATTTCGAAGCTCAATAGGAGCAGTTGCTGATCGCATCTTAATACTTAAGTTCCTATCTCCGTACTTATTTACATAGCACCAAATCTTTTGTTTTGCAAAAGATTCAAGAGCTTTTTTTGATTTATCTAATGAATCTCGAATCTCATTTTTTCCAAAGTGATCACGTGAAGCGACAACATAATTTCGAGGGGCACAATTTGAATCAACACAGATATTTAAGTCTCCCTTTTTGGGTAAAACGCAAGCGCTTTGCTCTGTCGTGCTTTTTCAGCTGGATCTTTTTGTCCCCTGGCGTTTTATAAAAATTTTATGATTTGCCACGATTTGTTACTTGACAAAAGAAAAGACGCTCGAACGCTTACCCGGTCTTTTTTTCGGCCCCGGCAGGCATGGCAACTATTCCCGACTCTTGGGTATAGTTGCCATTACCGCTACCACGATTTACCGGTTTATCGCTAATCAGTTTGAATAAAGCTTATTTACATGCTTTATACTTGTCCGCGTTCTTCACGCCAGCCATTAAGTGGCCTTAAAGCTTTAAAATTTCTGTCATGCATGGATGAAGTGACTAAATTGTCAAAATACATTGTCATCTGATCCATTGCACTGATGAGGTCGCTCACTTTAGTTCGACCTAGCTTGTCTCCAATAATAGGAAATCCATTTTTCGTAAAACCAAAATTCGAATGCACTTCTGTTCCGCGACAGTTTTCAATATTTACTGGTTCGGTTAAAATCAATTGATTTGATAATTCGGGGCAAAACCCTGTACGTTTGATGTTTTGCGCAGGCAAAGCATAATTGATCATTGCACTGTGTAATTTGTTTCTGTCTCCATTGGCAAGCTTAGTAGAATAATATCTTATGCCTGTAAATTCATTATTCTCGCTACATAGTTCATACAACATTTGCGGAACAATATATTCTTGCTTAAATGATGCACTAGGGTACCTACAGACAATTGAGCAAGACATAATCAGCGGCCAAAGAATAATATCATCAACCAGTTTGTTTAGCTCCGAGATATACTCAGCATCGTCTTTTTGAACTGATTTCAACATCAATTCCACTTTATGTCCGCCGTGTGAATATGTTAGGTCAACTAGTTTTATATGCTCAGAATCAAGCACATCCTGGTCATTTTGCGAAAAACAAAAAAATGATACCCACATATCCTCTAAAGAAGGGGCACCAAGTTCGCAATAGCAATCATATATTGAACACCCAAGATAAATTGATGGTATGCCATGGATGCTATATCTATTGTCTTGTACCAGATGTCGCTTTTCAAATGGAATATGGAACATATCATTTCTTGATGTGGGAGGGGATTCTCCTTGTTTTACTACTCTGGCCTTAAAACCAAACTCTAAGCTGGGAGTATACCGGTTTGCACTTTTGCTAACCAATATTCCCTTTACGCTTTCAAATGCTTCCTTCATAGAATCATAGGCAAGATGGACTTTTCCCCTCATATAATATGCTACTGTTTCAATTATTTTAGCATAGAGACAAAATGTTATGTCTTTGTTCTTCAAGACTTGGGATTGCACATAACCATCCAACAATTGAATGTTTTTAAGATAGTTGTCAAATGTGTCTTTCAGATAGTCCAAAACCATATCATATTCATCCCATTGATATCTAGTTTTGGAAACCAGGCTATTATATATCGCCACATTTTTTTGATCTGCCTTGAACCTTTCCACTTCAATCCTCCGTATCCCTGGTTATTCTCATACTACAAAAAATATAGGTACATCAACAGACTATAGCCAAAATTACACTAGCTGTCTTGTAACTATATATACGTACTATAAGTATTATTTGCCTTTATGCCAAAATTAAAACTATCCGTGTGTTGGAATAGAAATGTTCATTTGTGTTCTGCTAATACACCTTCTAAACTTATGAGAAATGCTGGCATTGGTTTTACTTGGTTTTCCGAGATGTGAGGTAATAACATTTTTAAATATACCTAAAACAATGCTGTGACAGTAAAGCAAATCATCACCCAGTATAGATTTGCTTTCATTATAATTATTAGCTACGACGCATCTCTGTTGTTCATAATATTTTACCGATGTTTCATGTAACATTTTAAAGTATTCTTTATCCATAAGAATCTCCCCCAATAAACTAAGTTTCCATAGTAAAATCAACGCATATTCGAGCTTCCCACTATAAACATAATGGGAAGTTCGGTTTCGAGCAAAAGTTCTGCTTAAATATGGATTATTCACCTTTTTCTTGAGCGATTTTTTCTTCAAGCATTTCCCATGTAATCTCATTCCTGATATATATCCCTGCCTTATTTCTCGCTCGCCCATTAGTTCCATTTTTAATGATTCTTTGCGCTTCTATCGAAATATCTTCTACATCAAATCCTGTTGATTCTGCAATCCAAAGCAGCAGCTCAGGACATAACAATCTCTTGTAACACTTATATGCATCCCTATACTTATCCGTGCTTGGATAATATGACTTAAGCAAATGCCACTTTTGATTCGGCTCAGCATTTTCAACATCTCTTTTTATTCCTTCTTTCTTCGCATTTCTTATATATCCACGCTCCTCTTGCATATATCCATTTTTTATAAAAGAATCTGATACTGGATAATGTTCCTGCTTTCCATCAAAGAAAGCACAAAATTCTTCTAAGGTCAAATTGTCACCCCCTATACTTCCATTCTGTTCAATGTTAATTTGTAGTTGAGCTTCCCATTATCTATGTAATAAACATAATGGGCAACCCAGCCAATAGCTATAATTCTACCATTGGTTAATCGCATATAAAGTTGCAAGTCGGACTTGTTTTAGCAATTCATCCGAAAGAGATTCGTATTCATTATATATCCCTTTTTCAATTGCCATATAAGGAGGACTGTCGTTCCAAGAACCCATTGCACCAAAAACATCGGCGGTACTGGCAGCTTTAAAAAGATGCAGGTTTTCTTCAGGAATTTCTGGAAGAGGCAAATTATACTCTGTATCGGTATAATCAGAAGAGCCTGACAGGATATCAAGTGCTTTTTGAAATACTATGGCAAAATCATTACAATCAATCCTGTATGCAAAATCTTTTATTTTAATCAAGACATCCTTGAAAGTTTCCGCATTATTTTCAAAATGTGGCTTTCCCGAAGGGGCGTCTTTCCATTCTTGTTCTGTATAAAGAATATTCCACATTTTTTGCACAGAGTCAAATTCCCATTGTGCGGTAAAGTAAGTAACTTTTTTTCCATAGAAACACACAAGAGAACTTTCTGTCGTGTTCGAGAAGCCAAGAATAGCACGATCTTTGACAGCAACAGGGGCAAGATATTTAATATCCCGCAGCCCCTTTTTCAAGCAATAATCATACCATATCGTTACATCCTCCGCTTTATGAGTCTTCGTACCAAACAGCCTTTTCTCTGGCAAAAACTGAAACTCAATTCTGTTTTCATATTTGAGCGGAGCGTACGATAATGATGATTTATCTTTCAGTGCCTTTTTGGCTGCTGCGGCTATACAACAAATCTGATATATCTGGCCATTCAATTACGGTCACCACCTTTGCGTATTATATTATATAGGGAGAAGGCAATTACATAAATTGCTGATAAGCACAATGTAAACATAGCACTAAACTGCTAGCGCAGTGGTTCTAAAGTCGGTAGTTTAGTGCTTTTCTATTGTCTTCTTTTTCATTTTATCACTTTGAAAACAAAGCGTAAACCTTTAAAATAAAAGCTCATACTATTTTAAAGGAGGTCATTTATTATGACAAATGAAGAACTTCTGCAAAAACTTGAGGAAGAAATTCTTCTCCGAGGATTTAGCCCCCATACACAGGAAGAATATGTGATTCGGACTAAGCTACTAATGCGTTATGCAAACCGTCCACTCGAAGAACTTACGGAACAGGATCTGCGTGCCTATCTCCTCTATTTATTTAGAAGTTAAAAAGCTTTCTCCCGCAACTGTGAATGTTTACAATAGTGCCATTCGCTTTCTTTATGGTGCAATTCTCCACCGCCACCTCAATTATTATGACATCCCACGTGTCAGACACGTTTTTACCTATCCTACCATGCTTACTATGCAGGAAGTCCAACTGATTATTGATTCAACGGACTCTCTTAGGAATAAAACCATGCTTATGACAATCTATGGTGGTGATCTTCGTGTTTCTGAAATTGTAAGTCTAAAAACCAGTGATATCTATGCTTCGTCCATGCGTATTTTGATTCGTCAAGGTAAAGGCAGGAAGATGTTCTTACCGAATATTGGCATACTTATAAACCAAGACACCCGGAGCATTACCTTTTTCTCAACCGTTCTAAAATAAAATGACTACCAGATCCGCCGCTAATATTTTCAAAAAAGCTCTCCTTCAATCAGGATTACAAAAACCCGCCACCTTACATACTTTGAGGCAGTCCTGCGCAACTATTTTCGCTGCATAATCTACTCTATTTTACGGCGTTTTCAGCCATTACATAGGCTCAAGCGCCATTGTTTTTGTCAAGATATAAGCATATATCATATAAATCGACAATATTTTTACGTTTTAGTGTGAGCAAACCAAACCACCACGTTTTGAGCGTAGATCGTGTAATCAACCACCAAGTATGAATGTCAATGAAATTGAAATGCCTTGGGGTATTGATTTGCTTGTTATTATTCGTAACTGCCCCCATAGCAGGTAAACTATATTATTCTGCCCACTTCTTAAAGTTCTCTGCCTGTTCAAGCACTTTCTCAAACACCTCATCATCCCATTGAGGCGGATAACCATTTTTATAGAGTAACTTTGTCAAATCCATATTAAGCTGATTCTTTATATCGTCGCGGGTCGACCAATCAGCGAACTGGGCTTTGTCGTCTACAAGCTCTTTAATTTTTTTGGCAAGGACAACACACTTCTCATCCTCATACACAAATCCATGGTCATCGCGTACCTTCACAAGAATGTCATAGAATGCCTTTTCCTCATAACTGATGCCAAGCCTTTCGAAGGAAGTCTGGTCAAGTTGCAATTCTTGCATTATCTTTATTAATTCATCCGACAAATCATTGATGAAGTCAGCAACCACCTCACTTGTAAACACAAGAGCGTCACGCTCGTTATATTTCTCAACAACCGATTTCAGGCGCTTATCAAACTCAATCGCTTTTACCTTGTTTGTCATACTGTAGTTTGAAATTGCTTTGCGTAGCAGTTTCAGTAAAGCATTGAATTTTGAAATAGGCAAATTGATTGAATCGAGCTCCTTTGAGAATTTCTCTCCAAATAAGTCTTCTGGTTTATCTGCATTGACAATGTTCTCTATGCCTGTGCAGGAGATCGCGTCCTTTACCATCTGTTCAACCACGCGGTTCATAACTTCCGCATCAGGAGCATCACCTTTTGTTTGTTTGTAAATGATCGAACGGATTGCCAAGTAAAACTGTGCCTTGCCGGTTTCGGCGTCAGTCAGTTCACCAGATGGGAAACAAATCTCATATGCCGCTTTCATCTTGCGGGACAGACCCATAAAGCGAGACTCTGTTTCTTTGCTCATCTGAATATATTCGGCAGCATTGTTTAGACACATCAATCGTTCGAGCGGCGCACCCGAATGAAATTTCTCGGCGTTGAAGCCGTGCAACAACTCATCAATTAATGCAAGATGATTGCGAAATACGGATAGTGAAATCGCAAGCTCATCAACAGGGCTTTCCTGGGGGCTTCCGTATTTTTTGATTGCCTCCAGCATGTCCTGCTTGATGCCAATATAATCGACGACCAAGCCACGATCTTTCCCCTCAAAGACTCGATTGACACGAGATATGGTTTGAATCAAAGTGTGCTTTTGAAGTGGCTTGTCTATATACATTACAGCGAGCGACGGTACATCAAAGCCTGTGATCCACATATCCACAACAATGGCAATTTTGAAGTTGGAGTCGTCATTTTTGAATTGTTTATCTAGTTTTTTACGGTATTCCTTTGTGCCACAAGCGTCATAAAGGCCAGGTGTTTCTGCGTCCTTATCAGTGCCTTGAGTGGCGACAAGATTGATTTTGGGCAGGGCAATTAATTTTTTTAATTTATCTTCATCCAGTTTACTTTCGTCTTCTGCTTTTCGGGCAATGCCCCAGTCTGGACGAAGATCAATGATTTTGTTCATCAGATCGAACGCCAAGGGGCGGTCGTAACAAACAATCATTGCCTTTTGTACGATTTCAGGCTTTTCACCACAGAGAGCTTCATAATGCTGAATAATATCTGCTGCCAGCTTTTTCACCCGGTCGGGGTTGCTGAGGATAGCTCGCATTTTGCTCATTGCCTTTTTGCTTTCCTCGACTTGCTCAGGGTTAGAACCTTCATCCGTGCATTTGTCATAATATTTTTGTATTTCTTGAGCTTGTTCTTCAGAGAGAATAACCCTTGCCAGACGTGGCTCGTAAGCAATTCGTACGGTAATTCCGTCATCGCTGGACTCTTTCATAGTATAGCTGTCGACTATTTTCCCGAACACAGCTAATGTCTCATCAATTGGAGTTCCCGTAAATCCACAATATGTGGCGTTTGGAAAACTGTCATGCAGATATTTAGCAAAACCGTATGTGGTGAATACGCCTTTGTCGGTCTTTTTTAGCTTTGCTCCTGTTCCGGTCTGAGTACGGTGTGCCTCATCAGAAATACAGATGATATTATTACGCGCTGACAACAATCCTGTCGTTTCACAGAACTTCTGAATGGTTGTGATATATACACCCCCGCTTTCGGTGGTGCTTAATACATCCTGCAAATCCTGCCTGCTCTCAATACTTCGCAGGTGGTTTTCGTCCTCCTTGAGATAATGCTGTGCGGTAGCAAACAATTCGGACGTCTGGGTATCTAAATCTTCACGGTCAGTAAGGACTACAATGGTGGGGTTGTTGAATGTGTCTCGCTCCCGCTGACTGATAAGGCGCGCAAGAAACAGCATGATCATTGTCTTGCCGCAGCCGGTTGCACCAAAGTAGGTACCACCTTTGCCATCCCCATTCGGCTTTAAATGCTCTTTGATGCTCGCAAGCATTTTATTAGCGGCAAAGAATTGCGGATAGCGGGTAACGACCGCTTTGTATTTTCTGTCATCATTGGGGTAGAACACAAAATCACGCAGGATTGCCAAGATGCGCTCTTTGGCAAATGCACCTTTAATCATGGTAAGCAGTGACGAAATACCATCAGAAACACGCTCCCCATCATCTATCTTATTCCAAGAATAATAATATTCATATGGCGTGAAGATAGTACCGAGACGACTATTTGCTCCATCGCTGATAACTGACAAAAAGCAGGTTTTCATCAACTTAGGAATATCACGGTTGTACCGCACTGTAATTTGCCTGTGCGCGTCGGCAATGGTTGCGCCTTCGTTAATGGCAGATTTGAACTCAAAAATGGCAACGGGTATTCCGTTTATAAAGAGCAGCAGATCAGGGCGGCGTTCTCGGACATCCACAATGGTGAATTGATTGACCACCTTAAAGATATTCTTATAAGGTTTGTCGTAATCAATATAATCAATGTGTATGGGGAGTTTTTCGGTGTCATCCCGCTCCAAATCAAAGCCTTCGTTGACAAGCCAAAACGCTTCTTTGTTGCCTTGGTATAATGGCGTTGATGGAATATTGCGCAGACGGCCTATGATTTTCTCGATCTCTGTTTCTGTTAGATCATGATACTTTCTGACAAGGAAGGAGCGCAAATCGTCTTCTAGCAAAATATCCTCATAGCGGCGATGAATGCTATCACCGTGGACATAGATATAATCCTGTTGTTCAAACAGGGTAATAATCGCCGATTCAAGTTCGGCTTCGATAAATTGCTTTCGTATGAATTCATAGTCCACGTTTGTTTCCTCCTTACTCCTTCGCTGCTTCTTCTAGTGAGCCTTTTATCAGTATCGGACAAAGGTCTTTAATCTGTTCCTTGAGCTGCTCATTTATTTCACGACGCAACTGGTAAACTGTATATATGTTGACGATATATTGCTGAACTTTGATGTCTGGAATTGGAATTTTAACTTCACACATATCATCCCAGCTAAATGTTTCCCTTGCGCTGCCCCAAGAATGAAAGCGTGTGTAACGGTCAAACTCTGTGCGGCTGAAAAATATCATCAGGTAAGCAGGAAGCAATTTGTCAGTTTTTGTGCTAAAAATCGTTGAGATAGATGACACAAGATAGGTTTCATTATCGCTATTTAAGGCAAGGGAAATTTTCTCGCCGCGTCTCGATGTGTCAGGCACATAAGCAATTTGTCCTGATCGGAAAGTCTTGTAATTACCGACACTAACGCTATCCAAATTTGCTTTTGTTGAGATTACTTCTTTTGATGTGGACAATCCTCGTACTGAACCGGCGTCAAGTCCCATCGTATTCCGTTCATCACTTGGAATTAAATACTCCCCAATTGCAACTGGTGGCAACTCATGTCGTAGCCGTTCAATATAAGCATCGCAGGTCAGTTTCAAATCCTCAAGCCCTTGTTCATACGCCCGCTGGTTTGCAAGCATTGCGTTGTAAACATCTACATATTTTTGCTGGATAGAGATGGGAGGGATACTTATTGGTACGTCACACATCTCTTCCCAGTTAAAGAATTCTGTTGCGCTACCCCAAGAGTCCCATCGCACATATCGGTCAAATTCCGGGCGTCGAAAAAAGAGGTTCAAATATCCTGAAAGTAAAATATTTTCGTCAGCAACCCGAAAGACTACGTAATCCTCAGTAACAATAAACTCTTTACCAATGTTGTTGTATCCCAGCCCTAGTTTTTCACCCATGCGCGTTGTGCGACGGTTAAACACAAATTCATGCGACGCCACAATTTGAAAACGGTCAAAAGAACGGCTAGAGATATCTGCTTTAGTGGGTTGTATCTCCTTTGTATTTGAAATACCTCGTACATCATCAATACCATATTTCAAATCCGTATTACGCCGCTCGACACGCTCAATGAACTCGCCCAGCCTTCGCTTAGTCAATCCCATAACCAATCCCCCTGAAAGCATCCTCAAGCATCGACTGCGATAATTTTTCGGACACCATAAGCAGACGCATTTCATCTTGAATCCGTGTCATCTCAGCGGCATAATCTATTTCCAAATCTCGGTCGACAAATTCGATATACTTGCTCGGCGCAAGAGAATAGTTTTGTGCGGCTATTTCTTTTTTTGTGGCAGCTTGGCATAGTTCTGGGACATTAGCGTAGCCTTCACCCGTCTGCCACGAAGTGTAAATCTTTTTGATCTCAGCGATCTGATTGTCAGTGAACACAACTTTACGCTTCTTGGTCTTCTTCACGGTATCAATCACATATTCCTCGACGTTCGCGTCCCAGCGACGCAGATCAACAAACAGCACTTCATTTTTGCGGTTACGGAGCTGCCGTCCATTCAGTAAGCGGGCTTTTTTATTGTTGTTTATAATCCACAGCGTCACCGAAATATCTGTGGTATAGAACATATCGCGAGGCAGGACAATAATCGCTTCCACTTTATCATTTTCTATAAGCTGTTTACGGATACTGCCTTCCACGCTATTGGAATTAAGCGCACCGTTTGCGAGCAAAAATCCTGCAACTCCATTGGTCACATCAAGTTTTGAAATCATATGTAATATCCACGCATAATTGGCGTTTGCCACGGGTGGTACGCCGTAACCGCGCCAACGATAATCGTCTATTAATTGGTCTTCGCCGCGCCACTTTTTGAGGTTGAAAGGTGGATTTGCCATAATGAAGTCGACTTTTTTATCTTTATGACGATCATCCAAAAAAGTCGAGACCGCCGTATCGCCAAGGTTATGTGCAATTCCGCGAATAGCGAGATTCATTTTAGCAAGCCGCCACGTCATAGGTGTTTTTTCTTGACCGATTATCGAAATGTTTCTCTTGTTCCCGTGATGGTTTTCCACAAACTTAACCGACTGTACAAACATACCTCCCGACCCGCAACATGGGTCATACACAATGCCGCTATATGGCTCAATAAGTTCGGCAATCAGTTTTACGGCGCAAGCAGGAGTGTAAAACTCGCCGTCTTCCTTATCACCAGCAACGGCATATGCCTGCAAGAAGTATTCATAAACTCGGCCTATTAAATCTTCATCAGTAAATCGCGATTCATCGATTTTACTGACTTCATCTATTAACCCTTTGAAGTTCTCTTTTGGGATACCAAGAGTAACATAGAATCGTTGTGGCAATGCGCCTTTAAGGGAGAGGTTATCGGCTTCAATGTCGTTCATTGCAGTATCCACAATAACAGCTATATCGTTGGCACTAGCGTTTTTTTTGATATGCTCCCAACGAGAAGTCTCTCTCAGATAAAATACATTATGGGCGTTATAGGATGAGGGCTTTTCAATAAGTATTTTAAGCAAGCCTTTATCATCGCCACATTCAGCTTCAATTTCCTGACGGCGTTTATAAAATTTATCTCCGGCGAATTTCAAGAAAACAAGACCAATAACGGCGTCGCGCTTATTATCAGTCCCACCAATACCACGCAGTTCGTTGCGACAGTTCCATAGTATGGATTCAAGAGATATTTCTGTTGGCGGTTTGGGTAGCTTTGCCATTTATAGTTCCTCCTTTATCGTACCATCTTTGATCTGGTGTTGTGGCGACTTATCTTCTGGTACGATTTCCATAATATCTGAAATGTCGCACTCTAAAGCAGCACATATCTTTTCGAGGATGCTTGTGCTTATGCTTTCATTCTTTGCCAACTTTGTTATTGATGCCGAACTTACGCTTGCTTTAGCTTGCAAGTCTTTTTTCATCATATCTTTGTCGATTAATAACTTCCATAGTTTTTTATAGCTGATCGCCACCGCGTATCACCTCTCTTGGAAACACATAATAACCCACTATGACAGCATAACACATAAACCGACAACATACAATGATGATTCGAGTATATGAAAGAACAAATCAATCAGATATAAGAAATTATCTATGTTAGAAACCTGTTGTTAATAAGCAGGGCGTGGTATGTGGCAATTACTATTTTGGTTAAGACGCAAAAAGTGGCTGTTGTGGCGCGACCAATACGGATTGCGGCACAACAGCCACTTTTCTTGCTGCAAATTGCATTTTCGGTTTTTTAGTGTGTGCGAAACATCCTCCTTTCTTGCCGGCACATTTTTGCCTGATTTTGAGTCTTACAAAGGTGGGAAAAGAGTAAGACAAACCTCAAAAACCATGATATTACGGGCTTTCTTGATTTGTCTTTAATATACCATAAAGGCAGATTGGCGCTTCAAATCTAAACTACCGCAAGAAGGACAAGCATTAATTGAAAATACATCACCAGATTCATTATTAAAAATAAGTTCATTATATTTTTTTACAATAACTGCAATCAGATTTCTACTTGGGGATTCCCCTGTTACTGCTTTGATTACATTATAACGGTCATTTTCACTACCGTCGATATACTTTATCCCAAGAAAATCATCAATAATAGTAGGGAGTGGGGTGTCATCCAATATAATCGGAATGATTTTTATGTCTTTATTTTTACTTGATAACATCCTATGTAAGATAGAATTTCTCTCACGTTCTACCCAATGAGATTCTGACGCTTCTTTTGACCAAAGCAATAAAAAGTGTGTACATGTTTCCAAACCAATGTTTACATTTTCAGAGATAGATTCACCATGCGTTATCTTCCATTCATCAAACCACACATTTATATCATCTTCAGCTAATAAATATAATCCAATTTCACGAGCAATAATTTTATTGGCTTTATTGTGGCTAATGAAAATATTATATTCCCCTCTTTAAATCATAATTTTGATAACTCTTTGTATTAGTATAAATGGACGTTTAATTGAATATCATTTTTAATTTTATCTATAATATTCATTTATCAACTCCATATTAAATTTCCAATAAGTAACATTAGTTGATTTTTCTTGTTCACATGCAACTCGTCTCAGTTCATTATTTGTATATATCATACCGTGTATTTTCAAATCTTTATAATCCGTTTTAGATATTATAGGGTGATATGAATTTTGATCAGTACCAACTTTTTTCGTAATAATTATATAACACGACCCATTATCCAAAATCAAATCGTTTTCATTTATATCAAGTTCATTTCGTTCAAGTTTTATAATAGCCATTTATATTTTCACCTCCTAATATTAGATATTAAGCTGTATCTCACATAATCTATAATAACATTACAGCACCCAATTCGTTGTAATGTAGTTTACCCCCTGTTAATGTTTAAACCAAACTGCCCATTATTGCTATATAGTGCAATTAGCGGAGTCCACTAAGGATTACATAATAACCACAAACCATTTCCGCAATTTATTAACTATTATATACCAAATTTCACCATTCTTCAACATAATTTAAGGCGGCACTGACAATCGCCAACACCGCCTAATCAAGTCCATATATGAAGCATGGAACGTGTCGTTAATATCTATCAAAAGCGCCTCCTAAATTTTATTTGCCTTACATGATATGCTCATGTAAAAGCATTTACAAAGGTGCAAATCTACCGTTCCATGCCCTTATCTCTTTTCGGCTCGTCATCGCCGATATCCGGCTCGCCGTCGATCAGCTC
>Ga0153948_1001255_pt1 | contig 13053 bp, 14 predicted proteins | sample TSNJ032MetaG_FD_104696 | JGI IMG/M metagenome (GOLD analysis project Ga0153948, IMG submission 104696) | Attine ant fungus gardens microbial communities from New Jersey, USA - TSNJ032 MetaG | ecosystem: Host-associated > Fungi > Mycelium > Unclassified | place: USA: New Jersey, Wharton State...
GGTTGATCTTGTCGGGGTGGGTGGCGACCATCTGGCCGCGCGTGGCCTGAAGACCTTCTTCGATCCCCACGAGATTGCTCTCATGGGGCTGGGCGCTATCATCAAGAACCTGCCGGGATTGGTATTGCGCATCCGTCAGACAGCGCGGCAGATCGTGGCGGAGAAGCCGGATTGCGTTCTTCTCATCGACAGTCCAGATTTCACCCATCGTGTGGCGAAGAAGATCAGGGCAGCCGATCCTTCCATTCCGATTGTCAAATATATCGCCCCCAGTGTCTGGGCGTGGCGTCCGCAGCGTGCCCGCGCGATGCGCGCCTATATCGACCATGTTCTCACGGTGTTGCCGTTCGAGGTTGACGTGATGGAGCGGCTGAACGGCCCTCAGTCAACCTATGTCGGGCATCGCCTGTCGAGCTATGCGCCGATACTCGATACGCGCGCTGCGCAGCTGGCGCTGGAACCGCAAAGGTCGGAAGCCGGCAAACATACTTTGCTTTTACTGCCTGGCTCGCGCCGCACCGAAATCCAGATGCTGATGGAACCCTTCGGCAAAGCGGTTGACCAACTTGCATCGCGCGTGGAAAAGCTTGAGGTCATACTGCCGACCTTGCCGCGTATCGAGGCCATGGTGCGCGATCTTTCGCGCGACTGGACGGTAAAGCCGTTGATCGTCGTCGGAGACGAAGAGAAGTGGAAGGCCTTTGCGCGGGCTGATGCCGCGCTTGCCGCTTCCGGAACGGTGTCGCTGGAACTGGCGCTATCGCGCATTCCAAGTGTGCTTTCCTACAAGGCGGATTGGTTTGCGCGTAAGTTCCTGATTCCGAAGATCACCATCTGGAGCGCAGCGCTGCCCAATATCATTGCTGATGAACCGGTGGTGCCGGAGTTCTTCAACGAATTCGTGCGCCCCGGAATGCTGGCCCGTAGTCTAGAGTGCCTGATGCGTCCCGGATCGGCGCGTCAGGCGCAGCTGGACGGCTTTGACGCCGTGGCTTCGGTCATGTCGACCGAGCGACCTTCCGGCGAGATCGGCGCGCGGGTTCTACTGGACGTGATCGAGAAAGGCCGCAAGGGCTGAACAGTCCGATTAGAGCCGTTACGCGGTCCCGTTGAAACAGAACTGTTCCGAGCTCAAAAAGAAACCCCGGTCGCCACTGGCAACCGGGGTTTTTGTTTTCAGTCTTGCAGCGCTTACTTGCGCTTTGCAACCGGCACGTAGTCGCGTTCCGTCGCGCCCGTGTAGAGCTGACGCGGACGACCGATCTTCTGCTGCGGATCTTCGATCATTTCCTTCCACTGTGCGACCCAGCCGACGGTGCGGGCGAGCGCAAAGAGAACGGTGAACATTTCGGTCGGGAAGCCGAGAGCCTTCAGCGTGATACCGGAGTAGAAGTCGATATTCGGATAGAGCTTCTTCTCGATGAAGTACTCGTCCGTCAGAGCGATCTTTTCCAGTTCCATTGCGACGTCGAGCAACGGATCGTCCTTGATGCCCAGTTCGCCCAGAACTTCATGGCAGGTCTTCTGCATGATCTTGGCGCGGGGATCGTAGTTCTTGTAGACGCGGTGACCGAAGCCCATCAGACGGAACGGATCGTTCTTGTCCTTGGCGCGAGCGACAAACTCAGGAATGCGATCCACCGAGCCGATTTCAGCCAGCATGTTGAGCGCTGCTTCGTTTGCGCCGCCATGGGCAGGACCCCAGAGGCAGGCAACACCAGCTGCGATGCAAGCGAACGGGTTGGCGCCCGACGAACCGGCAAGACGCACGGTCGAGGTCGATGCATTCTGCTCGTGATCAGCGTGCAGGATGAAGATGCGGTCCATGGCGCGGGCCAGAACCGGATTGACCTTGTAATCCTCGCAAGGAACGCCAAAGCACATGTGCAGGAAGTTCGATGCGAAATCGAGATCGTTCTTCGGGTACATGAACGGCTGGCCGATATGGTACTTATAGGCCATTGCAGCGAGCGTCGGCACCTTGGCGATCAGGCGGATCGAAGCGACCATGCGCTGATGCGGATCGGTGATGTCGGTCGAGTCGTGGTAGAAGGCGGACATAGCGCCAACGCAACCGACCATGACAGCCATTGGATGCGCATCGCGACGGAAGCCGGTGAAGAACTTCGTCATCTGTTCGTGGATCATCGTGTGACGGGTCACGCGATAATCGAAATCGGACTTCTGGGTTGCAGTCGGCAGTTCACCGTAAAGCAGCAGGTAGCAGGTTTCGAGGAAATCGCCGTGCTCGGCAAGCTGGTCGATCGGATAGCCGCGATAGAGCAGGGTGCCTTCGTCGCCATCGATATAGGTGATCTTGGATTCGCAAGAAGCAGTCGACGTGAAACCCGGATCGTAAGTGAACGCATGCGAATTCTTGTAAAGCGGACCGATGTCGACGACGTCCGGCCCGACAGTGCCTTGTCGCACAGGCAGATCGAACGTATTGCCGTCGAGAGTAAAGCTGGCTGTCTTAGCTGACATCATGTTTCCTTTCATGTCCACTTTGCCGCCGTTGGCGGCAGTATTGTATTCGCTGCTATAACTTGTCTGTATCTCTTGGCGGGCGTCCCAAAATGACGGGATGCCCGATTTTTAACGCATTACGGCTACGATTTTGATCGCCAAACTATCCCAAACCGTCCGCGATGCAATGCGAAATTTGAACTATTTAAGCGAGCTATGTCACGTCAGCGTGAATGATAGCACCTTAACCGATTTGATCGCGAATACGGCCCAAAGACTCGTCGCGACCCAGTACAAAAAGCACATCAAAGACGCCCGGCGAGGTAGCGCGACCGGTCAGGGCGGCACGCAATGGTTGCGCAATCTTGCCCAGTTTCAGTCCGGTTTTCTCTGCATGGGCGCGAACCACCGCATCCAGTGATTCAATGGTCCACTCTCCGGCAGCTTCCAGATCCGGCAGCACGGACTTCAAAACGGCGCGGCCTTCTTCGTTGAGCAGCGAGGCGGCTTTTTCGTCGAGATCGAGCGGGCGGGCAGCAAAGATAAATTTCGCGCCATCTGCAAGTTCGACGAGCGTCTTGGCGCGGTCCTTCAGACCGGACATTGCCGCGAGGAGCTGAGCGCTGCGCTTGTCGTCGAGCGCTGCGGCCAGTTCCTTGCCGCCTTCGATTTCCGGCAGAACTGCAATCAGAGCGTCGAACAGGGCTTTGTCGTCGCTACCACGCATGTAAAGGCCGTTGATCGCTTCGAGCTTCTGGAAGTCGAAACGGGCAGCGCCCTTGTTGATGTCCGTCACGTCGAACCATTCGATCATCTGCTCGGTCGACATGATTTCGTCGTCGCCATGGCTCCAGCCAAGACGCACCAGATAATTGCGGAGCGCTGCGGGCAGGTAGCCCATGGCGCGATAGGCATCCACGCCGAGAGCGCCGTGACGCTTGGAGAGCTTTGCACCATCCGCACCATGGATCAGTGGGATATGCGACATCTGCGGCACATCCCAGCCCATGGCGTCATAGATCACGGTCTGACGCGCTGCATTCGTCAAATGATCGTCGCCGCGAATAATGTGCGTGACGCCCATGTCGTGATCATCAACGACAACCGCGTGCATGTAGGTCGGTGTGCCGTCAGAACGCAGAATGATGAAATCATCGAGATCCTTGTTGGGGAAGCGCACATCGCCCTGTACGGCGTCGCGCACGAGGGTTTCGCCTTCCTGCGGGGCCTTGATGCGAATGACCGGCTTTACGCCTGCAGGCGCTTCAGAGGGATCACGGTCGCGCCAACGACCATCATAACGCGGCGGGCGGCCTTCGGCACGCGCCTTTTCGCGCATTTCTTCCAGCTCTTCCGGCGTCGTGTAGCAATAATAGGCTTTGCCTAGAGCGACGAGTTCTTCGGCGATTTCGCGGTGACGCGGCGCGCGCTCGAACTGCGAGATCGCATCGCCTTCCCAATCGAGGCCAAGCCATGTCAGGCCGTCAAGAATGGCGGCGGTGGCTGCATCTGTGGAACGTTCACGGTCGGTGTCTTCGATACGCAGCAGCATCTTGCCGCCGGTATGCTTGGCATAGAGCCAGTTGAACAGGGCTGTACGGGCACCGCCGATATGAAGATAACCCGTGGGCGAAGGGGCAAAACGGGTGACGACCGGTTTCGACATGGTAGCTCCACTCTATTGCGCGCCCGTCAAGACAGCGGCAATTGCCGGGGCAGGGGCGCAAACCTGAATTCTGATGCTCGCCGCCAAGAGCGAGGACGAGGATTTCTATAACGAAAGCCTCTCGATTTCGACTGGCGTTCATGTAGCATAGGCAGCACTACGCGCAAGGGCTTCGCGTTTGTTTCGGCTCCTTGCGGCATTGTTCTTTTGGGGTATTTCGACAAAAAGACCTTTTTTGCAGTCAGGCGGGGGCATGACGCGCTTAGGTGATATGGCCAAGGCCTCGGATGAGGCCGATGAGCGGGCGCTTGTCAAAAGCCTGCCCGATGGCCTGACGCGCTCCTATCTCCCCGAACCTTGGCCCGAACCTGCAACAACGCCTGCCGATCATGATAATCAGGACCAGCCGTCCGACGCGAAACCAACCGGCTGGCGCTACACCGTTGCCGATATTGCGAGAAACACTCCCGCGGTTTTCGCGGAAGCCATCCAACTCGAAACGGCGCGTGGAATTTTCTTCCTGCTCATTCCGATTTTCAGTGGTTTGGGCGCAGTGGTCTATTTCACCTTCTCCTTCGAGCCGGATTGGATGCCCATTCTGGCGCTGCTGGCTGGGCTGACAATCGTCCGCATACTGGCGCGGAAGCATTTTTTTGCCGGGCAGCTGCTGACCCTCGCGCTTGCTTTCCAATTGGGGCTTGCCAGCGGAAAGTGGGAAACCGAACGCATGGCGACACCAATGCTCGGTTCCGATGTATCGACGCGTGTTACTGGCCGGGTTGTCGCGCTGGATGCGCAGGATAATGGAAGCTGGCGTATCACACTCGATTTGCTGACAACAGAACGCCCAACGCTGCGCTTTTCACCGACACGCATTCGGATTAATGCCCTGTAGGGGGGGGTTACCTTTGTCACACAACCAAGTTGTCGACGGGGTGACGCAGGGTGTTGAATAATAAAGAGAAATTGTACGCAAGACGCTAACGCTAGCTTGGCGAAGAATGAAAATTCCAGCGAGAAAAACCCACTAAAGCGCGCAGCCTTTGTCACAAATTCGCGCATTCTTCACGCATTGTTCTGTCAATAGCGTTGACGAGAACGCATTGTGGCAAGAGCTTGATAAGAAAAGCTCTTTCTGAAGAAGCCCGCTCTCCTTCCGACAAACTATTGCGATTTCTGGAGAGAGGTGGCCACTTCCTTGGTGCCGCCCGCAACGCCGCTAACCGTCAAATCGCTTGACAGTTAGTCAGGCAATTTGACGGTTAGGTTAAGTTATTGAAAAATTGAGATTTAAATCGCTCGCGGGGGATGGCGGGTCTTCGAGAAACCGTAAAGCTCTAAAACGCCTGAAATGCGTTAGAATGCTGAACCGGCGCAAAAGGTACTTTTGAAATAATTCACTGCATTTTTCAGTCGCGTCCCGTCAACCGAATAACCTAATGGCTGGTTATGTTGATTTCCGCACCGGTCAGTGACACCGTATTTTATAGGGCATTGCCCTCCAAAGGTAATCGTCGTGAATGGGTCGCCCTTTTCAGCAGATATCAGCTGTCCGAAGTCGTATAAATCAACAGCGGAACTGTTCGGTATATTGTCGCCAGAAAGCTGCACGGCGTATTGGCAGTCATTCACTTGCGAGACGGTGACGAACTGCTCAGGCAAATTTTTACCGTCAACAGTGATTCGGTATTTTGCTGTTGAGCCGTGTCCTACCTGCTGAAGCCGCACCATCTCGCCATTCGATTCAATCTCTCTGCCGTCTTCAAGTCCGAGAAGTATAAATGCCACCGTCTCGCTCGCTGTTTGTCGCTCAGACGCGAAAGCAGTTGTCGTTACAAACAAAGAGGCAATAGCCAGGAATGTCGATTTTTTGCGGAAGTGTGTCTTAGTCTTCATCGAATCCACGTTTCCCCTAGTATCTAACGAAATCGACAAAGCGTCCTCGTGATATGTGTCGCCATTAATAGCTGTTTAGCTTGGTTGGTTGGGATAATTTTGGCGATAAAATACCCGCTTAGAAATGATTTTCTTACCATTGATATACTAGCAATAGATGCCTGCGAGGTGCCAAGCAGCCAGAGAATTATGATAGATATTCTCACAAGCATTAAGCCTGACGTTTGCCAGTACCGGGTGCAGCCGCAGCTTCATCAAGCCGTTTCTTCAAATGATAGCGTAAGAGGGGTAGGTTCGCCTCTATCTCGTCCCGATCTTTGAGATCAGACACTCGTTCTGAGAGTTCATTATATAACATCGCTGCCTCGGTCGTCGCTTTGGTTCCCGGCAGTTTTATGCCGTATTCGGCATGAACGCTTTTGACGAGCACAACCAGATTTTCCAAAAGACCTGTGTCGATTGTTGCCCTGTTGGGGCTGGCGTTATGTTCTATTTTAGGCGCTTCAAATTGATGCGCGGTGCTCGGCAACGGATCGTCGTTCCGCGATAACCCCTTCGTAAGTCTCGCTAGAAGCGACATGGGACTGTCCAGCGGTTCGCCACTACCTGTCGCTAACCATTCGATCCGGTATCCTGTAACCCGTGCGGTATCCACGAGTAGAGACATTCGTGGCTCAGTCTTACCGGCGAGCTGATCTCCGAGCGTACGACGCGGCATACCTATGAGCTCGGCAAGTTTGTTCAACCCACCCACCGTATCCGCAGCCGCTTTTATCCTGTCTCTAAACTCGCTCATTCAAAAATGGCGATATTCCGCCATGGCTATAGCGAAATACCGCTTGTTGCCATAGCGAAGAATCGCTATACCTCTTGTTGGCAGACTGCTTCGGCAGGCTGCGCTTGTCCCAAGTGAACCGAAAGAAAGCGAACGCTGCAACGTCCGCTTTCATCAGGAGTAATCCAATGAATAAAACCGTCCGATGGACCCCGAAAAGAATCCTATGCGAAATCCACGAACGCGGAATGACGCTTGAACAACTGGCCCTTCGCAACGGGCGCAACCCAAGCTCTTTCCGCAATATATGGACCCGTCCCAACAGCATAAACGAAACTATCATTGCCGAATTTCTCGAAATGAAGCCGGAAATGCTGTGGCCGAACCGTTATCCCAAATCGACTACACGAGTATACGATAGCGCAAAGTATGGACCGTTAGAAAGTCAAAAATCTAACGTCGTTTTTGACAGAAAGGCAGCGGCATGACCGGCCCTTTGTCAAAGTTGATGCGCGTGTCTGACAAAGCCGCCTTTGCGGACGCATTTTCCTTCTGGGCTGCCTTGTCGGTCGTACTCGGCATTATGTTTTTCGCTGAGATCGCTTTCATCGCTTCCATCATTGGGAGTGTGAAATGACGAAGTCTGTAGTTGTACCAGCGCCAGAAATTGTAAGGCCCGCATTTCAGCACATTCGGATTTCAGACATTGATGTCCCCGATGATCGTGCCCGCGAGCTAGATCAGGATTGGGCGCAGGCGCTAGCTTTCTTGATTGCTGCGCAGGGTCTGATCAATCCGATCACAGTTCGCTTGGTAGCCGGGCGTCCGCGCCTTGTCGCTGGCCTGCATCGCTATGGCGCTTTCGTTTTGCTCGAATGGGAGACAATCCCGGCATGCATTTCTAATGCAGAGAACGATGATGAAGCCCGCCTTGAAGAGGTAATGGAAAACCTCGGTCGTCATGAATTGAAGGCGCTCGACCGCTGCCACCATTTGTTTGAACTCAAGCGTGTGCATGAGCGTCTGTATCCAGAGACGAAGAACGGCGGCGACCGTGGAAATCAACATACAGGGGGCAGAACGCAAAAATTTCGTTCTGCCAACCTTGGCGATGAAGTGTTCGGTTTTGCTGCCGCAACAGCAGAGAAGACCGGCTTTTCGCGCAGGTCGATAGAGATTGCTGTCAAAATCTGGAAGGACCTTTCCGTCGCTTCGCGCCAGCACTGCGTGGGAACGTGGCTTGCAGATCATCAGGCGGGGCTGAAACAGCTTTCGGAGCAATCTCATGCGGATCAGGCAAAGGTGCTTGAAATTCTGTTTGGCGACACGCCACGAGCCACGAACGTTCCGGACGCTCTCACCATTCTCGCTAACGGTCGGGTGAAAACTCACCTTGAAAAGAAGATCGAGAAGGCCGGAAACACTCTGAAAAGTCTTCCGAACGAGGTAGCCGGGGCGCTTGTCGCAACTGATACCGATGCCCGCCTTGCCGAAATGCAAAAGAGCATCGCCACGCTGAGTAAATTTTTCGGCAAACTCGAAGATGACGAACTGGATAAGGTCGTCGCTGATCATGAGGATCGCATCGTTGCCTCGCTTCAACGCCGGGGACGTATCTGATCATGAGCCGCCGTCGCGACCCCTTCACCCTCGACATTTTCCGCGACTACGAGCCGCCTGCCGGTGTGGTCGTGCGTCACGATCCGGAGTTTTCAAAGGGTGGGACGCTCGACGTGCAGATTTCGCGGATTTTGTCTGCCGCAATGGAGCGCTCAGGCAAGACCCGCGAAGCTATAGCGGATGAAATGTCGGCCTATCTCGGCCATCGCGTGTCAAAGGACATGCTGGACGGTTACGCCAGCCCGGCCAGACGTGATCACAAGATTACGTTGGAGCGATTTATCGCCCTGATCGACGTGATCGATTCACAGGAGCTTCTGGCGTTTGTCTGTTCTTTCCTTGGCATGGTGGCCGTGCCGGAAAAGTACTCGGAAATCATCGAACTTTGGCGGCGTGAGCGCGCGATTGAAGAACATACGCGCGCCCGTGACGGCCTTTTGAGCAGCCTGCGAGGGTTGAAATGAATAGTCTTGTCCCTGTCAATCAGACCAAAGCAATAGCGGCCGTTCCCATGAAGGAATGGTTCAGTGCGCAGGAAATTGCTGATGCACAGGTCCGTTTGCGCCTGACCGTTATGCCGCAGACGAAGCAGGGTGTGATCAATTACGTTAAGCGAAATGATTGGCACAGCTTTGCCGAACAGCATCGCGAACGCGAAGCGCGCGGCGGCGGCTACGAATATCATATATCGCTTTTTCCCGACGCACTGCGCGCGGCGATTCTGGCCGAGCGCAGCACGGAAATTACGCTTGTAGAAACACAGGCCAAAAAGAACCGCGAACTGGCGAAACGGTCGGCGCTTTCGACAGCCAGTCTGTCAGCCCGGCAACGCGAAGTGATGAATGCGCGCGCAACCATTCTGTCCGCTGTCGAAATGTTGCAGGTGGGGCACGGTATGTCCCGTTCACAGGCCATACGCTGCTTTGTCCAAGACGCCGAAGCTACTGGCATTTCTGAGGACGTCCTAGCGACGGCGAATGACCGTGCTGGCGCAGCTAGTAAGAATATCAGCGGCAGAACCATACACAGGTGGTTTGAGAAGCGAGATGAAATCGGCCTTGGTGCACTTGCCCCTTTGCCGACCAAGGAAAAGCAGGAAATTCCGGCGTGGTTCTGGCAGTTTCTTCGCTTCTATGCACAGCCGCAAAAGCCTGCTCTTTCTGAGACGTTAGAGAAGTTCCTGAAGGCTTGGCCCGCTCATCTGGTTGCACCGAATTACGATCAGGTGCGTCGCCTGATGAACCGGCTGGATGAAAGCTTTGGGACGCTGGAGCGTCATCGTGGCCGAGAAGGCTCGCTCACGATCAAGAGCCGCATGGCCTATGTCATGCGCTCGACCGACGATCTGCTGCCGACATGCGTTTATACGGCTGACGGCAAGACATTCGACGCCGAGGTACAACATCCGCTCCACGGCCAGCCTTTTCGGCCGGAGATCACCTCTGTGGTTGATGTTGCTACCCGTAAGTGCGTCGGCTTTTCGGTCGGCTTGGCGGAAAACACTATCGGCGTTGTCGATGCACTGCGTCATGCCTGCGAGGAAAACGGCATTTGCGCGATCTTCTATGTGGACCGTGGACCGGGCTTCAAAAATGATGCGCTAGACAACCAGTTGACCGGCGTGATTGGCCGTCTTGGCATCACGAAACTGCATTCGCTGCCATACAATTCTCAGGCGCGCGGCATCATCGAACGTTTCAACGGCTCGGTGTGGAACCCGCTTTCCAAAGAGTTCGACACTTATATTGGTGCCGACATGGACCGGCAAGCCAAACAGCGGGCGTTCAAAGAAACGCGGCGCGACATCAAGACGTTAGGAACTAGCCGCCGTCTGCCATCATGGGAACAATTTCTAACGGCCTGCCGGAATGCAATTGCCGCATACAATGCGAAGTCGCATTCGGAGCTACCGGGCAAGATGTCGCCCAACCAGTATTGGGAATATCACCAGTCTAAGGGTTTCGAGATCGTTCCGGTATTGGAAGCTGAAAGCAACGATCTGTTCCGCCCGTATTCGCGCCGCAAGACCAATCGCGCACTCGTCGAGTTTCTCGGCAACAGCTACTTCCATCTCGATCTGGAGCGTTACCACGGCGAATATGTGCTTGTCGGTTACGATATTCACGATGCGTCCAAGGTTTGGGTCCGCGAGATCGAGATGATGGACGGCGAAGAGGCTATGGGCCGTCTGATCTGCATAGCGATCTTTTCGGGCAACGAAGAGCGTTACATTCCGCTCACGATGGAACGCGCCGCACTTGAAAAGCGCGCCAATGCACGTGCCAAGCGGCTTAACGATCATCTGGCGGAAGTCGAGGCCGAACTGTCTCCAGCCCGCTTCCTTGAGGCGAGCGCAACCGCGCCAATGCCGATTATTGATATCACGCCAGAGCCGGTATCGGCTCCCAATGTGGAAATTCTGGCCGATTACCAGAGGCCAGCTGAACCGGAAATGCCCAAGCGCCGCACCTTCGCTTCTGACGAAGAGCTAGCCGCTTGGGCAATCCAAAATCCAGAAAGTTTAACGAGTAATCAGGTTCGCGTCTTGCGCGGGTGCTTACAGCAGCCAACCGCAATTGAACTCTTTCGACTGTCAGGCATCGACTTGGAAGCCCTTCGCAACGTCCTCCGTGCCGTCGCCTGACAATCTCAACACAAAGGAAAATACGCATGAAAAACCAATTTGTCGAGACAGCGAACGTGAAGCGCTTCCTTGGAGCCTTGTCGGCCTTGGAACAGCGCGGCGCGCAGGAAGCTTGTCTCGTCGTTATCGACGGTCAACCGGGACTTGGCAAAACCACCACCCTGAAACATTGGGTTGCGCAGAATGGTTGCGTGTATCTGCGCGCTAAAAAGGAGTGGTCGCCAAGCTGGTTCATGAATGAACTGCTGGAAAACCTTCGTGTAACGCCGCCGCATTCCTTCGCGAAAAAGTATGCCAAGGCGTTAGAAGAACTCGCGATGCGCCAAAACTCGGCCATGTTGGACCGACGCACCTTCGGTCTGGTCATTGATGAAGCGGACCATATTTCCTCGAAATCCAGCATCCTCGAAACCATCCGCGATATCTCCGACATGATCGAACTGCCGACCATCCTAGTCGGCATGGGCAAAGTTGCCGATCATCTGGCGCGCTTCCCGCAGGTCGCTTCCCGCGTTTCGCAGCGGGTCAGCTTTCAGCCAGCATCCAAAGAAGACGTGAAAGCGCTGATTGCCTCGCGATGCGAGGTGCAGGTTGCCGATGATCTGATTGATTTCGTGCTCAAGGTTAGTCAGGGGCTTAACCGCGAAGTTCTGGAAGCTATCGCCAATATTGAGCGTTTCGGCATGCGGTCGGAAGTTGGCGAGCAGGGTGTAACACTTGCCGATATGGCCGGTCAGGTCATCATGAACAACCGCCATAGCAATAAGCCGGTCCTGATCCCGGAGGCATTCTGATGAAGTGTGCACCCGGAGAGGCATCCACGATGCTCTTGCAGCATCTGCGTGATGGATCGTGTCAGACCTTGGATCAGTTGGACGCTGTGCTGCCACTGACCCGTCGCCAGATTTCAGATGGCGCTGCCACATTGATCCGCCGCGATTACTTGGATCGGGTCGAGCTTGGTTGCTATTGCCTTACGTCAGCTGGTGTAGCTGCATCGGATAGAGGCGAGCAGATTACGTCCGGCCCGAAAGGCCCGCTCACATGTAAGAGCCGCCGCAAATGGCGCAGCACGTTGCGCCAGCGGGCTTGGACTGCGATGCGCATGAGCGGAACATTTTCGGTCAGTGAGTTGGTGATTGCGGCGTCGAAGGACGACAAACAGCCAGAAGTCAATCTGCTCGATTATCTGCGCGCTCTGTCTCGCGTCGGCTACGTGGCTGTTTTACCAGCAGCGCGTGGCGGTCTGAGGCGGAACAGCAAAAACGGCAAGCGCTTTCGTCTGTTGAAGGACACGGGGCCAATTGCACCTGAATGGCGGTCACGCAAGGGCGTCGTCTGGGATCGCAATCTTGACCAGCTGGTCGAGGAGGTTCCATGCGCCAGATGAACCTCATGACATTGGCTGATCCGAAGTGGGTCGAGGTTTTGCGTGCCGAGGCGGAAAAACCAAAGCGCACAAAACAGGCCATTGCCAATGAACTCGGCGTTTCCCGCACGGCGATATCGCTGATCTGTGACGGGAAATATTCCGCCCGCATGGACAAGGTTTCGGCGAAGATCGCGCCGAAGGTCATGGCTTTGTACGCTTGCAAGGTGTGGTGTCCACACCTTCGCGCTGATCTGACGCCGGACGCCTGCCGTCATCACGCAACCGAGGCGATGCCGAAGAGCGATCCGGCCAAGCTGCGTCATTGGGTGGCCTGCCGGAACTGCCCGCACAATCCCGTTTCCGAGAAAACTGAGGTGAAAGATGCTGTCTGACAGTGTGGTGCAGTGGCGCGCCGTTCTGATGCCGCTCGTCAAAAACGCCGATGCGCCAGAAATGCTTCTAACGCTGCGAATGTTCGAGCTGGAAGTGCGGCACATGGAGATGACGATTGAGTATCTGACCGGCCGTCCTCACGCCCCGCTGAATGACCAGCTTCTTTCCTTTCCGTCATCATCTGAAGAACTCCCGAAGGAGAACATCAATGTTATCTGAAA
>Ga0153948_1001259_pt1 | contig 13036 bp, 11 predicted proteins | sample TSNJ032MetaG_FD_104696 | JGI IMG/M metagenome (GOLD analysis project Ga0153948, IMG submission 104696) | Attine ant fungus gardens microbial communities from New Jersey, USA - TSNJ032 MetaG | ecosystem: Host-associated > Fungi > Mycelium > Unclassified | place: USA: New Jersey, Wharton State...
CCAGCATCTGGCCGGCATGAAGGACAGTCGCGTCATCGTCGCCATCAACAAGGACGAAGAAGCGCCGATCTTCCAGGTTGCCGATTATGGTCTCGTCGGTGATCTCTTCACCGTGCTGCCGGAAATGGAAAAGATGGTCTGATCTTTCCGACGGAGCGACAAAATGAAAAACCCCGCATAAGCGGGGTTTTTGTTGGTCAGTCTGCCAGCACCAGCAGATCGTGTGCCGCGAAATGCACGGTCACCTTGTCGCCGCGTTGCGGTGGCGGATGGGTCGGATCATTGAACGTGTCGAAGGACAGGCGGTTTTTGCCGAGCGCCACGCGCGTGCGGATGACGGAGCCCAGGAAATGCACATCTTCGATGGTCGCATCCAGCGATGTGTCGTGGCTCTTGCGCGCTTCAAGGCTGATGGCTTCAGGGCGCAGCGCCAGCGTCACCGGCTTGCCCTTCGGATGATGGCCAAGCGTGTCGCGCACGGTGATCATGCGGCCGTCGAGGTCGATGCCGTTCTTCTCCGGTTCACTGACCGAAGCTTCCAGCATGTTCAGCGTGCCGACGAAGGAGGCCACAAAGCGTGAGGCCGGACGGTTGTAAATGTCGAAAGGCGAGCCGATCTGGTCGGCGCGGCCTTCATGCATAACGACGATGCGATCGGAAATCGACAGCGCTTCTTCCTGATCATGCGTTACGAAAACCGTCGTGATGCCGAGCTTTTGCTGGATGGTGCGGATTTCCTCGCGCAGGCTGATGCGGATCTTGGCATCAAGCGCCGAGAGCGGCTCATCGAGCAGCAGCACCTGAGGCTTGGTGGCGAGCGCGCGGGCAAGCGCCACACGCTGCTGCTGGCCGCCAGACATCTGATAGGGATAGCGATCCGCCAGATGATCGAGGCGGATGAGGCCGAGCATTTCCTTCACCGTGGCGTCGATTTCCGCCTTCGGCTTGCCGGCAACGCGCAGGCCGAACGAAACGTTCTGCGCGACCGTCATGTTTGGAAACAGTGCATAGGCCTGAAACACCATGCCAATATTGCGCTGGTTCGGCTTGAGGTCCACCACGTCGGTGCCGTTGATCTCGATGGAGCCGTTATCCGGATCTTCGAAACCGGCGATCATCCGCAGCACGGTGGTCTTGCCGCAGCCCGATGGCCCGAGGAAGGAGACGAATTCGCCCTTTTCCACGGCGAGGTTGAAATCGTGGACGACGGTATTGGCGCCGAAGCTCTTTTTCAGGTTCTTGATATTGAGAAAAGCCATGAACGTTACCCGGCGGTTGTCTTGAATTTATTGAGGCGCGAAACGAGCTGCAACATGATGATCGCCAGCCACGTAATGCCAAACGAAATGATCGCCAGCGCAGACGGTTCGTAGGCGCGGTTGGCGCCGACCAGCTGGAGATAGGGTCCGAAAGCCGGACGGTTCAGAAGCGAAGCCAGCGTGAATTCACCGATGACGATGGCAAAGGTGATGAAGGCGCCGCTCATCACGCCCGAAATCACATTCGGGAAGATGACCTTGAACATGATGGTGGGCCAGCTTGCACCAAGGCTCTGGGCGGCTTCCGTCAGCGTATTCACGTCGATGGTGCGCATGGCTGTGTCGACAGCGCGATACATGTAAGGCAGCGACAATGTCATATAGCCAAACATCAACAGCACGTCGGTTGCGCGTGTGGACGCGGTGAACGGCAGCCACGAAGACGAGTTGTAGATGCGCAGATAGCCGAACACGATGACGATGGCCGGAATGACCAGTGGCATCAGGGTGATGAATTCCATCACCGGGCGCAATTGCGGCAGGCGCAGGCGCACCCAATAGGCGGTTGGCACAACCAGCAGGACACCGAAAATGATGGTCAGAATACCCAGCAGGATCGAATAGCCGAAGGTCGCCTGGAAATTCGGATCGGTGAAGACGACGCGATAGGCGTCGAAGGAATATTCGCCGCGCCGCATACGCAGCGAGAATTCGAACGTGCCAATGAGCGGCACGAGGAAGTAGACCGCGCCAATGAAGAAGGCGATCCACGCTCCGATTTTCTGAGCCGTCGAGCCTTTCATCGCTGCCACCTTTCGGCGCGCATACGCAGCCAGATATAGATCAGATTGGATATGCCGGTGATGACGATCATGCCGAGCGCCAGCGCATAGCCGAGATTCTGGTTATGCAGAACGTCACCGCGGATCTGCGCATAGAGCAGGATAGGCACGATGTTGAGCGACGAGCCGGTCAGCGCATAGGCGGTTGCAATAGCGCCGAAGGCATTGGCGAAAAGCAACAGCGTTGTGCCGAGCAGGCTTGGCCATAGGATCGGGAAGGCCACCATGCGCCAGTATTGCGCATTGGTTGCACCGAGGATCGAGGAAGCCTCGCGCCATTCTTTCTTCAGACCGTCCAGCGCTGGCGTCAGGATGAGCACCATCAGCGGGATCTGGAAGAAGAGATAGGTCAGCGTCAGGCCGAAGAAGCTGAGGAGGTTGAAGCCGGTCGAATAGAGATTGAAGCCGAACCACTCACGCAGCAGGATTGTCACGAAGCCGGTGCGCCCGAGCGTCGCCAGAAAGGCGAAGGCGAGCGGTACGCCAGCAAAGTTGGACGCCACGCCGGAGAAGGTCAGAACGGTCGGGCGCAGCCATGACGGCAGATTGCCCAACACCACGGCCCAGGCCAGAAAGAAGCCGATGATCGCGCCGCCGATGGCCGATGCAAGGCTGACCTTGATCGAAATCCAGTAGGCGCTCATGATCTGCGGCTGGAACAGGTCGTTGATGTTCTGGAGCGTGAAATTGCCCGCCGGGTCCTGAAACGCACCGATGATGAGATACATCGTCGGCCAGATCAGGAAGAGAATGGCGAAGAGGAAAAACGGCGCCACGCCAAGCCATGTCAACGGTAGTCGGCGTTTGCGAACGCTTCCGACCGGGCTGGCTGGGGCTGCTGTATCGGCTACTGAACTCATGCGCTCTTTCTTCGGCTGTTCGTTTCGCACGCGCTGCGTGCGGAAACAGGCAAGATACACGACAGATCCGTCGAGTAGAGGCCAAAAAACGGGAAAATCGGAATTGGACCAACCGGGAGATGCCCGGCTGGTCCAACACCTTTTTCACAGGTTCATCGTCAGAAACGAACGAAGTCGCTTACTTGACGTTGGCGCCGACGACGCTGTCCCATTCCTTGGTGATCGTTGCCTGTGCGGCGTCAATCTGTTCCAGGGTCGGGAAGATTGCCTTTTCATAGGCAGTAGCGTCCGGCAGCTTGTCGAGCAGATCCTTCGGGATCTTGCCAGCCTTGCTCATCGCATTGAAGCGGATCGGGTGGCAGTAGCCCTTCAGATAGCCGATCTGGCCTTCATCCGAATAGATGTGTTCCATCCAGAGCTTTGCAGCGTTCGGATGCGGTGCGTAGGCGCTGATGGCCTGCACGTAGACGCCGGCAATCACGCCCGTCTTCGGGATGATGGTGTCGACTTCCGGGTTGCCCTTCAGCGTGTCGCGGTCGGCGAGCGCGTTGTAATCCCAACGGATGACGATTGGCGTCGAGCCCTGTGCCAGCGATGCGGCCTTGCCGATAACCGGAACGAAGTTGCCCTTTGCATTCAGGTCCTTGAAGAATTCGAGGCCCTTCTTGCCAGCGGCTTCGCCCGGCTCTGCGCCAGCAGCAATACCGGCAGCGTGAACGCCGAGGATCGCCTGTGCCGAAACGCGCGGATCGCCAGCGAGCGAAACGGAATTGGCATAGTCGCTCTTCAGGAGGTCAGCCCAATCCTGTGGAGCGTCCTTGATGATGTCCTTGTTCACTTCGAAGGCCAGAACGCCGTAATAGTCGCCGTACCAGTAGCCTTCGGCATCCTTGGCGCTATCCGGAATTTCGTCCCAGGTCGAAACCTTGTAAGGCTGGATCAGGCCGTCTTTCTTGGCCGAGGTGCCGAAAGCAAAGCCGACGTCGATGACGTCCGGAGCCTGCGGGCCCTTATTGTCCTTGTTGGCCTTGATGGCTTCGATTTCATCGCCCGAACCGGCATCCGGGTTCAGTTCGTTGACCTTGAGGCCATACTTGTCCTTGAAGCTCTGGATGATTTCGCCATAGCCGCACCAGTCGTGCGGGAGTGCGATGGTGGTCAGTTCGCCTTCTGCCTTGGCTGCAGCGATCAGTTCGGCGGACGGCGCGGCAGCGGCGATGGAAACTCCGGCAACGGCGATAGCGGTCGAAAGCGACAGCAGACGCGCTGTATAGCTAAGCATTGTTTGACTCCCCTAATATAGGTCGACGAAAGCCCCCGGCCAATTCCGGAGCCCGCCTACCCGTTACCCGCCCGACATGACGGTTGGATGACAGTTTGCTGCTTGTCACAAATTGCCAACAGCAGAAAGTGAAACACGTTTTCAGTAGCTTAGCAATTCATCCCTGTGGGGAAGGGTCATTTTTATGACAAGAAATGTGACAGAAGTTTCGCGGTTGTCACATTTTGGGCGGAAGCTGTTCCCGCTACGACAAGGATTTGCCTGCTCGCGGCGTGGTTGTGTTTTCCATCCCCTCAAACGAAAAAACCCGAAAGGTTTATGAACCTTTCGGGTTTCGTATGAAAGCTTGGGAGGATGCTTTCAGGGTGTCTTTTTCCAATCCGCCGGACGGGTTAGTGCCCGCCGCCGCCGCCACCGCCTGCTTGCTTGGGCTTGCGCAACAGGATCGCGCAGACAGCCAGCGTGCAGAACATCATCGTCAGGATGAAGAACACGTCGATGAAGGACAGGAGCGTTGCCTGTTGCCGAACCATGCCCGACAATTTGGCGATTGCGATAGTCGGGCCGTCGAGACCGGCGGCATTGTATTTCGCCGTCAGGTTGGCGACCATCTGCTCGGCTTCCGCATTGCCCCAGCGCACATGTTCGGCAAGCCGGTCATAATGCATGTCGCCGCGGCGCGTCAGGATGGTGTTGATGACGGCAAGGCCAACAGCGCCGCCGAGGTTACGCGTCAGGTTGAAGAGGCCCGACGCGTTCTTCAGCAGGGCAGGCGGCAGCGTGCCCAGCGCCAGATTGTTGATCGGCACCATGCACAGCATCAGCGAACAGCCGCGCAGGATCTGCGGGAGCAGCAATTCGTGGAAATCCCAGTCGGCGGTCAGGCCGGTGACCATCCATGTACCTGCGGCAAAGCCGAGGAAGCCGATCATCATCATCAGGCGCGGGTCCATGCGATTGGACAGGAAGCCCGCGACCGGCGCTGTAAAGAACATGGCAAGACCGCTGACGAACAGCGCTTCGCCGATCTGCAACGCATCATAGCCGCGCACGCTGGCGAGATAGAGCGGATAGAGATAGGTGAGGCCGTAAAGCCCGACGCCCATGACGAAGGAAAACAGCGAGCCGAACGCGAAATTGACGTTCTTGAAGGCACGCAGATCCACGATGGGTTCTTCGGATGTGAAGGCTCGATAGAAGAACACAATGCCGCCAACCGTCATGACGATGGTCAGGATGAAGATGGCCTGATCCTGAAGCCAGTCGTTGCGTGGGCCTTCTTCCAGCACATATTCCATGGAGCCGAGGAAGGCAGCCATACCGACAAGGCCCCACCAGTCGAACTTGCTCAAAAGCGAGCTGTCGCCTTCGTCGAAGTCGATCAGGTTCCAGGCGGCGATGGTGACGAGAATGCCGGGTCCGACATTGACCAGAAACAGCCAGTGCCAGGAAAAGGCGTGGCTGAGATAGCCGCCGACCGTCGGGCCGATGGTCGGTGCGAGTGTTGCCACGAGGCCGATCATCGGCGAGACGATGGAACGCTTGGACGGCGGGAAGATGGTGAAAGCTGCCGCGAACACGCTGGGGATCATGCCGCCGCCAATGAAGCCCTGAATGGCTCGATAGACGATCATCTGATCAATGTTCGTCGCGGTGGCGCAGAGCATGCTGGCCAGTGTGAAGCCTGCCGCCGAAAGCGTAAACAGCACGCGCGTCGACAACAGTCGCCCGAGGAAGCCGGACAGCGGGATCATGATGACTTCCGCGATCAGATAGGACGTCTGCACCCACGAGATTTCGTCGGAGCTTGCGCTCAGTCCTGCCTGAATTTCGGAAAGCGATGCCGAGACGATCTGGATGTCGAGAATCGCCATGAACATGCCGAAGACCATGGCCAGAAAGGCGACAGCCTTTTTGGGGTCGATGCGGTCATCCGCCGGGGCCATAGGCCCCATTGTCGTGTCTGCGGCCATGACGGCGCACTCCGGAATGAAGCATTTCCAGCAAAAGTACGAAGCGGCTTTGCGTTGGATAATGCGTAAAAATAACGAGAGCGGTTCTGACGATTCCGTAAAACAGGAACCGCTCTGGAAGAGAAGGCGGCGCGGAACTCAAAAGCCGCGCCGCTGCTTATCCTTGCGACAGTCGTATCGTCGAACTGTTAGTTCGACTTGTCTTCAGGGGCGGTACGCGTATCGATGTCCACGACAACGCTCAGACCTGCACGGATTTTGCCGGAGTCCAGCGCATCCTGCGGAATGGCGATACGGACCGGCACGCGCTGCACCACCTTGGTGAAGTTGCCGGTCGCATTTTCCGGCGGCAGAAGCGAGAACACCGCGCCCGATGCCGGGGCAACCGAAACGACCTTGCCGTCAAACTTGGTACCGTCGATGGCGTCGACATAGATATGCGCTGTCTCGCCGGTCTTGATATGGGCGAGCTGCGTTTCCTTGTAATTGGCGTCGATATAGAGCTGACCGACTGGCACCAGTGCTGCGATCTTCTGACCAGCGGATACGAGGTCGCCCTTCTTGCCGGAGAGATTGCCGACCACGCCGTCAAACGGTGCGCGTAATGTAGTGAAGGCCAAATCACGGGCCGCTTTGTCACGAGCAAGTTCTAGCGATTTCGTGCCGCTGTCGGTTTCTTTATACTGCGCATTGAGAACGGCGATATTCGCCTTGGCGGAAGCGATCTGCGCATCGGCGCTGGCGACATTGGCGCGTGCCTGGTCGAGCGACGACTGGGCCGTGTCGAGATCGGCCTGAGCGACAAAACGCGTGTCGTGCAGTTTCTGCACGCGCGTCAAGGTGGACTGCGCATTGGTCAGGACGGCGCTTGCCGCCTGCTTCTGGGCTTCGGCCTGCTGCTCGGTAGCCTGGGCTGCGGTCGTCTGCGCGACGATGCGGGCCAGCGTTTCCTTTTGCGTGGAAAGCTTGGCTTCCGTCTCATCGAGAGCGATCTGATAATCGCCGGAATCAAGCTGGAAGATCACATCGCCAGCCTTGACATGCTGGTTGGCGACGACCGGAATATTGTCGATATAGCCCGTAACTTTCGGTGCAATGGACGCGATATCGCCCTGCACATAGGCGTCGTCGGTCGAAACCATGAAACGGCCTACGGTCCAATAATCATAGCCATACCAGAGACCTGCGGCCACAGCGACGATCAAAACACCCGGCAGCACAACGCGCTTGCCGAAGCCTTTTTTCTCGCCACCTTTCACGTTTCCCTTGTGCGGCGTCTCCTGCGGACGCGCATTGGGTACAGCGTGGGGCTGCGTTCTCTCGTTCTGCGGTGCATCGTTTGTCGCCGGAGCTTCGTCCGGCGTGAAGGTTTTGGCCGTCGGAAACTGGCGAATATCGGCCTGATCTACAGACTTCTTGGCAGTCATAGGAGAAACTTTCTGCACATCCAGTGGATTGAACCGCTCGGTTCGATGTTGACATAATCCAATAAGATGCGCATATCAAGTGATATCGAACCGCTCGGTTCGAAAAAAGTATAAGAGTTTAGTGATATGAAGCCCGAACGGCATACCGAAGGAAGCCCCGATACGCTCACCACGCCTGATCTGGATCGGCATGATGCGGGTGAAGTTGCGGCCAATTTCGTCAAGACGGGCTCAAAATCCGAAAAGCTGGCAAAGTCTGAAAAGTTCAAAGCCAGTACGCTTGCATGCGCGCCTGAAATGGAATGCGGACGCACGAGGCTTGGCGCCGGTCAGGACCCCGCAAAGCGCAGCCAGATACTGGAAGGCGCGCAAAGCGTGTTCCTGCGCATGGGCTTCGACGCTGCCAGCATGAACGATATTACCCGTGAAGCGGGCGTGTCGAAGGGCACGATCTACGTCTATTTCAACAGCAAGGAAGACCTGTTCGTCGCTTTGTGCGAACACTACCGCCACACCATGTTCAGCACTCTGATCGGCAAGCTGGACAATGGTTTCTCCAATCGTGAGGAACTAACGGAGTTCGGCATTGCGCTGGTGACGTTGATTACGTCTTCGACCGCTATTCGCGCGCAGCGCATCGTTCTGGGCGTCAGCGAGCGCAAGCCGGAGCTTTCCGCCCGTTTCTATGACAGGGGTCCGAAGCGCAGTCTGGTCGCCATGGCCGTCTATTTGGAGAAGATGATCGAGGATGGCGTTCTGGAGCCGTTCGACGTTGATCGGGTCGCCTACCAGCTCTCCGATTTGTTTCTGGCCGGGCTTTATCGCCCGCGTCTCTTCGGTGTGATTGCCGACGAGCCATCAGACGAAGCCATCCGCAAAAATGTGGAAACGGCGGTGGATTTCTTCTTCAGGGCTTACGGCAAGACTAGTTAAGGGCTTATTTGTTCCAATTGGGAACAAGCTTTTTGAAACTGTGCCTTATTTTCACTCTGTTCTTGTGTGTAACAACTTGCGGCACAATAATTGCGAGTTGCCATGAGGCATATTTTTTTTGTCACTTATAAACAATTAAGCAGTTTGTCGGGCGCGATTCGAAACATAGTCGCCAGCAGGACATAAGGCGACGGACCGAAAGCTTAAGCGGCTTGATTCTTAAGGATATTTCGCATGACTCTTGACCTGATTCATTTTCCAAATTTCAAGAAGACCTTTTTTGGAGCAGCATTTCAGAGCGATACGCTCACACTTTTGACCCGCATCCGCGATGAAGTCGGCTGCCGGCACATCATGCACGCCTATCGTGGCCGCATGAATGAGTGCGCCAAGCTCAATTCCAACGATCTGACGCTGGTGATGACCGTTCCGACCGCCTGGTCGGCGCGCTATTCGACGAAGAACTACTTCGCCATCGATCCGATCTTTCAGGAGGATGCACCCTATTTCTCCAATGACGGCAGCGGCATCGTGCATGATCTGCAGGAAGACGCCAATATCTGCCCATCGGTTGCGGAACTGCTGCAGGACGCTGAAAAGCACGGGCTCGGCAATATTTTCATTGCTGTTTCCGCGCGCAATCCCAAAGGCGCTTCCGGCTGCACCCTGTTCTCGTTCGAGATCGACAAGGACGAGGATCGTGAGCAATTTGTGACCAAGCTGCGTCCGCGTCTGCTCAGCGTGTCTGGCGTGATCCACAATGCGCTGTGCGGCCATAAGGACGCCAGCTCGGTGGCAAGCCTGCTCACACCGCGCGAGGTGGATTGCCTGCGTTGGGCGGCCAATGGCAAAACCGACGGCGAGATCGCCGATATTCTCAGCATCGCCCGCTGGACGGTGGTGACCTATCTGCAAAACGCGAAAATCAAGCTGAATTGCTCCAACCGTACTTCGGCTGTGGCGACCGCTCTGTCGCTTGGCATTATTGAAATGCCGGGCACTGAGCATCTTATGTAATTCAGCAATTGCCGGCTCGGTGACGGGCCGGTCATGATGCGTCCGGATAGACCGGAAGCGCTGATTATTTTGATTTATTTTGTTTTATTGATTTCATTTCCGAACGCGGGGCGGTCAGCCCCGCTAGAAATAAACTAGCCGCTTAAACTGCTTGATGGCACCAGATGCGTTTGCTCGCGTCCGGTGTCATTTTTCAAGCCCGCATTGTCCCGCGCAAAACCGCTTCGCGCTATTGCTGGAAATGCTTTAAGCCCACTTCTTCAGGGGCAGTCTGGCCTCGCGGAAAGCGTTTCGCAGGCGCGCCGTGTTGTTTGCGGGGTCCTGATCTGCGTCTTCAAAGGTGATGTGGTTCAACTCCACACCAGCCGTCTTGTCCGTGAGGATCAGGCGGAAATAGGCATAGACGCCCTGATTGCGGAATTCCATGTCCAGCACCACCGATGGCGGTGATTCCCAGTCGCAGCGATAGTCGCCGCCATGGCCCAGTTCCAGCGTGCCGGGGAAGAAGTAAAGCTCTGTCGCAGAGCTGACGACATCTGCAATATTGGCAAACAGCTCGCAGCGGATGAAGGCTATGTAGTCAGCCGGATCGACAAGACGCAGCTCCGTCACCACTTCATGCAGGTTCTCGGCGATGATCGCTTCACGTTCGTTGGAAAATTGCAGACTCTTCATCGTATCACCATCGATCGTTGAGAACAGGCCAATAATATTTGGGAATAGGGCAAAGTCATAGCTATACCATTAGTGTACTGTATGCCGCGTATTGATGATGCGGATGAGTTCGGCAACGGCTTTATAGAATTCCGGTGCGATCATCTGGTCGACATTCACCTGTTTATAAAGTGCGCGTGCGAGAGGCACGTCCTCGAAGACTGGAATCGAGTGCTGGGCCGCCACTTCTCTTATCTTGAGCGCGATCAGATCCTGTCCCTTTGCAACGACCACCGGTGCGGCGTCTTCGTTCGGCTTGTAGCGCAGTGCTACGGAGAAATGCGTCGGATTTGCGACAATCAGCGTGGCGGTCGGCACGGCGCTGATCATACGGCGGCGGGCGCGGTCACGTCCCAGTGAGCGCAGGCGCGATTTGACCAGCGGGTCGCCTTCCGACTGCTTCAGCTCGTCCTTGACTTCCTGCCGCGTCATGCGCAGTTCCTGCCGCCAGTGAATGCGCGACCAGGCAAGGTCGAAGGCCGCGATGGCTGTAATGGCCAGCGCATTGGCGACCAGAAGGCGCACCATGTTTTCACGCAGGAATTCCGGCAGGGCGCTGGGTTCGGTCGCAACCGCGTCCGTGAACAGGCTGTTGCCCTGAAAGAAGACGATGAAAACGATGAGGCTGGCGGCGAGAAACTTTGCCACCGATTTCAGAAATTCCACCTGACCGCTGCGGCCGAAAATGCGCTGCCATCCCTTGAGCAGCGAAATGCGCGAAGCCTGCGGGCGGATGCGCTCGCCGACAATGCGTGGCGCGTTCTGGAAGACCGATGAGGCGATGCCTGCCAGCGGAATGATGATGAAGACGGGCACAAGTGCTGCGCCAACAGCCAGCGCCAGCACGCTGAACAGGCGGCTTGCATCTTCGGCGCTGTTGAGAACCCAGTCCTCGGGACGGTCGATCAGTTCGCGCAGGAACATGGCGAGCTTTGTCGTGGCGGGAGCGGCGACAAAGACGGCAATGACCAGAAACGAGGCGACGCCAGCGAGGATCGGCGTTTCGCGGGAGAAGGGCATGTTGCCCTTGTCCAAAGCGTCGCGGATCTTCTGCTCGGTCGCTTCTTCTGTTTTGCTTTCCTTATCGGTATCGTCCGCCATGCGTCACACCGGCCTCAGGCAGAAGCTTCGTTCGCGTCGAGGGTGATGATGCCGCGCTCGGAAAGATCGATGGCAATGCGCGAAATCGTGCGGCGTGCGTCGGCGATATTCTGGGCAGTGATATTGCCCTGCTCGGCGCCAAGTTCCGTTTCCACCATGCGGCGACCGCGGGTGGAGAGCGAGGACAGAACGAGTTCCTGAAGCTTGGCGTCTGCGCCACGCAGCGCGGTTGCGATCTGTTCGGTCTGCACTTCATCGAAGAGCAGCAGGCGCGCGCGCTGCGACAGGCGCTCGATATCTTCGAAGGTGAAGAGCTTGGCCTTGATGCGATTGAGATCGTCGCGGTTGAGGTCCTCAAGGCTTGCCATCAGTTCTTCCATCTCGCTCTTGTCGAGCTGGTTGAAGATATTGGCAATCTGGCCGTGATGGGCTTTGACCGGGCCGGAATCGCTGCGGCCCAGAAGATCGCGGCGCAGCACATCTTCCAGCAGCTCTGCTGCGGCGGGCGCGACATTACCGATATGCAGCGAACGCTGGACCACCGCATTGCGCAGTTGCGGCGGCAAGGCGACAAACAGGCGCGCGGCAAGGTCCGACGGCAGTTTGGAGACGATAAAGGCGATGATCTGCGGATGCTGGTCGGCCAGATAGGCTTGCAGGCTGTCGACTGGCAGGCGACCGAGCTGCACCCAGACCGATTCCTGCACCAGCTGCGGCTGCACGCGTTCTTCGAACACGGCATCCACTTCTTCCTGCGGCAGCGTATCGCGCAGCAGGCCTTCGAAGCGTTGCCCGGCTTCCGAAACCGGCGCGCCTTCGGCGAACGAGTCCTCGAATTCCTTGACGAGCTGTTCGAAATCCAGCGGCGAGATCGGGTCCAGCGTGCGGGCATGACCGGCAAGCTTGCGCAGATCCTCGGCGCTGAAATGCTTGAGAAGGCGCGACGCAGCCGGGCGGCCGATAGCCACAAGAATGGCTGCCGCCTTTTGCGCGCCGCTCAGCGTATCGATGATGCCGCTGGCGCTTTCTTCAGCGAGGTTTTGCTGCTCTTTTTCGGTCATGGAGATGTCCGGGCCGTTCCGTTACTTGCCGATGATTTCGGTGAGGCTGACGCCGAAACGCGAAGAATCGTCTTCGAGCACGATGACTTCACCGCGTGCGATCACGCGACCGTTCACGACGATATCGACCGGATCACCGATCTGCTTGTCGAGGGTGATCACCGCGCCGCGACCGAGCTTCATCAGATTGGCCACCGGCATGGTCGTGCCGCCGAGAACCACCTGCACATCAACGGGAATGCCCATGATGAGTTCGAGATTGGGCTTGGAAGCACCTTTCTGTGCACTGCGCGGCTTCTCTTCGCGCAGTTCCTCGATGGCTTCGTCCAGTTCCTGCTGCATGTTCTTGTCCTTGTTGTCAGCGCTCATGCCTGCCCCGCAATTTCAACGGTTGCCTTGCGGACCGCGCGATGCACGAACACCGGCAGCGCATTCTTTTCTTTTTGCTCGACGACTGGTTCGCGGGTGCGAACGGCACTGTCGGCGACGGTGCGCGCTTCGCGCATGTCGCGGGTCAGCGCCTTGCGCAGGCGGTTCAGCTCTTCGATGGCTTCTTCCATCTCGCGG
>Ga0153948_1001262_pt1 | contig 13027 bp, 15 predicted proteins | sample TSNJ032MetaG_FD_104696 | JGI IMG/M metagenome (GOLD analysis project Ga0153948, IMG submission 104696) | Attine ant fungus gardens microbial communities from New Jersey, USA - TSNJ032 MetaG | ecosystem: Host-associated > Fungi > Mycelium > Unclassified | place: USA: New Jersey, Wharton State...
CAGCCATCTGTCAAATGCGTAGCTCGCCGAATCAGGAATGATGTGCGTCTGTTTCCGAACTCCTAAAAAGAGCCAGCCCTGTGGATGCTTTGGCCGGTAAACCGTCCAATATTCCCGCAGTACACAGAGACATTCATTGGACAGCAGCGTATACCGGTCTTTTTTCCCCTTTCCGCCTTTCACAAACACGCGCATCGCACCTGAGTCAATATCCTTGATCCGCAGCGAAGCAATCTCCGAGGCGCGTAATCCCGACCCATATGCCAGCATTAGTATTGATTTGTGTTTCAGATTTGTGCAGATTTCAAGGAGATGAACAATTTCCTCTCGGGTGAGAATTTGCGGCAGCGTTTTTGCTGTCTTGAAGCGTGGTATTTGCAGGTAGTTCATGGTGCGATTCAATGTGACCGCGAAGAAGAAGCGAATTGCCGCGCTGTAGGTGTTGATTGTGGTTGTGGTTACCTTGTTTTCACGCAAAAGGTGGATGAGGTACCTTCGTATATCTTCTTCATCCAATTCTTCGATGGTACGCCCGACAAATTCCAGAAACTTTTCGACGGAAAGGTGATAGCTTTCCTGTGTGTTGACCGACAGACCGCGCAGCTTCATATCCACTTTCAGCCGCTGTAGGCAGTACTTCTTTTCCATTGTGATCATTCTCCTGTAATTAGATTTGCAGTTGCCTGCAAAAAAAGTCTACAGGAGATTGATGCGCTATGCTATGGAGGTCGAGAGGATTGTCGTTTTTAAGCTGCACTTTCGGCCAGGCACGCCACCGCGACAGCGGTTTAGTTCAATAGAGGTTATGTTAAGCACAACATAACTTGTACGTTTTGACCGATCCGTAGTAGCGCAAAAAATGACATGCTTCATCCAAGGCATTACTGCGCCCTTGGCTTGGCATCGGGGGAGTGACAATTTGGCAGGGGAATGTGAAGGTACCCCCTGCGAAGAAAGGCGTAACACAGAGAAGAGAGGATGCCTCTGAGCTTTATGTACCTATGGCCAGAGTACATCTATGCTAAATATAGATTAATCCCTCCATCCCGTATATGCTTCTGCCATTCGTCTGGGATTCCTTTATCGGTTATGATCGCATTGACATCAGCCAATTCGCAAATATAGGACGGCTTGACCTGATCGAATTTACTGGAGTCCACAAGCAATATGCGCTCCAGTGAAGATTGGATAATCGCCTGCTTTGTGGGGATTTCGTATTCAAAGGCGCAGGTGATCCCTAACTGCCTATGCACACCCGCAGCAGAGAGAAACACTTTGCTCGCCCGTACCCGCTTTATAAATTGAATGCCCTCCGGACTTTCAAACATTTCCGTGCTGCGATGGTATGTGCCCCCGCAGAACATCAATTTGATCCCCATTTTGTATCGCAGCTCTACAAGTATGTTTGTGTTGTAACACAATACCGAGAGATTATAGTCTTCCGGCAAATACTGCAGCATACGTGCAGTAGTACTGCCCGTATCAATGATAATAAATTCATCGGGCCTAATCAATGATGCTGCCAGCTTCCCGATTTCCAATTTTTGTTCGTAAGATTTCTGGAGTGAGGTCAGAAGGTCGTATCCCATTTTTTCCGATGAGTCGGAATTTGGTTCCAGACGGTTCTGCGCTCCCAACTCAGCAAGATCTCTTCTGATGGTCATTTCCGTAACAGATAGGATGTTCGCCAACATACGAACAGGCAGCATTCCTTCCGTTCTTATAGTTTGAATTAATCTGGCCTGTCGCCCCTCTTTTTTGTCCATGTATAAATTATCCACCCTTAAATTTGTATTTTCGTATTTAAGTATAACATGGTTTTCCGTGGCTGTATAGAATGTTCTACTGTTATTGTAAATATTTTTTAAAACATGTTGCAATTTATTTAAAATAATGATAGTATAAAACTATAAAAATGTTACATAAATTCTAACATACTGATAATGCAACCGAATGTAGGGAGGCGGCCGACATAGAACGGATCATCAGGAGCACCATTCTGACATCTGTAAAGCAAATAAGCAATGAAGGATTTGTCCCTGCCGCGGTGTCGGGTCGGCATGTGCATCTGGATCGGAAAACGATAGACGCTCTGTTCGGCGCTGGATACATACTTAAAAAGCTCAAAAACCTTTTACAACCGGGACAGTATGTCTGCGAGGAGTTCGTCACACTTGAGGGTCCGAAGGGCAGACTAAAGCTCCGGGTGCTCGGTCCTGTACGCGGTGAAACACAAGTAGAGCTTTCAATCACCGATGTCCGCAGCATAGGTCTCACCCCTTCGCTTCGATTGTCAGGCGATTTGGCCGGTACACCGGGCGCGGTGTTGGCAGGTTCGGCTGGACATGTGCAGTTGAGGCAAGGCGTCATCGTTGCCGCAAGGCATCTGCACATCTCCGCCAAACAAGCGGAAATTTACGGTCTCGCTGATGGCGACAGTGTGCGCCTGCAGGCAGAAGGGCCGCGCGGTGCAATATTAGATCATGTCGTTGTGCGTGCCGGCGACGGACACGATTTGGAACTGCACATTGATTTTGATGAAGCGAACTGCGCCATGATCGGCAATGGGGATCTGCTGAAAATTATCGGATGCGAGGTCGCGGATCTTGAGCGCCGTCCAAATGAGGACATGCCTTCCCCCACCGCACAGCCTGCAGCTTGCGAGAGACGGCAGTATCTCAGTTTGGTGACAGAGAGGGATCTCATTGACCTGGTTCAGGGCGCGGAACTCATCTGTGCCAGGAATGCGATTATTACCCCGCTGGCAAGAGACGTAATAAATCAAAAAAACATCCGCATACGATCGGCAGAATGAGCTTGACGCAATCATGCAGTTAGGAGGCAATATGCAAATTGCAAAAGTAACCGGAACATTAGTGAGCACCAGCAAGGCTGAAAAACTTTCCGGGCTGAAAATGCTGATCGTCCAGCCCCTTGATATTGAAACCATGAAGGAAAAGGGCGGCCTGATTGTCGCGATTGACGCGGTTGGAGCCGGCGAGGGTGAGGTTGTCATGCTCGTCGGCGGTTCCTCATCGCGGCAGACTGCCATAACCGACGGCAAGCCGGTGGATATGTCCATTGTCGCGATTATCGACCATATTGATATTAAAGGCGAGCGGATATTCAATAAATACGGCGGTGGGGAAGGCGGCGAAAAATAATGACTAGGGAACAAATTGTAGCCATCATCAACCAGACGGCGGCGGAGCTTGGCAGCACGTCAACATGTGGGGGCTCAAGCGGACAATGGTTGTGTGCCGACGCGGAAGAAGCGGTAAACAACGCCCTGTGTGCGCAGCAGCGGCTTATGAAAATGAGCTTAGAAGACCGCAGCCGACTGATAGAAGCCATGCGTGCGGCTTCACGTACCCATGCGAAATATCTGGCTAAGCTCGCCCACAATGAAACCGGCTATGGCAGCACGGAGCACAAAATACTAAAAAACATGCTGGCGGCAGATAAAACACCGGGGCTTGAGGATCTTACCACACAGGCCTTCAGTGGAGATGACGGCCTGACCATCATTGAGCTGGCACCATGGGGAGCCATCGGTTCCATCACCCCTTCTACCAATCCTACCTCGACGGTCATCAACAACTCCATTAGCATGATCGCCGCGGGCAATGCGGTGGTATTTAATCCGCATCCCGGCGCGAAGCAGGCATCGCAGGAGACAATGCGCATACTGAATGAGGCGATCATTGCAACGGGCGGCCCGGACGCTTTAATCACTACTGTGCGTGAGCCTACCCTACAGAGCGGCAACGATATCATGCAGCATCCCCGCATCTCGCTCCTGTCCATCACCGGCGGCGAAGCGGTGGTGGCGCAGGCGATGAAATGCCCGAAGCGGGTTGTTGCAGCGGGACCCGGCAATCCTCCGGTCATTGTAGACGACAGCGCCAATATTGCTTACGCGGCAAAATGTATCGCGGACGGTGCCAGTTTCGACAATAACGTGCTGTGCGTGGCGGAAAAGGAGATCTTCGCTTTTGCCCATATCGCCGATGTACTGATAGATGAACTTACCGAAAATCAGGGAGCGTGGCGGATCCGCGGGACGGATATAGACAAGGTGCTCCGCACCGTCCTTGTGGAAAAGGACGGCAAGTATTCACCCAATCGCAGTTTCGTAGGCAGGGACGCCAGCTATATTCTTGATAAGAGCGGTATTGAGTATTACAGTAAGCCGCGCCTGATCATTGCAGAAGTGGAAAAGAACCACCCGTTTATACTCACCGAAATGCTTATGCCGGTGCTTGGCGTCGCTAGGGTAAAGAATATGGATGAGGCTGTGGAATGCGCGCTTGTGGCGGAAAACGAGTGCCACCACTCCGCCATCATGCATTCCCAGTTGATTGGCAACCTAACCTATGCCGCTACCGCGCTAAACACAACCATTTTTGTCAAAAATGCGCCCTCCTATGCCGGATTGGGTTTTAGCGGGCAAGGTTTTACCACGCTCACCATCGCTACTCCCACGGGAGAGGGCCTAACCAGTGCCCGGACATTCACTCGTGTGCGGCGTTGTGTCCTCAAAGGTGACTTGCGTATTGTATAAGGGTGTAAGTAAGGAGAGCTTATGGATATTCTTGAAAGAATCTGCGCTGCAGGTGTTGTTGGTGCGGGGGGCGCGGGGTTTCCAACACATATAAAGCTTGACTGCAGCGCTGAGTATGTCATTGCCAACGGCGCGGAATGTGAACCGCTTTTGCGGGTAGACCAGCAGCTTATGGAAATCAGCGCCGAAAAAATAGTCGAGGGCCTTGAAGCAGCCATGCAGCAGGTCGGTGCAAAGGAAGGCGTGATTTTCCTCAAGGCGCATTATCATCGGGCTATAGATGCTCTGCAAAAGCACATCCATAGTAAAAAAGACATTCGGCTGTACACAAGTAAAAGCTACTACCCTGCCGGCGATGAGCAGCAGATCATTTACGAAGTAACACGGCGCATTGTACCGCCCGGCGGTTTGCCAAAGGATGTCGGCTGCATCGTGAGCAATGTAAGCACTTTGGCGGATATCGCGCGGGCGATGAAAAACATCCCGGTCACCGAACGGTATATCACCGTCGCGGGTGCTGTAAAAACACCGCGCACACTCCTTGCACCGTTGGGGGCGCCGATGGAGTCCCTGATTGAATTGGTAGACGGCGTCACGGCGCAAGACTGCTCCTATATCATCGGCGGCCCATGTATGGGCACTCTCACGAATACGTTGAATGGTAACGTCATCACCAAAACCACGGGAGGACTACTGGTTCTTCCCAAAGGGCATCCACTGCTTCGGGTAAAAAACGCAGATATCCGTTTTAGGACAATGTTAAGTGTCTGCTGTCAGTGCAGTATGTGTACGCAAATGTGCCCCCGCAACGCATTGGGGTTAGGAACAAGCCCACACAAGGCAATGCGCTCGATTGCCAGCGGAACCAACCTGATCGGCGATGCCAACTCCATCCTAACGTGCTGCGACTGCGGTGTATGCACGTACCACGCCTGCACCTTCGGCCTCAACCCGGCGATGGTTATGAAGCGGATGAAACAGGAAATGTTGGCAAACGGAATCAAACTGAACCGCGCTTCCTTGCGGGAAACTGACTTCTACATCGACAACAAGCGGCTGTCAAGCAACCGACTGATTGCCCGGCTGGGGCTCAAGCAATACGACCTTCCGGCACCGATTGACCCACAACTTCAACAGGTTTCACAGGTTCGGATCCCCCTGCGTATGCTTATCGGCGCGCCAGCGGTTCCGGTAGTAAAGAAAGGGAATCCGGCACGACGCGGAATGCTCATCGCACAGCCGGCTACGGGCGCTTTGGGAGCGAATATCCACGCCAGTATCGGCGGGACGGTGACTGATGTTACCGCAGAATATATAGAGATAAGGGTATAAGCTTATGGCTGCGATTGGAACAGTGGAAATATTCAGTATACCGAAAGGCATACAATCCGGAGATGCTATGCTCAAAGCATCAGATGTAAAGCTGGTGTACGCCGGTACTGTATGCGCAGGGAAATATGTTGTTGTGGTATCGGGGGGTGTTGCGGCTGTCAAAGCCAGTGTGGAAAGCGGTGTCATAGAAGCCGGTATCAGCCTGATCGACTCGCTGGTCATTCCGAATGTAAGCGAACAGGTACTCAGCGCCGCTGCCGCCGCAGGCGAGATCGGTGAAATTGAAGCCGTTGGCGTAATCGAATTGTTCTCGGTATGCTCTTGCATCGCGGCCGCAGATGCGGCTGTCAAAACGGCGGCTGTCAAACTTATTGAAGTCCGGCTGGGGCGTGGGCTTGGTGGAAAGAGTTTCGCGGTGCTCACGGGGGATGTCTCTGCAGTCAAGGCCGCGGTTGACGCGGCGCGGGCTTGCCCGCAGGCGGATGGAATGCTCTCTGACTGCACAGTGCTTGCGTCGCCCCACAAGAACCTTATTATGGCATTGCTGTAAAAGTAATTTTTTTAGGAGGAAATAACTATGGAAAGAACTGCGTTGGGCATGGTGGAAACAAGAGGGCTGGTAGGAGCAATTGAAGCGGCGGATGCCATGGTAAAAGCTGCCAACGTCCATTTAATCGGCAAGGAGCAAATTGGCTCGGGCCTTGTGACGGTGATGGTTCGCGGCGATGTAGGCGCTGTTAAGGCTTCGGTGGAAGCGGGCGCGACCGCTGCGAAGGCTGTGGGTGAGCTTGTTGGCGTGCATGTCATTCCTTCTCCCCACGCCGACGTTGAAGAAATTCTCCCGAAAGCTGGCAAAAAAGACGCCAGTCAACCCGGTGCGGGCGGCAAAAGCTAAGTTATGTACACGGGAAAAATTGTAGGTTCGGTAACCGCCACCGTCAAAGATGAGAATCTGACAGGGATTCCCCTTCTGATTGTGTGCCCTGTTGAAAAAAGCAAGGAAGCAAGCCTTATTATAGCCGCAGATGCGACGCGCCAAGCCGGGCTGGATGATTTTGTGTACTTGATCGGCTCAAAGGAAGCCGCCCGCATGTTCCGCAAGGAGCTTACCCCCGTGGATGCCGCGATCGTTGGGTTCATAGATACATATTACGAAGAGTTGTAATCATCAAAATAACGCAGATGGAGGAAGAATAAATGGAAAAGAAAGCATTGGGCATGGTAGAAACAAAAGGTCTTATCGGTGCGATTGAAGCGGCTGACGCTATGGTAAAGGCCGCTAATGTAGCTCTTGTCGGCAAGGAGCAGATTGGCTCCGGTCTTGTTACCGTGATGGTTCGCGGTGATGTGGGGGCTGTAAAAGCGTCTGTAGATGCGGGCGTTTCAGCTGCCATGCGCGTGGGCGAGGTGTTCGGCTCACATGTCATTCCTTCCCCTCACAACGATGTGGAAGGCATCCTTCCCCAAAAGAAATAATCTGAGCAGAAGGCGGTGAGCTTCCTTGAGATTGGCAAAGGTGGTGGGGAATGTAGTCTCTACAATCAAAGACGAGGGATATTCTGGCCAAAAGCTGCTGGTCATACAGTACATTGACCGCAACGGGGATCCGGATGATAAGCGACTGATCGCCTTTGACTGTGCTGAAGCCGGCATAGGCGATACGGTGCTGGTTAATGTTGACGGCGGAGCCGCCAATATGCTTCTGGGAAATCATTGTATCGCCGACCTGACGGTATGCGGAGTCGTCGATCGGGTAACCTTTTATGATGGATAAACCGCCAGCGTGAAACAGAGGAATTGATATGATTGATATTGATAAAGCCGTCCGTGAGCTGCTTGCGGATCTGGAGGGGTCGTCGGGCAAAAGCCTGGCTGCTGCATGCTCCGTGATAACGCCACGCGACGTCCCCGGCAGGTTGGAGCATTCGCTGCTGACAGCAGGGCTGACAAGAGAATCGCTGCTTGAGGAATGCCGCGTGGCGCGCACAGTGTTTGCGGCGGCAGTTTGCGTCGCTCCGTACTATGTCGCTGACGCTGTGAAAGCGCTGGCGGGCAGCCCGGTGGCTGTATGTGCGGCGGTTGGATTTCCCAATGCGTTTCTATCCACCGAGGCAAAGGTGGCTGACGTCCGCTCCTGCATTATGCATGGTGCAAGTGAGATCGACCTCGCTATTAACGTAGCGGCGGTCAAAAGCGGTGACCTTCCTAGAGCTGAAAGGGATTTCCTAAACGCAGCAGATGCCGCGCGGGGGCATGCTGTCGTAAAAGCTGTGTTTGAACATGGAAGTTACAATGCACGAGAAAAGGAAGAAGTGCTGCGGATGATTGAACGCAGCGGCATTCCTTATATAAAAATCCAAAATATGACAAGCGGACACGGTGCGCGGTGTGAGGAAATTTCCCTGGTGAAGGGCATTTGGGGCAATAAGGTAAAAATCAAGATTGACGGCGGTGTAAAAACGCTTGGACACGCAATAGAGCTGCTTCGAGCAGGAGCGCACCGTATCGGGCTGACGGCTACCAAGGCTGTTGCGGAGGAATCAATGAAAGAGAGCGAGAGGGTTTTGTCATGAGCATGAATTCGGATCAAATCGGTGAAATTATCAAACAGGTCACGAAGGAGGTGCTGGCCCGGTACGGGGGCAACGTTTCCGGTGTGGGAGCGGACACTTCTTACACTCCGCAATCCTTGGCTTCATACATCGACCACACGCTGCTAAAATCGGACGCATCGCTGGAGGAGATACGTCAAGTATGCGACGAAGCAAAAAAATACCGCTTTGCCAGCGTATGTGTGAACCCATCCTATATTCGCTTTGTATCGGAGCAATTGGAAGGTAGCGGTGTGACACCTTGCTGTGTAATCGGGTTTCCGTTCGGCACACAGACCCCGGAGGCGAAAAAAGCAGAGACGCTGGACGCCGTCAGCAACGGCGCGAAAGAAGTTGATATGGTTATCAACGTAGGAGCCATCAAATCAAAGGATTGGCAACTGGTAAAGCGCGATGTGGAAGCTGTGGTCGGGGCCGCAAAAGGAAAGGCCGACGTAAAAGTTATCTTGGAAACCTGCCTGCTCACCGATGAGGAGAAAGTAAAGGCTTGCACTGTTTGTAAGCTTGTTGGCGCGGACTTTGTGAAAACGTCAACAGGCTACTCAACTGGTGGCGCCACCGCGGATGACGTCGCCCTCATGCGCCAAACGGTAGGCCCGGATATAGGTGTAAAGGCATCGGGTGGAATCCGCACATACGAGGATGCGGTGACCATGATCAAGGCGGGCGCGAACAGGTTGGGGGCATCGGCGGGGATTAAAATTATTGCGGGGCCGCCTGTTGACAACGGCAGCGGCTGCTCAAACTGCGGTGCATGCAAAGCGAGCTGTCCGACAGGGGCTTGCAATATTGTGAAGGTTAATTACTAAATGTTAGGCGCGAGGAGATAGAGTTATGAGAAAACGCGTGCTTGTATTTGGCAGCTTTGTCACAGATCTGTGCGGCCGTACCAATAGGTTGCCCGTAGCGGGTGAAACGGTCAAGGGTCACTACTTTAAATCTGGTCCTGGAGGAAAGGGCTCCAATCAAGCGGTAGCCGCACATCGTGCGGGGGCTGATGTCACGTTTATTACCAAATTGGGCAAAGACTCTTTCGGGCAAGAGGCGCTAAAGTTTTACAAAGCGGAAAATATGTCAACCGACCTGATTTTTTTTGACCGAGAGGAACCTACCGGTGCCGCATTGATTATTGTTGATGAAGCTACCGCACAAAATCAAATTGTTGTAATTGGCGGCGCATGCGAACACTTTACCGATGAGGATATGCCGAAAATCCTCAGAGAAGTGGCACAATCGGATCTTTTACTGCTTCAGTTGGAAACCAATTTGGAGCCGGTAAGAGCGATTTTAAAGCACGCAAAAAAACACAATGTGACTACAGTATTGAATCCTGCACCCACCCAACATCTGGAAGAAGAATATCTTCGGTGTGTCGATATCATCACACCGAATGAAACGGAAGCACAATACCTGACCGGCATAAAAGTAATTGACAAGGATAGTGCAAAAGCAGCGGCAAAAAAGCTGCGGGACAGCGGCGTTGGAAAAGTGATTATAACGCTGGGCAAGGACGGTTCCTATGCCTATGACGGAGTGCAGGAAATGCTTTTTGAAACTGTCGACGTGGGTTCTGCTGTTGATAGTACTGGCGCCGGGGATGCCTTTTCTGGCGGGTTAGTAACAGCCTTGGCGAAGGGGCTTGATTTCTTCGACGCTGTAGTATATGGCAACACAGTTGCGGGAATCTCGGTCACGCGTCACGGTACCGCGCCGGCCATGCCTTATGCAGACGAGATAGAAAAAGTCTATAACAGCTTGTAAACCAGCATTACTTGCCTTCTGATATCAATGTCATCAACTTAACACTACAACGAACACAACGACCGCAACTTTCTTTTCCTATGAGAAAGGTAAGCGGCGGCATTACGACGCAAGCGATAATGAACAATCATCAACACCAACTCCATCTTTGTGGGGATCGGGATCAACGAAGCTATAATATAGCGAGTCATTGGCATTGTAATGTTGGCGTACTTCTTTTAAAAAAATGCGTAAAACTGTAACAAATAACTGAGCAATCATAACAAATAGCATATGCCTGTGCCACGCTTGATAGGATCGAGTTTCATAATGAGTCATTCCCAAATAACTTTTGCATTCTTGAAAACACTGTTCAATAGACCATCTGGCGGTCGCTAATCTATCTAATTCTAAAATAGTTGCATTGGAAGGCAAATTGCTTACAAAGTATTTTATTGTGCCATCTTCGTGTTTTCGGATATTCACCCATATCTCGGATTTTGGCACAAAAAGACGGTTCTCCTTGCGGCAAGAGACACAACGCAGACATTTGATTTCTGCGATTACAGGACCTTTGACGCCTTCCGCAATAGGTCGCTTAATCCAAGGTATGGATTCATCGTCTATGATGGTTTTTATACTCACCGGTTGTTCCACTGAGCGGGGATGTTTAAATCGACCGCCTTTGTTTGACATGTTTTCAGGTATCACAACCTGCGGCATTTCACGGAAAATATACTCATTTTCACGAACGGAGGCAAAATAATGCATGGTTTCCGGCAGACTGTCTAAAAAAGTGTGGTCGCTGCCAAACGACGCATCACAGCCAACGTATTGCACTTCAAATAATTGGCTCTTGATAGCAGCGTTTATCATTTCTTTCGCTATTTCGTTCTTGGTCTTGAATGTTACTTCTCCCGGAATATTGCAATCTCTACGTTTTTGGGCATATTCGTCATCGAACCAAGCCTTTGGCAGATATAGTTTAGAATCAATTATTCCTATACCCTTTTCCGTTGCGTAACTTATAAAAACACCCGCCTGACAATTCTCCCTTTTCCCCAATCTCCCGCAATATTGTCGTGCTACCCCCGCTGAATCCTTACCTTTTTTTGCAAAATCGCTTTCATCAACACTCAGAAAACCATTTTTGTCAGATATTTGTTGGGACAGCTGTTCTTTGTAGCAATTGCTCACACTTTCTTCCCACCCTGTTGAGCGTGTGAAAAATTGTTGCATTCCACGCACTTCTTTTTCCCCTAAGAATGACAATGCTATCGGTTCTATTGATTTTCGATCCAGATTACTCAGCAAGCCTTTCTCAAAAGCCTCGAAGTATTTAATCTGTTGCGAACGTACAAAACAGTCTTTATAAGTCTCGAGATACTTCTGTAATTGCGTTGTTATTTCTGCCTCACTTATCTTTTGCCATTCTGCTATCGTTGGTATTTCTGTATTGTATGGATTTTTACTTGCTAGCATTTTATCTCACCTGCTATCTCGTTTCTTTTTAGTATAGCATATCTGTTGTGTTCGTTGTAGTGTTAAGCTGTTGACATTGCCGCGAGCGGCGGGGAAATTTATTTGCATATTTTATATGCCTATCAGGAGCAATCGTAATCAGAAAAATCATTCCAGCACAAATCCCTCATTTGGCTGAAACAGGTCATTTAAAGCATTTCTACATGTCTCCCGCAAATCAATGTCGCCGCTCATCGACCATAAGATGAAAATACCGCGTATAAGATAAACGCATGTCGCAGCCAAGCTTGTCGGATCTGCCATATTTCGAATTTCACCGGCTGCCTGTGATTTCTCCAACAAGGAAATATATACAACATGGCTAGGGGTGTCTCCAGGTAAATAACTCTTGTGATATTTTAGTTTGTTGGCATAGGATATCGACATAATCTCATAGCCGGTAACTAAATACTTATTGATATAGATTTGATAGAACTTCCAGAACTGCGCAAGATATGAACCAGAGAGCAGTAATACTTGGTTCAGCGCCCGCGCAGATATTTCATGTACGCTGAGAATATAATCGCTTACCAAATCCTCCTTTGAACTGAAATGGTAGTAAAAACTAGTTTTTGATATTCCGACTTCTTTACAGATCTGTGCTACAGTTACTTGGTCGTAACCATGATTTTTAAACAGATTTACTGCGCACTCAATAATTTCCACCTTGGTATTGATTTCCTCTCCCATAGGTTCTATTTTGTTTTGTTTTGATAAATTATTGACATCTTGTTTGGTTCGGCGCATGCTGAAAAACTCCTTATACATGATATGTGATTTTAAATTATTGCTCGAAATTATTATTATTATAAGGGATATATGTAAAAGATGCAAGGCTGTAGTAGTTATTTATTAAATATATTACATGGCTATGGTAAGGTTTGTTAATTATATATTAATTCAATTGTATTTATTTGGTAGAGTATTATATTGACATAAGTAATATAAATATGTTAATATAGTTATAATATTAATTTAGACAATTGCGAAAGTAATCCTTGAGAATGAAAAACGGTCGAGTAGGCCCCGCCGTCACCGGACACGGCCCCTCACAGAACCGTACGTGCCCTATTAAGGCATACGGCTCTTCGGTCGGACATTAGGGCTATCTTTCCCAGATATTGACGCTCACTCTGGGCAGTAATATCGGAAACCGCTCAAAAGTGCTGTTTAGCTTATCCCAGTTTGTCTTGTCCCGCTGACTTCGCCGCCTCAACGAGCGCAATAGCTGCCATTTGACGTATTGATAGAAGTCCAC
>Ga0153948_1001263_pt1 | contig 13023 bp, 8 predicted proteins | sample TSNJ032MetaG_FD_104696 | JGI IMG/M metagenome (GOLD analysis project Ga0153948, IMG submission 104696) | Attine ant fungus gardens microbial communities from New Jersey, USA - TSNJ032 MetaG | ecosystem: Host-associated > Fungi > Mycelium > Unclassified | place: USA: New Jersey, Wharton State...
GCAGCCATGCCGAGGGCGACGAGTACATCGTGGCGTCCGAATCAGCCGCGCTGGACGTGCTGGGCTTCCAGCGCGTGCGCGACGTGCAGCCGGGCGAAGCGCTGGTGATCACCGCGCGCGGCGAGCTGTTCTCGGAAATCTGTGCCGAGCCGGCTGAGCACACCCCGTGCATCTTCGAATACGTGTACTTCGCGCGTCCGGATTCGATGATCGACAACGTCTCGGTGCACAAGGCGCGCATGCGCATGGGCATCAAGCTGGGCGAGAAGATCCTGCGCCTGCGCCCGGACCACGATATCGACACCATCATCCCGATCCCGGACACCTCGCGCGATGCCGCGCTGGAGATCTCCAACGTGCTCGGGGTGAAGTACCGCGAAGGCTTCATCAAGAACCGCTACATCGGCCGCACCTTCATCATGCCGGGCCAGGGCGAACGCGTGAAGTCGGTGCGCCGCAAGCTCAACCCGATCCACCTGGAGTTCCGCAACCGCGTGGTGCTGCTGGTGGACGACTCGATCGTGCGTGGCACCACCAGCCAGCAGATCGTGCAGATGGCCCGTGATGCGGGCGCGCGCAAGGTCTACCTGGCCAGCGCGGCACCGCCGGTGCGCTACCCGAACATCTACGGCATCGACATGCCGGCGGCCGAAGAGCTGGTCGCGCACAACCGCACCGTGGAAGAGATCGAGGCCCACCTGGGCTGCGACTGGCTGATCTACCAGGACCTGGAAGACATGGAAGCGGCGGTGAGCGAGGGCAACCCGGCGCTGCGCAACTTCGATTCGTCCTGCTTCAACGGCCACTACCCGACGGGTATCGAGCCGGGCTACTTCGAGCGCATCCAGCAGCTGCGCTCGGACGACGCCAAGCACAAGCGCCGCGCCTGAGGTCCAGGCGTGGTTGCGGTGCCCGATGTTGGAGGCGACCTGCTGCGCGCGGCGCAGCAGTGCCTGGCCGAAGCCGACCCGCTGCGCAAGGTCGCGCTGACCCAGGCGTATGCGGCCGCGTTCCGTGCCGGTCGCCTGAAGGTGGCCGCCGATGCGCCGCCGCCGGAACCGATCCGCATGCCGGGCCGGCCGGCTCGGCTGGTGCTGGTGCATCCGCGCGAAGTTCCTCGGCGCGGCCTGGGCGGCGTGGAAGGACGCGCCGCCTTCATCCACGCCATCGCCCACATCGAACTCAACGCGATCGACCTGGCATGGGATGCGGTATACCGCTTCCGCGGCCTGCCGCCGGCGTTCCATGCCGACTGGGTCAGTTGTGCCGACGACGAATCACGGCACTTCATGCTGCTGCGCGAGCGGCTGCTGGTGCACGGCCACGACTACGCCGATTTCCCCGCGCACAACGGCCTGTGGGAAATGTGCGAAAAGACCGCGCATGACGGTCTGGCGCGCATGGCACTGGTGCCGCGCGTGCTGGAGGCGCGCGGCCTGGACGTGACACCGGGCATGATCGAGAAGCTGCGCAATGTCGGCGATGGCGAAACCGCCGACGTACTGGAAGTGATCCTGCGCGAGGAAGTGGCGCACGTCGCTGCCGGTTCGCGCTGGTACCGCTGGTACTGCGATCGTGCCGGTGTCGAGCCGCGTGCGCGCTTCAAGGAACTGCTGGTGGAATACGCCGGCGGCTACCTGCATGGGCCGTTCAACATGGAAGCGCGCCTGCTGGCCGGCTTCGATGCCGACGAGCTCGCCAACCTGGTCGAACAGGCCGGTTGAGAAAAAGGGGACGGAGGGAATTAAGTCGTTTGTGCCAAAGCGACTTAATTCCCTCCGTCCCCTTTTTTCATGCGTTCGGCAACACCACGCGCTTGCCATCCACGGTGGGCCGGTTGATGTAGAACAGGCCGGGACCGGGCCGGTACGGCAGTTCGCTGACGCCAGCGTCGGCGGTGTAGGTCAGTGCAGTGTCGCCCAGTGCATCGAAATTCCAGTGCGCCGACTGCATCAGGTAGCGTCGCCGCAACAACGCCTCCTGGGTCTGGGTCAGCGCCTGTCCTGCCACCAGCCGCCGTGCGATCGGCTGCAGGGCGGCGGGCAGTTCCAGTTCCCAACCGGGAACCTCGGCGGCGTTGGTGTGCCATTGCACGCCGGCATCGAGTGCGTGCTGCTGCATCACCTGCAGCGCGATCAACTGGTAGCGCCAATCGATGCGCCGGCGCAGCACCACGGCGGCGGTGACGTACAGCACCGGCGACAGCAGCACGCTGCGGCTGCCGGCACGGCGCTGCTGCTGCCACTGGTGCCAGACGTCCACCCAGACTTCTTTTTCGTCTAGGCCCAGCTGCTGCCGCCAGCGTTCGGCATCGGCCTGCGTTTCAGCGTAGGCGGTGGTGGCCTGCAGCATTGCCAGCGAGGGAATCTGGTAGTCGGCAACGGCGGGGCGGCGCAGCTGCTGGCGGCGTGGGCGGCTGAGCAGCTTGGGGCCTTCCTCCAGCTGGTTGTAGCCGCCGCCGATGTTGGCGTGCACGCCGGGCAGGGCGATCTCGGTGAACGGCGGTGCCACCGTGGTCAGCGGATAGTGCTGGCGATGTTCGTCGCGCGCGGTCAGCTGCACCACGCGTGCAGCGATGCCTTTGTGCAGGGCAAGCTGCGGTTGTTCGTCGGCGCGGCCACCGCTGACCGCAACCACGGTATCGAACAGGCCGATGAAACGCAGCACCGGCAGGGCAGGGGCGAAGTCCGCCGCGCAGGCCAGGCCGGACGACTGCAGCAGTTGCCGCCAGCGAACGGAATCCCAGCCCTGCAGCTGGTTGGCGATGTCACGTGCCGCGGCAGCGCCTCGCGAAAACCCGAACAGATCCAGCTGCACGCGACGCAGCGGTTGCCGCCAACGCGTGGACAGTTCTGCAAGCGCAGCCGGCAGCAGCACCTGCAGCGCACGCTGCACCTTGGCGCGGACGCCGCTGGCACCGATGCCGAAGGCCAGACCGATCAGATCGTCATCGGCATCATCGCGGGTGCCCACGCCTTCCACATAGATCGACAGCGAAGGCGTGGCCATCGCATCGCGGCGGCTGTCCGGGTACAGCTGCTGCAGGCGCGCGATGTTGGTCGGGCCGTTGTCGTAGCTGCTGGTCAGCCGGCTCTGGTAGGTCGAATCATCATCGGCACGCAACTGCGCCGGGCGCGGCTGCGGCAGCTGGGGTCGACCACGTGCCAGGTTGTGTGCGTTGTTGCGGGTGCCATCGAAGAACAGGCCGATCCGCAGCAAGCCGACATCTTCGTCCGTGTCCTGCGATGGTGCCATGTGCATTCCCCGTCGTGGCTGCGTCACGGTAGCGCGAAAGCGGTGTATTGGCGAAGTGTAGTGACGCTTTTGACCTGACTGAACGTAGATGCGGTCGATCACAAATCCTGACTTTCATTCCACTCGCCTATTGAATTCACACGACCCGCGCAGGCCATATGGCCAAACCCGGCAAACCGGGTCGTGCTGCATCAACGCTGTTCACATCATTCAAGGAGCGACGCAATGTTGTCCAGATCGATTGGTAAAGCGGCAGGTGGCCTGGTGTTGGGTTTGTCGGTGGCAGCGGCCGCGCATGCGGCACCGTTGTTCGAGCCGGTGACGGTCATCAGCCGCGCATCGGCAAGCAGTGAGCCCGCACTCGGCAAGCTGCTGGCCACCCCGTCCACGGCGACGGTACAGGAAGTGCGTGTCGATGCAGCTGCCACCGCACAGCCGCAGCTGGAATTCGAACTGCTCGGCCAGCGCGTGCAGGCGGTGCGCAGCAAGGTTGAAGCGCTGCCCGATGGCGGCAGCATCTGGTACGGCCAGTTCCGTTCGCCCTCGGACAAGCTGACCGCGGCCACCTCCAACGGCCAGGACGACCCGGGCAATTCGCTGATCCTGGTGCGTTCGGGCGATACCATCACCGGCTCGATCCGCAAGGATGGAAAGCTGTATCGCCTGCGCCCGCTGGGCAACCGCCACGTGCTGGTGGAAGTGGATGAGTCGCGCATGCCGGCCGACCATCCGGCCGATTACAACCAGTTGCCGAAGATCCCGATGGGCAACAACGATCGCCTTGGTATCGCCCAGGCTTCGTCCGGTACGCCGGCCACCATCCGCGTGCTGGTGGTGGCGACCAATGCCGCCGTCGCGGCCTATGGCGGCAACATGCAGTCGCTGGTGCAGCTGGCGGTGGCCGAATCCAACCAGGGCTATGTCAACAGCAACGTTGGCATCACCATGCAGTTGGCCGGCTACGAGACCACCAGCTACACCGAGTCGGGCAGCTTCGATACCGACCTGGCGCGCTTCCGTGGCACCAGCGATGGCTACATGGACAGCATCCACACCAGCCGCAACAACACCGCGGCCGACGTTGGCGTGCTGCTGATCAACAACACGGCGTATTGCGGCCTGGCATCGGGCATCGGCTCGACGGCCTCGACCGCGTTCGCGGCGGTGTACTGGGATTGCGCGACCGGCTACTACTCGTTCGCGCACGAGATCGGCCATCTGCAGAGTGCGCGGCATGATATCGCCAGTGATCCCAGCACGTCGCCGTATGCCTATGGGCACGGCTATCGCTACGAGCCGTCCTCCGGTTCGCGCTGGCGCACGATCATGGCCTATGACTGCTCGGCGGGCTGCCCGCGCCTGAACTACTGGTCCAACCCGAACATCAGCTACAACGGCATCCCGATGGGCAATGCCAGCACCGCCGACAACCAGCGCGTGCTGGTCAACACCAAGGCCACCATCGCGGCCTTCCGCTGAGTCCAAGCGCCGACCAAGGGCGGCGTCTACCCGGGCGGGCGCACCTGCTCTGGTAGATGCCAACCTTGGTTGGCACCTTGCGATCCGTTATTCGCGCGCCAGGGTATCCAGTGTCCAGCCGCTGGCATCCACGCGCAGCACCGAACCCTGTTCGTACCAGTCACCCAGCACGATGCGGGTGCGCTCGCGTCCACCGGCCTGCAGCGTGTGGATCGCCGGCCGATGGGTATGGCCATGGATCATGGTGTCCACGCCATGGCGCACGAAGGTGGCATCGACTTCGGCAGGGGCCACGTCGGTCACCGACTCGAACTGCGCACGATCGTCCTGCTTCATCTCGGACTGGCGCGCCTGGCTGGCTTCGCGCGCCTTCTGCGCGAAGGCGATGCGAGCAGCCAGCGGCTGCGACAGGAACTGCGCCTGGAACACCGGGTCGCGCGTCTGTGCACGGAACTGCTGGTAGGGGATGTCATCGGTGCACAGCAGGTCACCGTGCTGCAGCAGCACCGGGCGGCCGTACAGTTCGATCATGCACGGGTCGGGCAGGATGCGCAGGCCGGCACGGCGCGCGTAGTCCTCGCCGAGCAGGAAGTCGCGGTTGCCGCGGATGAAGTACACCGGCACGCCGCTGTCGGACAGCACCTTCAACGCATCGGCTACTGCATCGGCGGCGGGCGAGGGCGTGTCGTCGCCGATCCAGGCCTCGAACAGGTCGCCGAGGATGTACAGCGCATCGGCGCCGGGCGCCTGCTCGCGCAGGAAGCGCAGGAACAGGTCGGTGATCTCCGGACGACTGGGGTCCAGGTGCAGGTCGGAAATGAACAGCGTGGTCATGCCCGCATTCTAGGCCATCAACGATGACGGTAGCGCCGGACCATGCCTGGCAGCGGTCATCACACCGGCAACGGCAGCCAGGCCAGGCTGGCCGACGCCAGCAGCACCGCGATGCCCGTCGCGGCCAATACGTCGCTGGGGTAGTGCAGGCCCAGGACCACCCGCGACAGCGCGACGCCGGCGGTGAACGGCACCAGCAGCGGCGCCAGCCAAGGGTAGTAGGCCAGTGCGACGATGGTGAACGACACCGCATGCAGGGTGTGCCCGGAGGGGAAGCTGAATTCGTCCAGAGGTGCCACCCAGGCGCGGATCCGCAGGTCGGCCGCATAGGGCCGCGGGCGCCGGGTCCAGCGCTTGAGGCCCTTGTAGAGCAGCAGCGCGGCCAGGCCGGTGGCGGCCATGTGCACCGAGGCGCGCAGGCCATCGAAGCCGTCCAGCACCACCAGCGCGCCCATCAGCACATACCAGAACACGCCATCGCCGAGCCGGCTGATGACCGAGAACAGGCGGCGCACGCGGCGGCGCCGGCAGTAGTGGTTGGCCCGTCGGCACAGGCGTGCTTCGCGGTCGGCCAGCAGCTCAAGCCGCGTGGTGCGCATGGCCGCTCCTCCGCGACTGCGCCAGTTCGGCCAGCAGGGCATCGAACTCGGCCACCACCTGTTGTGGATGCAGGCGCTTCATCGCACGCGCGGCGTTGCCGCCCAGTTCGCGGCGTTGCGCGTCATCGGCAGCCAGCTGCACCGCGGCCTCGATGAACTGCTCGTCGCTGTCCACCGCTGCGCCGTTCTCGCCATTGCGCAGGTACTCGCGTGCAGCACCATAGTCGAACGCCACGGTGGCTACACCGCTGGCCATGCTTTCCAGAGTCACGTTGCCGAAGGTCTCGCTGCGGCTGGGGAACAGGAACAGATCGCCGCTGGCGAAGTGCCGGGCCAGCGCATCGCCGCGCTGGATGCCGCAGAAGATGAAGTCGGGATTTTCATGTGCCAGTTTCTCGCGGGCCGGGCCATCTCCCACCCACACGAAGCGTGCCTTGGGCCGGATCTGCTGCAGCCGGCGGAACGCCTTCACTGCCAGGCCGAGATTCTTTTCAGCGGCAATGCGGCCAACATAGATCGCCACCAGGCCATTGCCATCCACGCCCCATTCCTCGCGCAGCGCGGGATCACGCCGGCCCGGATCGAACTGCTGGCTGTCCACGGCGCGGGCCAGCAGGCGCACGCGCTCGAAGCCCTGTTCGCCAAGGAACTGCTGCAGTTCGCGGGTCGGCACCAGGGTGGCGTCCGCCTGGTTGTGGAAACGGCGCATCCAGCGCATGGCGGCGGCCTGCAGCCATGCCACGCCATAGTCGGGCAGGTATTCGTCGAAGCGGGTGTGGAAGCCGCTGGCGACCGGGATGCCGAGGCGGCGTGCGGTGCGCAGAGCAGACCAGCCGAGCGGACCTTCGGTGGCGATGTAGACCGCATCCGGGCGCTGCTTCTGCCAGTGGCGGCCCAGCCGGATCGGCGCCGGCAGGCCGAAGCGCAGGCCGGGGTAGCGGGGCAGCGCTGCGCCGGGAACCAGCAGGGTGCCAGGTGCCGAATCCAGCGCTTCGCTGGACTGGCGGGGGCGGACCAGGTCGATCTCGTGCCCGGCTGCGCGCAGACCTTGTTCCAGCCCCTGCACGGTGAGGGCGACGCCGTTCACTTCCGGCGGATAGGTCTCGGTGACGATGGCATAGCGCATGGCGGGCCTCCGGGTTTCCGGCATGCTCGGGCCTGGCGATGTAGCCGACATGACCGCTTTGCGACCATCAGATGACGGCCGCGCCAGTCACCGTATGGAGGCCGGCGCCCACAAAAAAACCACGGCCCCGAAGGGCCGTGGTCATCGTGCTTCACGTCACAGCGCGATGGATCAGAAGCGCTGCTGGTACTTCATGTAGACGAAGCGGCCGATGTCGTAGCCACCGTAGTACGAGAACGCCGAGTTCGGCTTGGTGTACATGATCGGGCCGGTCTTCTCGAACACGTTGTTGGCACCGACCGAGACGGTGGCATCCCACGGCAGCGAGTAGCGGAACTGCACGTCGTGGAAGGTGACCGAACCACGCTCGTTGTAGTTGCGTGCGCCCTTGTACCACGGGGCATACACGCCCGGATCGGAGCACTCGTCCGGATAGGCGCGGATGTCCACGCACTGCTCCTTCACGCCGGAGTAGTAACGCGCGGTCCAGCTGACGCCGAAGTTGCCCAGGTCCCAGCCCAGCACCAGGTTCGAACGGACGCGGAAGTTGCTGCCGATGCCGTTGGCGACGGTCGGCACCACGGCACTGTCGTTGGTCGAGCGGTAGATGCTCTTGCTGACATAGGTGGTGGCCCAGCCGGCGTTGAACTTGCCGACGCTGGTGTCCACGCGATAGTTCAGGTCCAGGTCGTAGCCTTCGGTTTCCATGAAGCCGGCATTGCGGCTGCCGAACTGCAGGGTATCGACGATGCCGGCGGTCGGGCCGGTCGACTTGTCACGGGTGAAGCGCTGGCAACGTGCGTCGATGCCCTGCTCGTAGCAGTCGATCAGGATCTGGGTCGGGCTGTCGGCAACGATGGTGTTGTCGATGCGGATCTTCCACCAGTCCAGCGAGGCGTTGAAGTTCTTGATGAAGCTCGGGCTCCAGACCAGGCCCAGCGTCTTGCTGGTCGAGGTTTCCGGGGTCAGGGTCGGGTTGGAGCCCGACACGAACGGCACCGGCGTCGCATCGACGGAGGTGGCGACCGGCTGGTTGCCCTGGCGCAGCTGGCGGAAGGTTGCAGCGTTGGCGATGTCACGGGCGCAGCGGGCGCGGACTTCGGCGCTGGTGCGCGAGGAGCCGAACACGGTATCGCAAGGGTCGCTGAACTGGGCGAAGGTCTGCGAGCCACCACCGTACAGGTCGTTGATGGTCGGGGCGCGGAAGCCCTCGGCCCAGGTACCACGGACCAGCAGCTGGTCGAACGGCTTCCACTTGAAGCCGAACTTGCTGTTGAGCGTGTTGCCGAAGGTGTCGTAGTCGGAGAAGCGGGTGGCGGCGTTGAAGGTCAGTTCCTTCGCGCCCGGCAGGTCCGCCAGCACCGGCACGTTGATTTCCAGGTACGCCTCGTTGACCTTGTAGCCGCCACCGGTGGGGCCTGCGGCCAGGTTGGTGGTGGCGCCGGTCTGTGCCAGCGGGTCCGGACGGTACTCACCGGTTTCCTTGCGGCTTTCCACACCGAACGCGAAGCCCAGGTCGCCGGCCGGCAGGGTCACGATGGAACCGGCGATGTTGGCGAAGAAGTTCTTGCTGGTGGTCTTGCCGGTGGTGACTTCCGGCGGGAACAGCCAGGCCTGCAGGTCGGCGTTGCCATCGATGCCGTTCGGATCGATCGTGCCGTACGGCACCAGCGGGTTCCACGGCTTGCACACGTCATAGGAGATCGGCGCGGCAGCGGTGCCGCACTGGACCTTGCCGGTGGCCGCATTGTAGAACGACGGGCCGACGCCGCCGGCGACGCGCGCCTTGTGCAGGTTGCCGGTGGCGATGGTTTCCAGCTCGTTGCGGTTGTACTGGTAGCCCGCTTCCCAGTCGAAGAAGCGGCTGCCGATTTCGAACGAACCGTCGAACGAGGCCACCGCGCGGTAGGTCTTCAGCTCGCTGGTGGTCACGCGCGGCACTTCCCAGGTCCGGCGGTTCCAGGCCACGGCGGTCGGGGTGGCGTAGCCGTGCTGGCGGCCGAACGGATTGAAGTAGCTGTCGATCGACATCGAGCCCACGCCAGCGGTGCTCGACTGCAGCGGGTAGCCGGCGATCTGGCGCACGGCCTTGCGCTTGTTGTAGCCCAGCTCGGTGCGGAAGTTGACGTTGTCGGTGATCTTGAAGCGGCCGTCGAAGTACACCGAATCACGCTTGAGCGGGAAGTTCAGGTGCATCTGCTCGTTGGCGTTGCTGACGTCGCCGGTGAACGCCGACGGATCGGTGATGTGGTAGTTGGCCGGGTTGGTCGGGTCGGCACCACGGTTGAGCGAGTAGTTGCAGCCGTCCTTCGCGTTGGTGCAGCCCGGGCGACCCTTCAGGCCGGTGAACTGGCCGTACTGGCTGATGGTGGTCCAGTTGGTCAGGTTGTCGGCATGGCGGTCGGTCAGGCCGTAGGCGCTGAAGCCGCGGTCCTTGGCCCACACGGCCTTTTCTTCGGCATGTTCGGCCGCGACGGTCAGCGAGATGCGGTCATTGCTCCAGCCCGCCACCACGTCGAAGCGGTCACGCGCGCCGTCGCCCTGGCTGAACTGGCCGTGGTAAACGTTGGCGGTCACACCGGTGACATTGGAACGGGTGATGATGTTCACCACGCCGGACATGGCATCGGAACCGTAGATGGCCGACGCGCCATCCTTCAGCACTTCGATGCGCTCCACCGCCGAGACCGGGATCGTGGAGATGTCCTGGTAGCCCGAGGTGCTGATGCCCAGGCGCTTGCCGTTGATCAGCACCAGCGTGCGCTGGGTGCCCAGGTTGCGCATGTCGATGTACGAACCACCCGCGTTCTCACCGGCGGTCAGCGCGTTGGCGCGGCTGATCGCCGGGCTGCCCATCGCGGTGACGTTCTGCAGGATGTCGGCGACCGAGCTGAAGCCCTGCTGCTCGATGGCCGTACGGGTGATCGCGAACACCGGCTGGGCGGTTTCCACGTCCACCTGGCGGATGCGCGAGCCGGTGATCTCGATGCGATCGAGGTTGGTGGGAGTGGCGCTGCTGCCGTCCTGGGCAAACGCGGGCAGGGCGGCCAGCGCTGCGGTGGTAGCCAGGGCGTAGCGGATGGCCTGCCCCAGTGCGGTGGTGCGTGAAGTCATGGCGAGCTCTCTCTCTCAGGTCGTGCACAAGACGCCAAAGTGGGCGTCGAAGGAGCCAGCAGGGTCGATGACCGAGCCGGTGACCCGATAGTAGTCTCGTTAGTTAATGCTCTGTAAAGGGTTCGTATCAATTTATGTCGCGGGTCGGCGCGAACCTTCACCAAACGTGAACAAAAGCAGGCGCTTACGTGATGGTCGCGACTCCCCGTACCGCGCGGTTGTGTTGCGAAGCAGCACAAAAAACCGCCAGACTGCGCAAAGTAGGGGTGCGAAGTGCGTCACCCCTGCTGTCCTGTGGACAACAGGGGACAGCGTATTCAGGCCACGAACGGACGAAACTGGATGCCCAGCCCGGCGATCCCGTCGGTCTCGCCGATCAGGTCGGCGCGCAGCAGCGGACGGGCATCGATGAAGGCCTGCGGCACGATCAGCGACAGCCGGTTGTCGTCGGCGGTCAGTTCCAGCGCCGGCAGCGGGTCGTCCTCATGCGCGCGGTTGAGCAGCACCGCCAAGCGCAGCAGGGCCGCCAGCCGGCGTGCGGTCAGCAGCAGGCGTTCGGGCAGGGCGTCGAAAGCGGTCTTGGTCACGCTGCGGCGGTGGCTGCGCACCAGCGCCGCCAGCATCTGCTGCTCCTGGCGCGAGAAGCCGGCGATATCCGAGTGTTCCAGCACATAGCTGCCATGCACGTGGTAGCCGCTGTGCGCGATCATCAGGCCCAGCTCGTGCAGGCGCGCCGCCCAGCCGAGCATGCGCGCATCGTCGGCATCGAGCCGCCAGCGTTCCTGCACCTGCTCCAGCAGTGACAGGGCGGTGTCCTGCACGCGGTCGGCCTGCACCGTATCGATGCCATAGCGCTGGCTGAGCGCAGCCACCGATTCATCACGCAGGTCGTTCTCGCCGGCGCGGCCGACGATGTCATACAGGATGCCTTCGCGCATCGCCGCCTTGCTGACCAGCAGCTTCTGCAGGCCCAGTGCCTGGAACGCCGCTTCCAGCACCAGGATGCCGCGGGCGATGATCGGGCGGCGGTCGCTGGACAGGCCCGGCAACTGGATGTCGTCGATCTTCTTGGCCTTCAGCAGCTCATCGCGCAGTTGCGGCAGGGCCTCGGCGGTGATCGCGCCCTTGCTCAGCTTCATCGTCGCGCAGATTTCGCTGATCGCCTTGTGCGTGCCCGAAGACCCCAGCGCTTCCTGCCAGCCCAGCGCGCGGTACTTGCTGGCGAAGGGCTGGAACTCGCGGCCGATCTCGGCCAGCGCGTCCTTCCAGCGCTTCTTGCTCAGCTTGCCGCCAGGGAAGAAACGTCGGGTGCTGGCGATGCAACCGGCCTGCAGGCTTTCGCGCTCCAGGGTCTGCATGCCCATGCCGATGATGAATTCAGTGGAGCCGCCACCGATGTCGATCACCAGCCGGCGCTGGCCGGGCTTGGGCGGTTGCGCGTGGGCCACGCCCAGGTAGATCAGGCGGGCTTCTTCGCGGCCGCTGACCACTTCGATGGCATGCCCCAGTGCGGTTTCGGCGGGGACCAGGAACGACTGCGGCGAGCGCAGCTGGCGCACGGTGTTGGTGGCCAGGGCGCGCACCCGGTGCGGCGGCACATTGCGGATGCGCTGGCCGAAGCGGGCCAGGCATTCCAGTGCGCGCTGGCGGGCTGCGGCGGAGAGTCCACCCTTGCCATCCAGCCCATCGGCCATGCGCACGGTCTCGCGCAGGCGGTCGATCACCCGCAGCTGGCCTAGCGTGTAGCGCGCGATGACCATGTGGAAACTGTTGGAGCCAAGGTCGATGGCGGCCAGCAGGTCGCCATCCTGCAATGCGGGCGGAGTCGTGGTGGTATGCGGCATGGACGAATGTTAGCCGAAGGGGCGGTGTGCTCGTCACCGCGCGGCCTTCACATTTTGTAGGAGGGAGTGCGGCAGGGCTGCGCCCTGCACCCGCAGAGGCCAGAGCAACGGCAACAGCAACAGCGGGCTATCCGTGGGATGGCGGGGTGGGTCCGGTTGAGGGGGGCGCTGCAAGTACGTCCATGTAAGCTCGGTCGCCGCATCCATGCGGCTCACGCCCCCTCAACCGGACCCACCCCGCCTTCGACAGATTTCTGCGATCTGATGGTGGGTGCCGACCGTTGGTCGGCACTGATCCAATTCCGACAAAATCGGTGCCTACCGCTCCTGGTAGGTGTCGACCTTGGTCGACACACCGGGTTACAGACCCTGCATCAACGCCATCTGTGCCGAATGCGGGGCTTCGTCGTGCGCCGGCGCACGCTTGTGGTAGACGCCGTCGGCATCCAGTTCCCAGGCGTTGAGGTTGTCGTCCAGGTAGTTCTGCAGGACCTCGCGGTACACCCGCTTGGCCAGTTCCGGGTCGAGGATCGGGAAGCAGGTCTCGACCCGGCGCAGCAGGTTGCGTTCCAGCCAGTCTGCACTGGCGCAGTACATTTCCGGTGCGCCGTCGTTGCCGAACCAGTAGACGCGGCTGTGCTCCAGGAAGCGGCCGACGATCGAGCGCACGCGGATGTTGTCCGAGATGCCCGGCACGCCGGGCTTGAGCGTGCAGGCGCCGCGGACGATGAGGTCGATGCCGACGCCCGCGCGCGACGCCTTGTAGAGAACC
>Ga0153948_1001270_pt1 | contig 12984 bp, 16 predicted proteins | sample TSNJ032MetaG_FD_104696 | JGI IMG/M metagenome (GOLD analysis project Ga0153948, IMG submission 104696) | Attine ant fungus gardens microbial communities from New Jersey, USA - TSNJ032 MetaG | ecosystem: Host-associated > Fungi > Mycelium > Unclassified | place: USA: New Jersey, Wharton State...
ACAGCAAAATAAATTGCACACAGGGGAAGTGAGGGAAAGCAAGAAAGACTTTGTTACATTGTAGTTACATTCCCATTTACATATATAAATGGGAATGTAACTACAATGTAACAAAGTCTTTCTGTCTTTCCCTCACTTCCCCTGTGTGCAATTTATTTTGCTGTGTCAGGTTATGGGCCCTGCCAGCAGGATGAGCATGGTTGCAACCTCTCTGTTATAGACCATGGCATTACTCAAGTTGTGCCCTATGTTGTCCCAGCCTTGGTTCCCCTATGTGGGCACCTTTGGTGGTTTTGTCCTCTGCAATCTGAGTATGTGGCTGGTATTTTTTGGCAGGAGATGACAGGTTGTTATGAGGAGTGGGAGTGGCCAAGTACACTGGGTAGAAGCAGATACGAGGGAAGAAGAAAGACCAGGGATGGTGGACTGCAGGGCCCCCATCCTGACCAGTGCTGCATCGGTGCATGATTTCCCTGAAGTATGGGAGTTGGGGCGTTGTTTGGCGCCATGGTATATGTTCACCAAATATCCGACTATCCGGATTTTTTTTATTTGCAGCACTTGCATTCCCGATTGTCTATCGGATATTCCTTTCCTGTCAGAGATGGTCAAGCATTCTCTGTTGTTGCTTAGTCGTCTTCGCTGATGGCTGAGCTGTGTTTGCTCCATTGGGAGCTTGATTGGATTCCAGACATTTTTAGGCTCATGTCATCATTTTCCAGACATCTCACTGAGTGGGAGTATTGCAGACAAGTTGTCTTGGAAACTTCATTTGTCGGAGCATTTGCTTCAGATATTTACATATATAAATGGGAATGTAACTACAATGTAACAAAGTCTTTCTGTCTTTCCCTCACTTTCCCTTCGTGCAATTCATTTTTGCTGCGTCACAACGGCCGGTAGTGAGTCAGATGGTTGTTATCATAATCAAGCTCTCAAGGTAAAATACAAGCATCCAATCGTCTCCATAGATGTAGAAGAAAATGATAGTAAGCAGGCCTTTAAAAAATCAGAAGAGAGTCATTGATTAAACTAGCAATAAGCATGAAAAGATCATCCCAGAAAAAGGGTGCAATTCTACAATCTTCACGTCGTCTTGTACGATACGATGTTGTCGTTGACGTCCGAGGCGAGGCCGGAGCTAACATAAAAACATGAATTATAGCTTCTAATCGGACATGGGGAGGTGACCGGGAGAAGAAGTGTGGAGTTTGCTGGCTTCTGAAGTCCCCTCTCACAAATTCAGGTATACCGAGCTCCACAGGTCTGATCCAATCAATAGAATGGGTCGTATCCTGGATCTGGATGCTTGAATCTCATTGTGAACTCAGATCCAGAGCCGAAGCAGACAGTGTTCAGAAATACAAGTCGCTGGGTAACACCATGCAAATGCATAGAGAAAAATATTCTAGGGAAAATCATAGCAGATGACAATGAAGTCGTACCAAACTACTCATAATCGACGGAAAAAGTCACTTTCAGATCGTGGAATTGTTGAGTAAGGGCCTATTCGATGATACATTACTTGTGAAGAATAGGAATAAAAAAAAAACAAAAAAGTTACTTTTACATATCTTGTCTAAACTCTTGAACCTGACGGTCGATGTTGGTCCGCAAACGGATCCTTTGTATCTTCATCATAGCCTAGCTTCCCCTCTGGCAATGTATATCCGGGCTTGGCTTCGTCCGGCGGAACGAATGTATCGCTGCTGTATCCATAGCCATAGCCAGACTGTTGGCCGTAGTATGGCTGACCAAAACCTGCATTGTATGGTGGATTGTAGTGTGATGGATACTCGCCCGTGCGGTTGGCGTAGGATGGTGCGCGCGACGCGTTGGCAGGACTCGAAGGGTCGAGCGTTTGCCGGAGGTAAGCGAAAGCCCATGTGGAGAAAAACACAGCGAGCACTGACATAGGAAAGATAAGAGGATCATGAGACCCAAATCAGAAAGAAAGGCTGACAAGTAGTGATGATAAAAAGCAGAATGGCTCTCCACGAATCGCGATCCCAATAATTTGCACACACTGGACAACCATCAGAGAGTGACAGTTAGCGAAGTAAATGACTCACCTTCACGAGTTGAGGATGAATCAAGAATATCCCTCGTAATAGGGCCAAAGAAACTGAACTGAAATTACGTCGGAATCGAATGATCTGCAATGCTGTAAGTGACACATACGTATATAATAGTATCTCTTGAAAGATTTGTGCATGTGTTAATTATATCATCCTGTTGGATGTTGACCAAAAGCAAGTGGTGTGAGGAATCATACTCACCTCCAAGGTGAAATGGGTGATGACCTCCAACAAACCAGACCCTGCAACAACTAATACAGATAGAACAGTCGCATAGGCATAAGATCGGATCAGTGGTAGGCGTTGCTAGTGAACCATAAGGAGACAACGACGAGAGCTTAAAAGACTATTCATACCGTTCCTGCCGCAGCCACTCCTAACAACTCAATGGCTGCAGCTAACATATAAAGAGCGCCAAGAATGATATAAGCGATCCGCAGTTTCGGAACGTTCCCTATAGGAGCCGGTTAGGGAAGTGAGGTTTTCTTAGAACATGAAAAGGCGTACTTAGATTTGACAGGGTTGCATTGCGGAAAAATCCGATCTACAATGTGAAATAAGACTGGGAGTTCAAAGCACTCGATAGACATGAGCATACAGAGCTGTATATCATTTTCAGCTATGAATTTTAGAGCATCCTTGGAATGGGCTCACGCAAAGAGTGTCCAGAAAAAGGAAATAAAGGAGACTGACCCAGACCTTCAGAGCCTTTTCCCATAAGGCTTAGGCTGAGACTCACTGGCAAGGACGACGGGTCTTAGATTTCTCTTGTATACTCGTGAGACGAATGTGTATGGCGGTGGAGGGCCTGGAAAGAATCGAGGGAAACTGATGGTAAAAGTGATCAAGAACACCAACAGCGCATACCTGGCCGAGAACGGTCAGAGAATCAATCAAGAAAGTGGGCTGCTAAACACAAACCTTGAGGAGGGAGTCTGCTATCCATCCTGATGGAAGAAGACTCGGTAGGAAAGCCTGCTGCGAAGAGCACAGCTCTTTCAATTGTTTACTCCTATTTGAATTCATTGTCTTTTGGCAACTGTCTCTGTGTTCTATCTTTGTCCTTAACAATGTCTTTTTGCTAAGATGTACATGACTTTCCGTAGGAGTATAATGCAAAATGGTCTGAGGAAATCTAGTACAAATATGATGCCCGTACTATGCACACGCTGCCTCGAGAAATTGTTGAGACAAAATATTGAATCATAATAGACTAGCTTGTATATAAATGTATAAACTTAGTGACTCGCACCTGCATGCAGCCTATCACCTGACACAATGCCCAATTTTGATTGTTTCGCCAAAGAAGGAAGCTTAGTCAATGATTTGACATTAGACAGTGAACTCACAGAGCGATTGATTTAAGCACTTGAAACATTACTGCCTCGAGGTCATTCCAACACATCCTCTGCGGATGCAGCAGGCACAATTGCCCTCGCGTCCGTCGCTGAGCAGCTCGTCCACCAGACGCATCGTTGGCGAGGAGGAGCTGCGCCCGTATGTCATTGTCAACGAAATTGGCAAAGGCAGCTTCGCTACTGTTTATATGGGCTACCATGAGGTGGGTACTTTCATCAATTTCTTTACCCTTCACCACAATTCACTAATGGTCTCATGGCGCACAGGAAAATCACCAGCAAGTTGCTATCAAGACTGTCGTCACCGACCAACTCTCCTCCAAACTCTTTGAGAATCTTCGTAGTGAAATTGAGATCCTCAAGTCCTTATCTCACCGTCATGTAACTCGACTTATCGACATCGTTGTAAGCTCTTCCCTTGGCCACACCGCTCGTTGGTTGATGCGTACTCCTATTTGACATAGCGTGCGGAGAGAAATGTATATCTTATCATGGAATTCTGTGCAGGCGGAGATTTGACAAACTATATCAAGAAACGAGGACGCGTTGAAGGATTGCAGTATATTTCCTCTCCTGGTCTACCCCCTCAGTACTATCCACATCCTCCTTCAGGAGGGCTAGACGAAATAGTAGTACGGAGTTTCCTAAGACAATTAGGCGAGCCTCCCGCAACTCCTCAGCCTTTGCAATAATTTTGATCTGAAACTGCTGCAGCTCGTGCACTCAAATTTATGCGCCATAGAAACCTAGTACATCGTGACATCAAGCCACAGAACCTGCTACTTAAACCCGCTCCTCCACAAGAACTGGCACGGGGACATCCCCTTGGAGTACCTATTCTGAAAGTTGCCGATTTCGGTTTTGCACGATCACTGCCTAACGCAATGATGGCAGAAACGCTGTGTGGTTCGCCGTACGTTTTGTCTCTGGTACTTGTTGCTATTAACTCATGACTTTTCCCCGGCTCCTTAGGCTGTATATGGCACCGGAAATACTTCGGTATGAGAAATATGATGCGAAGGCGGACTTGTGGTCCGTTGGTGCGGTATTATACGAGATGGCGGTTGGAAAACCACCATTCCGGGCGAACAATCATATTGAATTACTCAAGAAGATTGAACACGCGAAGAGCATCAAGTTTCCTGACGAGGATCCTTCTTCTCGCAGGATTGCTGCTTCCAACGGCGGAAGACTTGAAGTACAAGTTGTGCCCGAGGATATTAAGCAACTTATTCGTACGCTTCTCAAACGGCAGCCAGTTGAACGCGCTAGTTTTGAAGAATTCTTCAATAGCAATGCATTAGCAAAGAGTAAATTCCCTCGTCCAAAGGGTATGGAACGCCAGTCTTCAATGCAAGGATCTGCAGATGGCGAGGTTGACGGTAACTCCAGCACATGGATTGGAAGGCCACCAACGCCGGAACACCACAAGATCATCCCTCCAGAGGTTTTGGATCCGAAGGCTATGATCCCCCCCAGCCGATTCAATTTCCGTCGGCCTCTTGATGGCCCAGGACATTCACAAGGGGTACCACAGGAACTGCCAACAACAACCGGTATTGATACGAATCTGAGGGGCGCGAATGTTATGTTGCCTCAAGCAAGAGCTGTCAGTGAGAAGGTAACATTACTAAATATGGGTGATCAGAGGAAAGCTGGGAGACCACTCTCAGCGGAGAGATCATCTATTCCTGGTGAAACAGAAGAGGACGGTAATTTGAGGAGAGAGTATGTGCTTGTAGATGATACACGAGCTGTTGAATTTAACCGCGTTGTTGATGGTGCGTATACTGATTCCTAATATCTCAATGAAATGACATTTGATCCGTAGAACTATCGTTGCATCCACGAAGACCATTACACGATAGACGGATCCCACCAACACCATTAACAGAAGATTATCCGCCAGATGGCGGTGCGAATACTCTTACTGGTGCAGGACACAACACCAACAGTCATAATTTCCCTCCTCCGCCTCATGCTGCTGCACCTCCATTGTCCTCGTCGCCGTCCAGTATGGCTTCCCGTGCGGCATCGAATGCACTTCATCGTGCACTTAATCTTGCATCCAAGAAACTCTTCGGTACACCCCGTCATTCATATTCTCGTTCGATTTCTACGTATTCGCAATCGAGTGCTACTTCCTCGCCTCGCAGACCAATTATCACACTGGATATAGATGGTGCTCTTGGTGGTGGTCCTAATGGGGAGAGGGATCCAATGGAAGATGATCTGTTGGCTGGACTGGAGGAGTTGGCGCAGAAGACGGATGTATTGACGCATTGGGCAGATGAAATGTATGAATATGTGAAGGCTATACCACAGAGTTTGTCTCCCCTTTTCTTGTCGGATGTCATCTGTATTAACATAACTGTAGAACCTTTGCCTGATCCAACTAAATTTACGAAACGGGAGGGTGAGCCCGAAAAACACGCCCGAAGACGGAAACATGCAGATATCGAGGCAGAGTATAATGCTGTGACGTGTGTCGCTGTGTACATGCTCCTCATGTCGTTCTCGCAAAAAGGGATCAATATGTTAAAAGATTTCCAAGAGCACATGTCGATGAAGTATCCTGATGGGGACTATGTTGTCTGTGAAGGGTTTTATGATGGTGAATTAACCCACTCTCAGTCTTTTCTTCCAATAGTGACATGTCGCTTTTTCTCCGTTTAGCGTTGAACTGGTTCAAGGAGCACTTCATGAAGTGCAATGAGCGTGCTGGACTTGTGAAGACTTGGCTGCCAGTGCAATATGAGGGCCCGAAAGCTTGGTTGGATCAACTTGTGTACGATCGTGCACTTGTACTTGTAGGTTCTTTCGCTGTAAGCTTTCCAAGATTGAATCCAAATCTTTCAGTCACGCACTGCGGCACGGAAAGAACTTCTTGATCAAATATCAAGTCCTGATGAGTGTGAGAAGCTGTACGAAGAGAGCTTATGGTGCCTCTATGCCCTGCAGGAGGACTTGTTACAAACTGGTAATCCATTCATGGAGGAAGACCGAGAAACCATTGCCACTTGTACGTCTTTTTTTTTCTTTCTTTGCGTGATGTCTGACTGGTAGTTCTCATTCTGACTTGTGTAGGGATCAAGAGGACTAAGCTGAGACTTGTTCGATGTCGTGCTCGGATGGTCATGAATGACCGAGATCGGTTGAATGATGCACGCGCAGACCTGAATTTGGCTGACGTAGCGAGGATACCAGCGCCTTGGGACGTAAAGCCCCAGAATGGTACTGGTATTGGACAGACTGTGCCAATGGTGATCAATACTTCCCTATAATTGTCAGTCCTTTGATTGAGGTATCAAGCATTCCCATATTTCTTTGGTTGGAATGGAATAGTTCCACTTTGTTCTTCATTTGTACATTCGGTGTTCTAGTGCTTTCATTTAGTTGGTGCTTTCAGTTTCAGATAGACTTTTTTTTCCCTCGAGGAATTTTTATTTGTATTTTTAGGTTGCCGTTGCATACTAGCATCTTGGTGTACACTATTGCATATGACTTTACACGCCATTTTGATCGACAACTTCATTTTGGAGTTAACAGTCGAGAGATTTGTCGAGATCATCATACAGTAATTGACGCATGCCCGGAGGCAGTTTTGGCTCGTCGCTTTCGGCGATGTATCGAAAAGGCATTTCAACGGACTCTTTAGCGTTGAATCGAATTGTAGGGAAGTCCTGTTTGGGAAAAGCAATTGTTAGGCTGGGGAAGCGACCGGCAGAATGAAACCAAGCTTGATGGACGATGCAACGACCTGGGGGGGGGATACGCACAATGAAAGGTATTCTGTTGAGTGGGATTTTATCTTGAGTAACGAGTTTGGTAACGCCCAGAGCGGTATCGGTTGTCATTTGAACAGGACCTAGGTGGCGGCTCGGGAAGCCTAGGACCCGAAGCTCGGAGGTCCTGTCGCGTGGGGGGTCGTCACCTGTAAAGAGAACAGGGAATGACAAGTTGGTGTGTCAATCGATGCTCGAAGCTCAGGATGGATACCTAGAATGCCCTGTGCAGGTGGAATGAACGCATGAACAAAGAAAATCGAGAAACCAGTGCGAAGCAAGAAAAAGCGTACGAACACCGAATACGAACCAGTCAAATGTCCCGTTACCGTCTTCTGGTGAAAGTGGCTTGTCGGCTTTTGGATCGAGGAGACAAATGCGATCTGGGCTTTTGCCGTGAGCTTTCATTAGATCAAGCACTCCATCTGTGTGGCACTGAGAATTTGCTGATGCTTCTGATGTCGATGAAAATTCTGCGGAGAGGGAAGAAGAGGAAGATTTTGAGAGATTTGTAAAATGAATCTTAGCGCCTGGGCCTGCTAGAGTTTGCATATGCTGGAGATTCCAGTCTTTGTGATTGTCGCACAACACGAAATCTATGTTGCCTACTGACCATATACTCGAGCCTGACCCAGGGAGGGACAGCGGCAGAAATCTGCTCATCGTCCTCCATGTGTTCGATGACATATGTAAATGCCATGATTAGAGTTTTATTGTGGGAAAATTTTGATTTTGTAACTTGTCTTTCCATCGTTAAATGACTACAGAGTATGACCCCAGACGGCTTGTCCGCTTAGGTGCAGAAAGAATCACGAATGTATCTAGCACTGATTTTCCCGGGCATTATCCCAATGAGGATCATGCTTGGAATGTTCAGAAACAGAAGGAAGTGGGTCTATTTTCATTTCGTGGAGAACCAATGTTCTGAGTTTATGAATGGCAAGGGCAGAAGCTTCGCATCAAGATACAAAGATTATCGAATCGGTCGATAGATTTTGACCTTGTTGGGGTAGATGCCTCAATAGCTAATGCCTTTCGTCGGATACTCATTGCTGAGGTACGCCCTATTTCTTGGATCAATCTGGATATTATTATTCAAATAATTAAGGTGCCTGTAATAGCCATAGAACGTGTATATGTCTGGGATAATACCTCTGTCATTGTAGACGAAGTTCTTTCACATCGATTGGGACTTGTGCCCCTGAACGTCGACCCGGCACTTATGCAGTTCAAAGCCCGTATGTTTTCTGGGCTTCAATCAAAATCTCTGTGATTTTCATCATGAAACGATAGATGCGGAGGAAATGGCAACGGATCGCAACACCCTTGTCTTCACTGTAGACATCACATGCACTCGTAATCCCAATCCTCCACTGAAGAAAAGCGAAGATTTATCCCCTTCTGACCTCTACTCTGACCATGAACTCCTCTCAAAACACTTGACCTGGAAACCTGCAGGCGATCAAGAGACTGTGTTTGTGGGTCTGCCTCGACCTGGACCAACGAGGCCCAATATTGTGTTGGCCAAACTGCGGCCAGAACAAAGTATCTCAATGGAGCTACACGCTGTAAAGGGTGTTGGAAAAGATCACGCAAAATTCAGTCCAGTTGGCGAGTCCATTATATTCATTTTCAAGAGTGTTAAGCTGACGTTGAGTCGATAGCGACTGCATCTTATCGTCTTATGCCTCACATCAAAATCACACGACCAATTCCACCTCATCTTGCTGAAAAGTTCCAGAAATGCTTCTCACCAGGTGTCATCAAGATTGACCCCGACAATCAAGAGGTGTCCGTTGACGAGCAGAACGTACGAAAGGATTCTGTCAGTCGTGAAGTTCTTCGTCATCCAGAATTTGCCACCTCGGTTGAGCTCAGTCGTGTCCGCGACTTCTACTTATGTGCGTCTGGACAGCCTGAATATCCCATGCTGGACTTTGGTTGAAGTTTTTTTTGTTTTGTAGTCAATATCGAAACCGAAAGTGCATACCCCCCTGAACGGCTTTTTCCAGAAGCGGTACGAGTCATGCGCGAAAAGATCTCTGTGATCAGGATTGCCGCTCTAACGTTAAAAGTTCAGTTGGAAGGAACGGCAGATGAGGAGATGGCAGACGCATAGGTGTATTACCACTCGATTTACTGGTCTGTCGAGGTCAAAAAGTATGAAACCAAGTAATTTATATTACATCTTTCTTGTTTTTTTTTTTATTCAAAGCGTCGTATCTGGCCAATGGTAGGATTTAAATTTCTCTCTAAGGGTTTGACGTTGATGACTCTTGACACAAAAAATGGAGCATAAATACATGGTTAAAAAAAGACCTGACATGTGATTTGTTGAATCAATCCTGTACATTGTCAAGTAAGGCTCAGGAGGCTTCAGAAAGCATTGAGTGCTGGTTTCAGGGGCTTACAGAGATGCATCCTTTATACAAGACAAATGTGTATGTATTAACCATAAAATGTCAAAGTCTCTGCATACATCACTAAGGTGAACTGAATAGAATAAAGAAAAATAAATAAATGACAGTCAAGCACACAGACAGAGATTGGACTTAGTGATGGAAGAGGAGCAGATGTCAAAAGAAAGCAAAGTGTTCTGGAATACACTCCATTAAAGTCCTTCTTATATACTCTAGCTATGTCTAATTTAACATAACTAAGAAAATATCATACAATCTATGATGTGACTTAGTCATTGTGTACCTCCCGGTACTACGAGTTTCATGTTCGAAACATATGGGTGACTTTATGACAATATTAGTAAGAGGTGTTAGGTAGAGTACAACCCCCAGGGTCATCTCACCCCAAGGGATGGTGGTGGTAAAAGGAATGTTACCAAAGTTGTTATGCGATGCAATTTCGTGATAACTCCAAACCTCAACTTTTGGCGGTCACAGGAGCGAGGAAATATATTCACCGATTACACTGCTAATTTATTCATCTTTAAAACACGATACAACCTGGAACTTATAGCTGAATCACAGCGAAGGCGAGACTAGAATTTTTACTGAACATGCAGACACCTTGAGTACAGACTACAAAATAGGTGAAGGAATTTCTGACCTTGTTTATCCTTCTCGTTTATGAGGCATTTCAATCCTTCTTCAACTACATTGTCTATCTTGATCTTTTTAGTGATCAGGCCTTCAATATTGCCAAATTTTCCTTCCTCGAGGAGCTGAAGAACTTCTTCATGTATATGGTCATACCCAATAGTTCCTATCATCGCTGTCAACATGATACAGACAGTCGCTCTGCCGAACAAGCACTCACCCGTAATATTCAATTCCTTCGAAAGAACCGTAATCATATCCACATTGGCCGCCTTCCTCCAGATAGCAACATTTAGATACGTTCCTCTGGGACGTAAACTCGAAAGACATGAGTCTAAAGAAGCTTGAATTCCAGCTGCATCAAAGGCAACATGAACGCCTGGAGGTACGGCCTTGCGAACCACGATGGGAATAACCTCCTGAGTAGGATCGAAAACAAGGGTAGCACCGTGTTCGAGGGCGATTACACGACGAATTTCAGCTGGTTCAGAGACGAGGACCATTGCTTGTGGGTCCAGTGATCTGTTGAAAAGTCATTGTTGTTTCAAGGAAAGACGGAGTTCGTCCTCTGATTAGTAATAAGAGAGGTTTACCTGATAACTTTGAGGATAAACAAGCCGATCTACAGGGGTTGTTTAGCATCGAAGTCAGTGGTATTTAATCACATGCTTACAGGACCGGCACCAGCAATGAGCACAGTCTGCCCTGGTTTGAAGTTAGATCGCTTTACGGCGTGATAAGCGATAGAGAGGGGTTCAACGCAGGCCCCAACCTCCACTGGTAAACTCATCGCTTCAATTCGAATCTGTAAGCAACAGAAAACACTGACAGGGTATCCCTTCTTTGAGACGATGAATATATCGTGTATCGATGGCGATATATTCAGCAAGTCCACCACCCCAGCCACTACATCCCTTCCTACAGTTAGTACCCCAGCGGAGGCCGCCAGAAAATACTCACAATAAAGGCGAAATGGGGGCATATATTGTGATGGCCTTCAGAACAAGGGAAACAGTCTCCTTTACGACACGACAGGATAGGTTCTCTGGTTCCAGGGAGCTCAGAACCTCATATATCGAATCGAATAGCCGACTCACATCACGACGTTCGTACCGACAACCCATCTTTTCGAGTCAACTCCTGTACCAAGCTCAACAATTGTTCCGGAAAATCTAGACTCTGATATTTTAGTTCTTTGACAAGTAACTCAGGATCTCACTCATGACCGAGGGTAACCGGGGTCGTTTCTCCTGTGATATAATTGGGTTCCTGTTTTGCATATACGGATACTGGGGCTTGATAAGCGTGAAGGTCGCTGCCGCATACTGGGATAGTTGTAGTCTTTGAAAGGAGCCGAATCGAGCAGCCACTCACTTCCATTCCTACAATTCTCAAGTTTGAGTCCATAAACACAGATGGTGGAGGTCTTCGTGAACATACCAGGCAATCTTTACATGAAATAACACTTGTAATGAATCGAATTTTTTTCAAGGGAAAGTAGCTACCTTGACTTTGACCTGACCTTCCTTTGGCACGGGTTCTGGAGTATCTTCGACGCGTATGTCACCCGGCCCATAAAACCTTGCAGCTCTCATCGTATATAGCTGATTTTAAGATGCTGAAAGATGATGATTCTTTCATGCATTCTTATATTCACTAGCAATCCCACGAGAATGTGGACCATGTGATAATGTGCACGAGGTAAGGAGCGTGAAGGGGACAACAGGTGGAAACTTCCTTGCATAGAAGTATAAATGACCACTAAGAGTCACTGCAAATATCCGGTAGAAGCAATGCCTGGAATCGAGGCGTGGCATGGATCACATCCATGAGTAAAGATTGCTTACAAAGACTCGATCCATGTTTCTGACATCACCCAACCTCCCTATACACACCAATAGCATATAATCATGATACTCTGACACAGCTGATGAATGTCATTAACAGGCTGACAATGTTCTTATACTAAGGGAATAGGGCAGAGCTAAATCAGAATTATCCTCAGAGAAGGGCTGACCCTACTTCAAAGTGTCAGAGGATCTTCTCCTTAGTCCCCTCTCTGATCTTTGCCCTTGCCCTCACTTCTGTTCATCTCTATTGTTCAATTGCCCTAGCATCTTCTCTTGATGGTTCATATGACACTTAACTATTGCAGGTGTGGCATTTACACTCCAGAGTATGTTACAGCTTATCTCCAGGAGAATTCTCAGAGAATAAAATGAGACTCCTGGAAGGGTAAGCTACACTATATACAACTTTTGTGGTTACAGAACATTCTAGTGGTCAGGGTTAGGAGTGTAAGGAGCTAACTAAACTAATTAAATGTTATGTAATAATATTTAATTAGTGTAGAGTTGCTCTGGCAGACTATCACTAGTGTATTAATGAAGTCCCCTTACACTTATTTCTGTTCTTTACTCCTTACTCCTATATATTCCTTTAACTCAGACTTGAACTTTTGCTTGACTTTTGATAATATCTCCTTAATTCCAAAATTAATGATTAATCTGTGATAGGAGATCAGTGTTATGAGACAGTTCCTAAAGAGGAAACTATTTCCCACCTATTCATTAATCTGATAAGAAATATCCAGAAATATAATGTATGAAAAATATAAATAGTATAGGAAAGATTATATAAGATATATAGTTATTAGTAAGGGTCATGTGATTATGGAAGACAGGTGCATAGACCAACAGACATTTGTATA
>Ga0153948_1001273_pt1 | contig 12958 bp, 6 predicted proteins | sample TSNJ032MetaG_FD_104696 | JGI IMG/M metagenome (GOLD analysis project Ga0153948, IMG submission 104696) | Attine ant fungus gardens microbial communities from New Jersey, USA - TSNJ032 MetaG | ecosystem: Host-associated > Fungi > Mycelium > Unclassified | place: USA: New Jersey, Wharton State...
CGGTTCCACCATCGAGGTCAGCGGCAATCTGGACCTGTCCGCACTGGCAGTGAACAACATCCGCGAGAACGTAGTCGTGGAGAAGGTCACCACCGTGCACGCGCCGGTCCGGCTGGAGCAGCCTGGCTGGTTCAAGAACGCCACCAACAACAACCGCGATTTCAGGGCGACTTCGAACTACCAGCCGTACGAGATCTACTACCTTGATCCGTCGGACATCCTCGAAGACACCCCCTATGTCACCCCGGATGGCCAACAGATCCGCAAGGCGGTCATCCGGCTGACCAGCAACACCAGTGCCTATGCCTTCGCCCGCGGTGGCGCATATGGTGCGCGCGCTTCGCGCGAACGCCTGAACGTGCAGGACGGCACCGTTACGGTCTACTACATCGGCCGTGCCGACAACCGCAACAACCCCGATCAGCTCGGTGCGGGCGCAGAAGATCCGTTCCGCGACCTGTCCACCCGCGGTCCCGGTTCGCCGCCGGTCGAGTACGTGACCGACACCCTCAGGTACAACAACGCCTACGGCACCTGCACCACCACCTGCGTGCAGATCATCACCTATCCGGACTATGACAATCCGGACGCGACGCTGATCAACATGCAGCGTCACCCGCAGGAGACCAGCGGCAACGAGAAGACCCGCATTGCCACCCGCACTACCGTGGAGGATGTGGTGGTTTCGGCAGGCAACAATGCCGTGATCAATGCGGGTGGCAACATGCGGATCAACACTGATCGGCTGGAGAACCGTTTCGCCAACATCGCCGCGGGTCGCGACCTGGCCATCGTCGGCCTGAACCGTGACCAGTCCGAGGTGATCAATGCCGCCGAGCAGCTGACCCGCACCAGCACCTTCGACAATGTGTCCATCACGTACGGTGGCTCCTCCAGCCGCTGGAAGGCGGCCCCCATCACCGAGAAGACCGGTGCGCTGGGCTCGTCGATAACGGCGGGCGGCAAGCTCACCATCGATGTCGGCAACCTGCGCAACGACAACAGCGGTGGCAGCAACCCCAATGCCGGTGGCGGCAAGGGCACGGCGCAGCTGGATACCGGTGGCCGCGGCACAGGCGCGGTCGGTCCGGGCGCGGGCAGCGTGCAGGGGCCTGGCCAGAGCACCGGCCAGGGGGCAGGCAGCGTGGACGCGCAGGGGCCGGGCACAGCCGGCGCGGCGCAGGGGGCCAATGGCGGCCACCAGCAGGCGGTAGCCCAGGCCGACGGTGTGCGCGCGGATGCAGCCGGTGCACAGGGACCGAGCCAGGCCGGCAATGCCGGCACCGGTGCCGGCACGGCGCAGGACATCAGTGCGGCACAGGCCGGGCAGGCCAATGCCGATGGCCCGGCCACGGTCCGCGCCGGGGAGCACACCGGCAGTGGTGGCAACACCGCCGTGGACGGCAAGCAGGCTACAACGACGACCGGTTCCGACCCGCGCGTTGTGGTGACCACCAGCCCGAATGCCAGTGCGCCCACGGCCAGCCTGTTCAACGTGGACGCCAACCGTGGCAGCCACATCGTGGAAACCGATCCGCGCTTTACCAGCTACCGTGACTGGCTCAGCTCCGATTACCTTCTGCAGCGCGCAGGCTTTGATCCCGCGCAGACGCAGAAGCGCCTGGGTGATGGCTTCTACGAGCAGAAGCTGGTGCGCGAACAGATCGGCGAACTCACCGGCCGCCGCTTCCTTACCGGCCACGCCAGCGACGAGGAGCAGTACCGCGCGCTGCTGGAAGCCGGTGCCACGGTGGCGAGCGAACGGGGCCTGCGCCCCGGCGTAGCGCTCACGGCCGAGCAGATGGCACGCCTGACCAGCGACATCGTCTGGCTGGTGGAAAAGGACGTCACCCTGGCCGATGGCTCGGTGGTTCGCGCGCTGGTGCCGCAGGTCTACCTGCGGGTGATGCCGGGTGACCTCGGCAACGATGGCGCATTGCTGGCCGGCGCGGAGGTGGACGTCAAGCTGCGCGGTGATCTGGTCAACAGCGGCACGATTGCCGGCCGCCAGCTGGTCAGCATCGATGCCGGCAACATCCGCAACCTGTCCGGTGGCCAGATCAGCGGTGCCCAGGTGGGCCTGTCGGCGCGGCAGGACATCGACATCATCGGCAGTACCGTCAAGGCCACCGATGCGCTGGCGCTCAAGGCCGGCGGCAACATCACCGTGGCCTCGACCACCTCCGAATGGAAGGACCAGGGCGATCGCCTGTCGCAGCAGAAGACCACGCTCGATCGCGTGGCCGGCCTGTATGTCACCAACCCCAGTGGAGAGGGTGTGCTGTCGCTGGTCGCCGGCGGTGACATCGGCCTCAAGGCGGCGGAGATCCGCAATGCCGGCAAGGATGGCATCACCCAGCTGGTTGCCGGCGGCAACCTGGACCTCGGCGCACAGACGCTGGGCCAGAGCAGCGCGCTGAACCACGACAGCCGCAACCACACCAGCAACAGCCAGACCACGCACGCGGTGACTTCGATTGAGGGCGCCGGCGATGTGGTGCTGGCAGCGGGCAAGGACATCAACCTGGCTGCGACCCGCATCACGGCCGATGGCGGCATGGCCCTGCAGGCCGGCGGCGATATCAACAGCCAGGTGCTGGTGGACAGCCGCAGCAGCGACTTCAATGCAGGCGGCAAGCGCAGTTCGCTGCAGATCAGCCAGAGTGATGAGACCGTGCGCGGCAGCCAGTTGCTGGCTGGCGACAACATGGTGCTGAGGGCAAACCGCGATATCAATCTGACCGCTACCCAGGCCACCAGCTCGGATGGCACGTTGAGTGTCACCGCCGGTCGCGACGTCAACCTGCTCTCGGCCAGCGAGACGCATGACTTCAGCCTGGACAGCTACGAGAAGAAAAAGAAGACACTTTCGAGCACCACCACCGCCCGCCATGCCGAGAGCAGCGACAGCTACGCGATCGGCACCGGTCTGATGGGCGAGAGCGTGAGCGTCACCGCCGGCCGTGACCTGACCGCGGTGGGCGCGGTAGTCGATGCCACCGGCACGGTCGTTCTCGGCGCCGGCAACAATGTGCTGATCACCTCCGCTGAAGACCATCACAGCAGCGAGTCCAGTGAGAGCAGGAAGAAGTCCGGCTTCACCGGTGGCTTCTCCAATGGCACCGCCTCGATCGGTTACGGCAGCTCGAAAAACAGCAGCAGTTCTGCCGAGCAGTCGACCACCCAGGTCGGCTCGGCGATTGCTTCGCGCGAAGGCAGCGTGCTGATCAACGCGGGCAACCAGTTGACCCTCTCAGCGTCGGACGTGGCGGCGGGCAAGGATCTGACGTTGGTGGGCAAGGACATCAACTTGCTTGCCCGCCAGGATACGGCGGACACCCAGTCCAGCCAGTCGAGCAAGTCCAGCGGGTTCTCGGTGGGCGTCACCTACGATCCCGCCAAGGCCTACCGCACCGCACGCGACAAGGCCACCGAAGGCATGGCCGACAGCGGCACGATGATGGGCCGGATCACGCGCACCGCCGAAGGCGTGGCGGCCGGTGTGGCCGCCGTGCTGCCGGCGATCACGGCCGGCAGCCAGCGCTCGAACAGCAACCAGAGCCACTCCAGCAGTGATGCCCGGGTCAGCAACCTCAATGCAGGGGGCAATCTCTCGCTGATCGCCAATGGCGGCTCGATCACCAGCCAGGGCGCGCAGATGTCGGCCGAGGGCGATGCTGTCCTGCTGGCCACCAAGGACATCGTCTTCGACGTCGCGCACAACACCGAGCGTAGTGGCAGCGACAGCCGTGGCAAGGGTTGGGGTATCGCCACCAACTCCGCAGGCCTGCCGTTCGGCACCAACAACTCACGCAGCGATGGCGCCGGACAGAGCGACACCATCACCGGCACCCAGCTGTCGGTCGGTGGTGGCGTGCGCATGGCCACCACCGAGGGCAACATCAGCCTGACCGCAGCCAACATCGCGGCCGAGAAGGACGTCAGCATCCGCGCTGCGGGTGACCTCAGCATCCGCAGTGGCCAGGATACGGTCAGCAATGCCAATCGCTCGGACAGCAAGGCAATCGGCACTGCGCAGATTTCCGATACCGAGAAGTTCTCCGGCTGGCACCGCGAGCAGCACCGCGACGACAGCGCCCAGGTCTCGCAGGTGGCCAGCACTGTCGGCAGTCTGGGCGGCAGCGTGAACCTGACCGCCGGTGGCAAGTACACGCAGACGGCCAGCAACGTAGTGGCCGCCAAGGACGTGAACATCACTGCTGCCGAGATCGAACTGCTGACCGCCGATGAAAGTGGTCATTACTCGCAGAGCGACAAGGACCTGAAGATCGGTGCCTTCGCGCGGGTGAAGTCGCCGCTGATCGACCTGATCAACAACGTCGACGCCGCGCGAAAGTCCGACGATCGCCTGCAGAAGATGCAGGGCCTGGCGGCCGGCGCCAATGCCTATCAGGCGGCCAGTGCGATTTCCAGCATGGCCGGCAAGGCCGGGGGCGGCGCGCTGCTCAGTGCCGAGGCCGGCGTCGGCTTCAAGACCTCCAGCAGCAGTGCCGATGGCAGCAGCCAGGTCTCGCGCGGCTCTACCATCCAAGGTGGCGGCAACGTCAACCTGACCAGTACCCAGGGCGACATCCACGTGGTTCAGGGCAACCTGAGTGCAGGCAACACCCTCAGCCTGGATTCGGCCGGCGATATCCTGCTGGAAGCTGGCAAGGCGCATGTGGCCGACCGCAGCAAGAGCAGCAATGCCGGCGCCGAAGTCGGCGTGGGCGTTGCAGTGGGCGCGCAGACCGGCGTGTATGTCTATGGCGAAGCGAGTGTTGGCAGCAGCAAGTCCAATGCCGAGAGCAGCACCTGGCAGAACACTACGCTGACCGGCAAGAACATCTCGATGAAGGCCGAGGGCGATACCACCCTGCGTGGCGCCACGGCGACCGCTGATCGCATCGACGTCAAGACCGGCGGGACGCTGACCATCGAATCGCTGCAGGACATCGCCGAGAGCATGTCGAAGAACAGCCAGGTGGGCGGTCGCGTGCAGGTATCGTTCGGTACCGCGTGGAATGCTGACGGGTATGCCAGTGCAGGCAAGGCCAATGGCAGCTATCAGGGTGTTGGCCAGCAGAGCGGCCTGTTTGCCGGCAATGGCGGGTACCACGTCGATGCAGGTCACGTGAACCTGGTGGGCGGCGCGATTGCCAGCACCAATGCGGGCAACAGTGAACTGACTGCGGATTCGCTGACGTTCACCGACCTGCAGAACCACATGGACTACAAGGCCAGCTCCGGCAGCATCAGTGGTGGCTTCGGCAACGCGGGCACCGGCTCGGCCGGCAAGGGTGTGGGAGTGGGTGAGCAGCTGAAGGACATCGGCAGCAGCATCGCGTCCAGCAAGTTGGAAGGGCCGACCGGCGTTTCATTGGGTGGAGGGCTGCCGATGCATGAAAGCGGCAGTGACAGCTCCAGCACTCGAGCGACGTTGACCGAGGGCAACATCACCATCGGCGGCAGGAAGACCACAGCCGCCGAGCTGGGCGTCAACACCGATGCGGCGGCGGCACACCGTGCGCTGGAGGCGATGCCTGATGCCAACAAGATGCTGGCCGACCAGCAGGCGATGGCGAACGCGGCCAGCACGGTTCTTGCCACCAGCAAGCAGGTTGCCGCGGATGTGCAGGCCTATCAGAGCAACAAGGCAACCCAGACGTACTACGACGGCCTGTCAACGGAACAGAAGAAGGCGTTCAACGCGCTCAGCGCGGAACAACGCGATGCGGTACTGACCGCGAACAGCCCGGACTACGACAATGCGAAGAAGTGGGGCACGGGCGGCGAGTACAACCGTGCACTGAACGCAGTGACGACGGCGCTGGTGGGTGGTGTAGCGGGACAGGGCGCTGGCCAGGTCGCGTCCAATGCGCTGGCGCCCTATGCCGCTTACTTCATCGGCAGCAAGCTGGACCCGAACCACGGCAGCGATCCCAATGCGACTCTGCAATTGCTGTCGCATGCGGTGTTGGGTGCGCTGCTGGCGGAAGCCAATGGTGGCAATGCGGGAACCGGAGCGGTTTCCGCGGCCGGCGGCGAGTTGGCCGCGAAGGTACTGACGAATACGTTGACCGGCGGAGACCCCTCCAAGCTGAGCCCAGAGCAGAAGGAGATGGTGCTGGCGCTGTCGCAGGCGGTGGGTGCGCTGGCGGGTGGGCTGTCGGGACAGGATCTGGCTGGGATCGCGTTGAATGCGGGGATTGCCAAGAACTCGGTTGAGAACAACTGGTTGAGCAGGCAGGAAATCGCACTCATGGAGTCCGAGCGGGCCGCGTGTGGTGGAAAGGGGGGCGATGTCCAAGCCTGCAAGGACTCTGTGACACGTGCGTATGACGAGCTGAACGCAGAGCGCGACCGTGAGCTGCTTGCTTATGGTGCTGCTGTTGAGCTGAGCATGCGCTCATATCCAGCCACTTCAGAGGGCGACTGGAAGCGCGAGTGGGCGACTCGTGTCGACCGATACTGGGAACAGTATGGTGTCGCGGTTGAGGACAGGGTCGCTGGTTCCACCCCGGGAGCGGATGCAGCATTTGCTTATCGTCAGCTTAGAAATAACGCCCTCGCTTCAGGTATGACAGCCGTTGGAGAGATCATGGACAAGGGTCTCGATAGATGGTTTATGGACAAAAGTCAGCGAAACCTCGAGGCAACATTGGAGGGTCTCTCTTCGACGTTGAGCTTGATGCGGGGCTATGTATCATCTCCTCACCCTGACATCTACATGCAGGGTGCTATCGATCAATCGTCGGTCATGACGAAGACCGAAGAGATGGCTGCTTACCTTGCGATCCTGTCACGAGGGGCAGATAGGGGATTGGGAGCGTTGCGGGGCAGTTGGGGCATCAAAAGCCCCGGCATGGGCTCGGCTGTTTCTGGAACTAAGGGTGTAATCAAAGCGAGCGAGACCATTGGCCAGCCAGTTGAGGCTGTTATTGGTGGCCGAAAGAGGTTGTTGCGGGTCGACATCGAGCCCAATGGTAAGCTTCAAATACAATCCGGCGGGGGTAAAGACTCAATCGTAGACTTCCGTCCAGACCTTTCATTGCCGCTAGCCCCGCAGATAGACAAGGCATTCAAAAGATTGCCGCAATCAGCGAGGGATCAGTTGGTTAAGAACGCCGAAAAGGGGCTGCGACGCCTTCAGGAAACGGGAAATATGTGATGGGAACTAGATACGTGGTTATGCTGGTCGCTGGAGAGGCGCTTCCTGAGAGAAACTCCCTGGTCTATCAGGCTTGGGGTGATGTTCCGTTTTCATACTTTCAAGATCACGAAAGTTTGAATGAAAGTAGTTTTCTTGATTTGAAGATAAACAAGTGGGAAGTCAATGCTGAGTGGAGTCGGAAGTCGGAGGATGAGCCCTGGATCAGAATTGAAATATTGAGGGGTGGTGCAGTCACAGAGTACCTGGCGGCGCAGGGATTTTCATTGGTGGTAGGGGTTGGGGAGGCGTTGCTCAGTATTGAGATGGACGATGGTGGTGGTGATATTGACGAGATTCTATTGGCCCATCTTGTGTCGGTTTTCATGCCGGGTAATAGAGTTTTCCAGTGGCGTGATGAGCTTTCTGAGATTGGTGGTGAGTACATTTCACGTTTTCCCGCTCGGGAGGCGGTTCTCGAGCAATTACGCCGCTGTTGATGATTGCAGTCTGCGCGGGCTTGTTGAATCCGCCCAAACTGAACTGAATGTTCGCGCCGATAGTGTTGAGGCCGTGCTGCCTCGATCAATACGTGCAGGTGTCATTCGGCATTATCGAGAATGCAGACGGCTTCGCCAGTGCAGTCAAGGCCAACCGCAGCTATCAGGGCGGTAGCTACCAGGGCGGTGGCCAGCAGAGCGGCCTGTTTGCCGGCAATGGCGGGTGCCACGTCGATGCAGGTCACGTGAACCTGGTGGGCGGCGCGATTGCGAGGATTGTTACAATCCGCCCATGATCAGCCCCCGCCTCCTGGCTTCCACACTGTTGGCGCTGGCCCTGGCGGCCTGCACCGCCACCGCGCCCGTGCAGCACAACCCGCTCGCCACCTGGGTGCCGTCACCCAACCAGAACGCGCGCACGCCGGTCATCATCGTCATCCACCACACCGAACAGAAATCGGTGCAGCAGAGCCTGCATACGCTGCGTACCGCCAACAGCGGTGGACCAGTCAGTGCGCACTACCTGATCGGTGCCGATGGTCATCGCTACCAGCTGGTCGCCGATGAGCGCCGCGCCTGGCACGCCGGCGCCGGGCGCTGGGGCACCATTACCGATCTCAACTCCGCCTCGATCGGCATCGAGCTCGACAACGATGGCCGCAGCCCGTTCAGTGCGGCGCAGATCGAATCGCTGATCGTGCTGCTGCGCGATCTCACCACCCGGTTGAACATCCCGCCGCGCCAGGTCATCGGCCATGCCGACCTGGCGCCCACGCGCAAGCAGGACCCGAGCCGGTTCTTCCCGTGGCAACAGCTGGCCGAGGCCGGTTTCGGCGTCTGGCCGCGCGCGGCCGACGGGGCTGCGCCGGAGGGCTTCGACGCGTGGAATGCGCTGGCCCGCTTCGGCTATCCGCTGGACAACCGCGACGCCACCGTCGCCGCCTTCCACCGCCGATTCCGTGGCCGCGACGACCTGCCGAAGACGCTGGATGCCGAAGACGCGCGCATCCTGCATTCGCTGCTGCTGCAGACGCCCTGACCCGGCGCATGAACGCTTGACCCCGCGCTGGGTTGCCGCCCAGCGGCCGGCCCGCCACCATGGCGGCATGATCGATTCCGCCACCTTCTTCAAGCGCAAGCACTGGACCCTGTTGGCAGCGGCCGTGCTCGCAGGCTGCTCCACCACCGCTCCCCGCAGCGGATCCGAAGTGCCGACGCCGGTCACGCCGCCCGCGGCCACCTATGCCAAAGCCACATGGAGTGCACTGCCGCCGGTCGCCGACAGCGACCTGCAGGCCGGCTTCGTTGCCTGGCGCAGCAGCTGCACCCGCCTGAAGAACGATGCGGTCTGGGCAAAACCCTGCGCCACCGCCGCGGCGGTTTCAGACAAGGACCCGGCCGCGATCCGCCAGTTCCTGCAGCGCGACCTCGATGTCTATGCGCTGCGTGCCGGCGGTCACCAGGCCGACGGGCTGATTACCGGCTACTACGAGCCGATCTACGCCGGCAGCCTCACCCGCACGGCCGCTGCCACCGTACCGGTTTACGGCACGCCGAATGATCTGATCGTGGTGCAGCTGGACAGCGTCTACCCGGAACTGAAGGGCAAGCGCCTGCGCGGTCGCCTCGACGGCAAGGTGCTCAAGCCCTATGACGACGCCGGCACCATCGCGGCCAAGGGCGCCAAGGCCCCGGTGCTGGCCTGGCTGACCGATCCGATGGACCTGCAGCTGCTGCAGATCCAGGGGTCGGGCCGGGTACGCCTGGCAGACGGCACGCAGGTGCGGCTGGCCTATGCCGAGCAGAATGGCCACCCGTATCGCGCCATCGGTCGCTGGCTGGTCGACCAGGGCCAGCTGAAGAAGGAAGACGTCACCATGGACGCGATCCGCGCCTGGGCCCGGGCCAACCCCGCGCGCGTGCCGGAGCTGCTGCGCAGCAACCCCAGCTACGTGTTCTTCGTGCGCAATCCGGACAGTCCGGAGGGTCCGCGCGGTTCACTGAACGTGCCGCTCACCGCCGGCTACAGCGTCGCCGTGGATCGCACCGTGGTGCCGCTGGGCAGCCTGCTGTGGCTGTCCACCACGCGCCCGGACGGCACCCCGGTGGTGCGCCCGGTGGCCGCGCAGGACACCGGCGGCGCCATTGCCGGCGAAGTGCGCGCCGACCTGTACTGGGGCAGTGGCGATGCCGCCGGCAAGCTGGCCGGCGACATGAAGCAGAAGGGCAACATCTGGATGCTGTGGCCGAAGGGCGTGGCGTTGCCGAACTGAACCGGCAGGGATCGGATCCCTTTCCGCAGGAAAGGGCACTGACCCCGGATGCCTGATAATGGCGCCATTCCGAACTCTCCGGCCGCCGCTGCGGCCAGGACCTCTGCAATGAAGAACATCAAGAACAACAACGCAAAGAAGTACTACAAGCACTGGGCCGAATCGGGCCTGGGCAAGGGCAACGTGCTGATGGAAGCACGCGGCGAGAAGATCGTGCGCCAGGTGGAAATCTACGGCACCAAGATGGTCTGGGCCGACGAGCATGCCCACAGCGACGACCGCTTCCTGCTGGCCGACCAGCCGGTGTCGTTCCTGGATTTCGACGAAGACGACGAAATCTCCGCGCGCGAATTCGAAAGCGCCTGGAAGAAGGCCCGGGAAGCCACCGGCTACCCGGTGTAACGCTGCCCGGCTGGGGTCAGAGCCCTTTCCTGACGGAAAGGGATCCGACCCCGGACCCGCGTTTTGCACTACATTGGTGCAATGTCTGACCCCGCACCCCCGCCATCCCTCGATGCCCTGGGCACGCCGCTGGCCTGGGCCGGGGCCGATGGCTGCATTGCCGGCTGCAATCCGGCCTTCGCCCGCTGGCTGGGTGTCAGCGCGCGGCGCCTGCTGGGTCGGCCCTTGGCCGCACTGGAAGTGCAGGGCGAAGCCCTGGCCCATTTCCTGGCCCGCGATGAGCGCGACAGCCTGCGCCTGAACCGGCTGGCGCTGGCGGTGCCCGGCGAGGCCCCGCGCTTCGCCGAGGGCTGGATGAGCCGCCGCGACGATGGCGGCTGGCTGCTGGAGGCGCATCCGGTCGATGAATTTCCCGGGCTCGACCCGACCCAGGCCCTGCCCAGCGCGCTCAGCGCAGCGCTGAAGGGGCTGGCCCATGAACTGCGCAACCCGTTGGCCGGGCTGAAGGGCGCGGCCCAGCTGCTGGCCCGCCGCGCGGCCCAGCGCGATGCCAGCGAACGTGAGCTGATCGAGCTGATCGGGTCGGAGATCGAACGCCTCAACGGCCTGCTCGACCAACTGCTGTCGCCGGCCCCGGCCGCACCGCATGCCGAATTGAACATCCATGCCGCGCTGGAGCGCGTGCTGCGCCTGGCCGAGAACGAGGCCGGCTGGGCGGTACGCCTGCAGCGCGACTACGACCCCAGCATTCCCGAATTCCACGGCGACGCCGACCGCCTCACCCAGGCGGTGTGGAACCTGGTGCGCAACGCGATCCAGGCCGGCGCCGGCAGCATCACCCTGCGCACCCGGGTGGAGCATGGCGTGCGCATCGCCGAACAGCTGCACACGCTGGCGCTGCGCCTGGAAATCGCCGACGACGGCCGTGGCGTGCCCGAGGAACTGGCTGAACACCTGTTCCTGCCGCTGGTCAGTGGCCGCGCCGAGGGTACCGGGCTGGGCCTGGCGCTGGCCCAGCAGGTCGCGCGCGAACATCGCGGCACGCTGACCTACCGCTCGCGCCCAGGCCATACCGTGTTCACCCTGCTGCTGCCGATCATCAGCGGCGCCGCCCTGGCCGAGGAGGCCACGCGTGATGTCTGACGCCTCCACTCCCGCACAACGCATCTGGGTGGTCGACGACGACCGCGCCGTGCGCTTCGTGCTGTGCACCGCGCTGCGCGAGGCGGGCTACCAGGTTGTCGACTTCGACAGCGCCGCCCCCGCCCTGCAGGCCCTGAGCGAGGGCCCGCCGCCGGCGCTGCTGTTCACCGATGTGCGCATGCCCGGCGACGATGGTCTGGTGCTGCTGGACAAGCTCAAGGCCGCGCTGCCGCAGCTGCCCGTGGTGGTGATGTCGGCCTATACCGACGTGGCCAGCACCGCGGGCGCGTTCCGCGGTGGCGCGCATGAATTCCTGTCCAAACCGTTCGACCTGGACGATGCCGTGGCGCTGGCGCAGCGTGTGCTGCCGGCAATTGCGCCGGCACTGGCGGCGCCCACACCTGCGGCGGAGGCGCCCAGCGACCAACCGCCGCAACTGGTGGGCGATACCCCGCCGATGCGCGCGCTGTTCCGTGCCATCGGCCGCCTGGCACAAGCGCCGCTGGCGGTGCTGGTCACCGGCGAGACCGGCACCGGCAAGGAGCTGGTGGCCAATGCGCTGCATCGCGAATCGCCGCGTGCGCAGGGGCCGTTCGTCGCGCTCAATACCGCCGCGATCCCCGCCGAACTGCTGGAAAGTGAGCTGTTCGGCCACGAAGCGGGTGCCTTCACCGGTGCGCAGCGCCGCCACATCGGCCGCTTCGAGCAGGCCAACGGTGGCACGCTGTTCCTGGATGAGATCGGCGACATGCCGTTGCCGCTGCAGACCCGCCTGCTGCGTGTGCTGGCGCAGGGTGAGTTCTTCCGCGTCGGTGGCCGCGAGCTGATCCGCGTCGATGTGCGCGTGGTGGCCGCCACCCACCAGGATCTGGAGGGACTGGTCGCGCAGGGGAAGTTCCGCGCCGATCTGCTGCACCGCCTGGACGTGGTTCGCCTGCAGCTGCCGCCACTGCGCGAGCGCCGCGAGGACATCGCGCAACTGGCCAGCACCTTCCTGGCCGCCGCCGCACGCAAGCTGGACACGCCGCCGAAGCGCCTCACCGCCGCGGCCCTGCAGGCGCTGCGCGAGCACGACTGGCCGGGCAACGTGCGCGAGCTGGAGAACGTGTGCTGGCGGATGGCCGCGCTGGCCGCCGCCGACACCATCGGCGTGGCCGATGTCGATACCGCGCTGAACCGCGCGCGCGGCCGCCGCAACAGTGCCAGCGCGGCAGATCCGGGGCAGTGGGAAGCGCTGCTGGCCGAATGGGCGCGCCGCCAGCTGGCCGAAGGCGTGGAAGGGCTGCACGCGCAGGTGCGTGAGCGGGTCGACCATGCCCTGCTGGAGGCCGCGCTGCAGATCACCCACGGCCGCCGCGCCGAAGCCGCTGCCCGCCTCGGCCTCGGCCGCAATACCCTTACCCGCAAGCTGGGCGCCGGGCGCCGTCGCGGGGGCCATTGAACGGTCCCTGCACGCGATCCTCGCGCCCGCTTGCCGAACCGTTGATCGC
>Ga0153948_1001277_pt1 | contig 12928 bp, 16 predicted proteins | sample TSNJ032MetaG_FD_104696 | JGI IMG/M metagenome (GOLD analysis project Ga0153948, IMG submission 104696) | Attine ant fungus gardens microbial communities from New Jersey, USA - TSNJ032 MetaG | ecosystem: Host-associated > Fungi > Mycelium > Unclassified | place: USA: New Jersey, Wharton State...
GACACATACAAAACCATAGCTTGCAAACAAAGCCGCAAAATTCTTATATAAATCTGTGCAGAAACCTTTTTCATTTCCATCCCGGTCTGTTTTTCCCGTACCCATTATCAGTACAATGGCAGGGGAAATTCTGTTTTTGTCTGTATAAGATACTGTCGCTCCAATAGATACCGTTCCTGATATAGATACTTTATCTTCTTTCAATTCCACACTCATTTGCCTACCTCCCCGACTGGAGCAGAAATAAAAGAAACACTCCGAGTTTTTCCATTCCTGTCCGTATCATTCTGCTGATATTTTTCTATAACGACTGCGATTTCGTGCATAAAACCGTCAAACTTATCATCTGTAAGGGAAAGGATGCAGGTTCTCATACTAAGTCTGTCTTTTACGGGGTCTGTATCTGCTTTGCAGCTATATCTTTGAAACTTGGAATAGAGTTCCATCAAAAACTGGTAGGCTGTATCCGCAATATCACTGTTTTTTGTTTCCGTAAACCTCTCTTTATTGATAATCAGCAGCCGTTCAAGACTTCCCCTAACTTTCCGTTCCTCTTTTACGAGCAGTACCTTCTCTTTTAGCAGAGTGTTAATATGTCGATATAGCGTAGGTGCAGGAACATCCTTCAATGCTTCTGAAATCTGTTTCGTAGTTGCTTCTCCTTGAATTTGTAAATATTGCATTACCTGCATTCTGACAGGGTTTGAAAGCACCTTTATGAGTTCCATTTTTTCTACCTCCTTTATCAATATCAATTATATTATCAATATCGATAAAAGTCAAGACATATTTAAAACATTCACAAATACACCCTTTAGATTATTCATCTCTATTTATATGAGTAAAAACAAAAGAGCCGATAGTCTGTGATTTCACTCACAAATTATCGGCTCTGCGTCTTAGCGGCTGGCTCTTTGATGACGAATGTATTTTGTTGTTAATGCTTACCTCGCATTAGGGGACTAAGGCGTGTATTATGCTAATAATATACCTTTAGACAAATTGTAATTTATCTAACTATCATTTGCACAATACCACTCAGAATACCTATACAGCCAATACCAATACAAACCCAAGTGGCTATTCTTCCTTTACCTTCGGGCATAGTAGTGGCAAAAATGATTATACCAACAACTACAAGCAATACGCCCGTAAATAAGCTTATCTGTGCACCAAATCTACCGAAGATACTTTCAAGCAGACTATCAATATAATTTTTCATTTTTTTATTCATATTTTCCTTCTACAAATTACTATTTATTAAACATTATATAAATTATCTGCGCCTTATCGCGTAAAGGCGCAAGTACGCAATGCTTAGTTACAAATTATGGGGTCTACGTCTTAGCGTCTGTCTCTCTGATAACTGACATATTCAGTTGTTGGACATTCACTAAGGTTTCCTGTTTGCACTTGGGGCAGAATAACGGGAAATTCACAAGCATTGTGTCTTGTCGCAATTTTATTCGAGTTTTATTTTTACAAACAGGACACAAAAGCCATTCCGCTTTGTCCATAACATCACCTACTCTCAAATGTGCTTTTTCTTAGTAAGCATAAGTGATATTAGACAGGATAATGTAAGAAGTATCAGACCTACGCCTATTCCTAATAATATCATCAAATAAATATGAGATTGAAAATATGCTATAACATTCATAACCGTATTTGAAAATGCGTTTTGTTTCATCAGTTGACCAAATACAGGAAAGCCAACTGCAAAGAAAAGTATATATGGCAAGATTGAGATGAACATCGCTTTTGAATACTCAAACTTGAAATATATAGGAAATTGTATGCTGATAAAAAATGTAGTAATTATAAATGCCCCAACCCAGTACGCAGCTCCGCTAAACCAATCAATATTCGCTCTCAACACTATTGAAGAAATACAAAACAATATGAAAGCAATAATTGATAAAAGGGAAATAGTCAGTGTTGCAAATAGGTACCGTCCTATGACTATTTCTCTTTTTATAATCGGCAGAGTGCCGTATAATTTGTTGAAATTACTTTTTTCCGCAACAGAGAATAGGACACTCAAAAGAAATGCCGTAAAGGTTAAAATAACCATTATCAACATACTTGGCTGTGTAACGCAACCAATCACTGTGGCTACTAAAATCGCAGCAACCACAAAACCAAACAAAGCCTTTAGTACATAGTAATCTAATGTTAATAATTTATAAATTGATTTCATAGAAGTTCTCATTTTCTTGCGCTCCTTTTACTCACATTTATGATGATATCGTCAATCGTAGCGTTATCAATGGTGCAATCACGATATTGCGCCGCTTCTTTAGCGCCGATAAGCCCCTCAAAGCTCATGTCGGTTTTACGCAAACCGATAATGCTTTTTTCAAGTTCTGCCGTTAAGTCTCTTGGTCTGCCTTTGATAAGGCAGTAACTGCCTAATAAATCCTCCATAGTACCCGTATATATCAAGTTTCCCTGATTTACAAGCGTGATGTAATCGGCAACCCGTTCTAAGTCTGCTGTAATGTGTGTAGAAAATAAAACGCTTCTTTCGCCGTCTTTTATATATTCTTGCAGAATTTCTAAAAACTCGTCGCGGGTCACAGGGTCAAGCCCGCTTGTCGGCTCGTCAAGTATCAGCAGTTTAGCGTTATGTGAAAAAGCACAAGCAAGCATTAACTTCATTTGCATACCACGCGATAATTCTTTTACTTTTTTTCTTTGTGGCAATTCAAAGCGTTTCGTCATTTCATTGAAAACCTCATGTTTCCAATCCTCGTAAAAAATAGAAACCGCTTTTTCAGTATCTTTTACCGTCCAGCTATCCACAAAAAATACACTGTCGAATACAACGCCAATATCCTGTTTGATGGCGTTTTCATTTTTCACATTGTCTTTGCCGAAAATTAAAATCTCTCCAGCATCCTTTTCCAGCATATTAAGAATAAGCTGTATTGTCGTTGTCTTTCCGGCCCCGTTCGGGCCGACAAGCCCCATAATATACCCTTTTGGCAGGGAAAGGCTGATATTATCCAGCTTGAAGCCGGGAAAGCTCTTGCTAACGCCTTTTAATTCCAAATAGCTATCAATCATTTTTTACCTCCAACAAAAGCCGTAATAGGCTGATAATTTCATCATCGGTCATGGAAACTCTCTGCGCCGCCTGTATTGCATTGTTTAAGTTGTTTTCCACTTCCTTGATAAGCTGTTCTCGGATAAGGTTAGAACCGCTCGACATAACAAAGAAGCCTTTACCTTGTCGGCTTGTGATGAAACCCTCCTGATCAAGCTCGTTATATGCTCTTGTAGTAGTCAGCACACTAATTTTCAAGTCCCTTGCCAACTGCCGTAGCGAAGGAAGCATTTCATCTTCTACCAATTCCCCCGATAATATTTGAGCCTTTACCTGTTCTTTTATTTGCTCATAAATCGGTAGACTGGAACTATTCGATATTACGACGTTCAAACCATCACCCTCTCTGCCCTGTAATGCTATTCAAATATACAGTATAATCAGAAGTATCGGATTTGTCAACTGGAAAAATTATAAATTTATCTATGTAGAATTATTCAAGATATATCTTGAATAATTCTGACAACTAATTAATATTTCGATACTCCATATCGTAAAAACGTATTCATTGGCGTACCAACTGACGAATCAGGCGCACTCTACTGTGCGGCTACTGCGCGTATGCTCTCGCATACAACACATGCCCGCTGAACAGCTTGCGGTAGACGACTTCACCCCGGCTGGAGGAAGCGTCCACAATCATGCCGTTCCCGGCGTAGATGGCAACGTGCGTGATATTCATAAACCGCCCGTTTCTACTGCTTGAGAAGAATATCAAGTCACCCGGTTTCAAATCCTCTTTACGAATTGTCAGACCATTATTCACGCAGTTTTTTATTCATATTTTTCTCCTACAAATTACTATTTATTAAACATTATATAAATTATCTGCGCCTTATCGCTTAAAGGCGAAATTCACTCAAATCATCGGCTCTGCGTCTTTGCGTTTAGTTCTCTAATAACCGACATATTCAGTTGTTTGACGTTCACCAAACTTTCCTGCTTGCATTTCGGACAAAACAATGGAAAATTAATCAGCTCCGTATCTTCCCGGATTTTTACCCGTGTTTTATTTTTGCATATAGGGCAGATTACCCAATCTGTTTTATCCATAAAATGACTTCCTTTCAAATGCCATCCCCCAAACTTCGGGACAAAATATTCTGAAATTTGGGATAATCAGTTTATTGTTTCAGCGACTTCTTTAGCACACTGTATCAATTCATCAACAGGTAGCTTGGGATTATTTTTCGGATATTTGAAATGCCCAATATGTATTGCGTTAGCTTCTTCAAGATAGGGCATAAACAAATCAAGTTCTTCCTGCATTCGTTTTCTATGATTTCCGACAAAGAGGGTAAACACTTTCACATCGGATAAATCATTGTTTTCCACAAATTCTATAATGGGCGGGCGCACTTTCCGATTGTAGATATTAGAGGCAAGCACCACTAAATTATACCGTGAAAAATCCGGCGTAAAATCAGGGTTTGCCGTTGCAATTTCTACATTTATTCCCTCGTCAGCTAATGCCTCCGCGAACGTGGTAACGCTGTTACTGGTATTTGACGATGCGCCGGGGTGGTATACGATTAGAATATCCCCTCGCGGAGTACCAACCGCCGGGATATTGATAGTTTCCCGATATTGTGGAAGGTCAGCGGAATAATAACGGTATCCTGATGAAAAAACACCTATCACGGTAAAGAATAGCAAACAGAATAATACTGATGCCGTTATAAGTAAGCCCTTGCGTTTTCTAAATAGGAGCATAAGACCGACAAACAAGATTATTGCCGCACAAATAATAATCCGTATTGTTTTAGATAATGTAAACAGAGGGTTTTCCGGCAATGTAATTGTAAGGACTATTCCCGTAATTGCGGCTAACAGAGAGATTGAAAACATAATTTTACCGATACGCCCTGTTCTACCGCTTACTTTCACGTTTTTCACTTTTATCAATCTCCCTCTCACAATATGGTTTCGACCTCTTTTTGGCATGACGCTGTATGCACAATTCGCATTTAGAATGATTTTTACATTTGGTTTTAGGACATGGACATTCCGCAAGACCTTCCCTTAACATGGAGAACTCCCTCCCATACTGGAATCAAATAATTTCTCAACATCAATCCTTAAAATATTTGCTATGATTTGGGGAAGAAAATTTAAGTTTTGCTGTATACTTTGGCTTGGGCCGTCCCCTCCTGTGCTTAAAGCTCCCAATGCACCATTTATAATAAAGCTCGCATAGAAATGTGGATTATCTAATGTGAATAACCCTTCATCTATGCCTGTTTTCAAGACTTCTGCTAAATAAGGCGTTATGATTGCGGTCATTCTCTTTGTTAATTTATAAATCATAATTCCATTCGAAGGACGGAAAAACGCTTCCATGCCTAACGTCTTACTTGACATCTGCCCGATTGTCGCCATCATGTTTGTAAACTTTGTTATGAAAGGCGCATCTTTGTCATCGAGAATATCAATTACAGCTTTTTCGTAGACGCTTGCCCACCTCTCAACAAGCGTATCAAGAAGCTGGTCTTTAGTTTCATAAAATTGATAGAATGTGCCTTTTGCACCCTTAACAGCTATCATAATATCGCTGATAGATGTTTCATCATATCCATTCGATACGAACAGGCTTTGAGCGGCATCCATAATTTCTTGTTTCCATTGTTCAGAAGATTTCTTGACGGGACGAGCCAAAGTTATCACCTCATTTTATTATTGACCATCGGTCATTAACAATTCTACAATATCCATTTCGGAATGTCAAGATATTTATTGACTCAAAGTCAAAAATATTTTATTATCTTTTTCTTATAGAGAAACACTGATTTTACATGTTTTCGCAAGGGAGATGTATCATGCTTTTCTCCTATCGTTTGCTTGAAAACACAGTATGTAAATGCAGCCTTGTCTGGCTGCATTTCTACGTTGTATCCAGTCACCGTGCGTATGCTCTCGCATACAACACATGCCCGCTGAATAGCTTGCGGTACACGACTTCGCCCCGGCTGGAGGAAGCGTCCACAATCATGCCGTCTCCGGCGTAGATGGCAACGTGCGTAATATTCATGAACCGCCCGTTTCTACTGCTTGAGAAGAATATCAAGTCACCCGGCCTTAAATCCTCCTTACGGATGGTCAAGCTATTGTTGACGCAGTATTCGGCTTGTGCCGCTGCCGTGCGGGGGATGCTGATACCCACCTGCTTATGACACCACTGCGTGAGATAACTGCAATCTGTATAATTGCCCTGTCCGGCTAATGGCTGGCTGTACGGGTCGCCCAGCCGGGATAACGCAAGGCGCACGATTTTCGCGCCGTTTTCCCCCTCCGGCAAATTGTTGAATAGATTGGCAAGCTGTTCAGGCGTTAAATCACCGAGGGTATCACTGCCCAACATGGACATAAGCATGGAACGGTAGGGATTACTCAGCATTTCATCAAGCACTTCAATTTGTTCCCCGGTGAATTGATACACCTGCTTCATTTCTTCGGCGGTTTTAATAACGACATGAATCACCTTTACTCGTTGTGTTTGCTGAACAGAGTTGCCTTCTTCATCCTCCACTGTAATTGTCCGGCTGACAACCTCCGTGCGGATGCTATGCATATCCCAAAATACCGAGGTTAACGCGACGGCCTGCTCCTGTTCAAACAAAGCCAGCGTAATGGGTTCATCGGCAGCGGCTAACGTAGCCTTGATCGAATAGACGGCCAACACCTCCACAGGGCTGTATTGGCTGTCACCCTCGCCGTTGTCATACACCACCTCGGAAGTATCCGCACCGTTCAGATTGGCGGCTTCCGTACCGATTTTTCTGCTCAATTCCGCGTACAGGCTATTCAAATGCCTGCCCACTGGCGTATCGGTAGATACCACGTTGCCCATGCCGTCAAGGTAACGCATAACGTGCGGAACATACAGCTTGTCCCCGTAACTGCTCCACCCAAGCCTCGCGGCCTGTTCATTGGAAAACCTGTCCGCTAAATCCTGCGTATGAACGCCGCCGTTACGCGCGATAAAACCGATATACCCGCCGCCATAGTTATATGACTGTAAAATCGCAAAAAAATCGACGCCTGCGGCAGCGCCCTGATCCAGTAATTGCTTGAAGTATTTTACGCCCTGCGCGATAGATTCTTCCGGCTGTAACGAATTGGGCGGCAGGCCGAGGGATTCGCTGGATTGCATAACATCCGGCACATTCCCGCCGCTTTCCTGCGTCATGATGGCAAGGATAGTGTCCACATATTCGGGGATGCCGTTGGCATTGCACTCCCGTTCTACAATGGATTTGTAGCGCAATACGCTTTCCGGCAGGTCAATGGCAATGGGCGTACCGATGGAAGAATCGTTCTCCGTCGTTCCGTCGCCCATAAAAATGGAGAAAGGAGAGGCCAACAGTACGGCAATCAGCACGATAATGAGGATAATCACCACGGCTACCCAACCGCCCGCCGCGATTGCCGAGATAAGCGCCTTTGTCGCGGCGATTATCGCTTTGATGGCGGCAATTGTGACCTTGACAGCGGCCTTTGCCGTTTGAACGGCGGCTTTGGCGGCAGCTTTGGAAGCCTGTGCCGCCGCCTTTGCCGCTTTCGCCGCCGTCTGCGCGGACTTTTGTGCGGTTTTGGCAGTCTGTTTTGCAGTTTTAACGGTAATTTTGGCGGTGCGCTCTGCGGTCTTGACCGACTTTTGCGTGGCTTTTACCGTACCTTTTCCAGCCTGCTTTATCGTTTTAACCGATTGCTTGATTCCTTTTTCGGCCTGTCTGCTGGTTTTTACGGACTGCCGGGTGATTTGAATGGATTGACGGCCTGCTTGCCGCGTCTGCTGTAAGGCGCGTTTAGCGTCCGTAACGGCTTTTTGCGCTTCCTGTGCCGTTTTCTGCGCCTGATTCGCCTTGCCTTTGAGGGTATCAGCGGTTTTCTGCGCTTTTTCAGCCGACTTTTTTGCCTGCTCTGCCGCCCGTTTCCGCTCTTTTGGCAGTTGCCGCTTGGCTTCCTGTAAATTTTGCTTTGCCTTATCCCAATTATCAGCCGCTTTTTTACGTGGGTTTTTCAAATGATGTGCGGCATGTTCCGCCGTATTTCTCGCGCTGCCTGAAATATTATCCGTGGCATACTCGGATGGGGAATTATGCCCCGGCTCCTGTGTCTGCTCGGCTGTGTCCTTTGATTTGACAAAGGTATTTTTCATGTGGGTGGACACATCGGCGGCGCGGTCAAACACCTTGATGTCCTTTACCTTTTCACGGGTCTTGATTTTACCCATCCGGCGCACCTCCTTCCTCAATTTTCTTTGCCACAACAACAAGCCTGTTGTTCTGTGTTGAATACTCACAGGTGGAAAGGGTAATCAGCTTATCGCCGTATGCGGTGGTCACGCCCGTACCATAAAAAGAAAGCGCCGTACAACGGCGCACATACTCGTCAAACTCCGCTCCGTCAGCGGTATTTACAAACAGGTTATATTGAAAATCGGCGGGATTGACCTTGAATACGGCGATAATCTCATAAACACCGAAGCCCGCGCTGGTATCGAAACGGATTAACGGGTGTTCCCGGTAAAAGGCTTCGCTTTTGTAGTCCTCCAACGCGCCAAACATTTTGCCGCTTTTCATGTGGTGGCCGTAAATGGTGATATTGTCACTCTGCGGGTCTATGGAGCAGTTCTCGGCGGCGTAGGGAACGCCGTAATCACTGCTATTCCGATATCGGAATAGCAGTGACTATACCGAAGAAATAACTATGCCGATAAAATTATGCAACCCGCTTGTTTAGTGACTTGTTTCATAAGATTATCGGCATAGTATTTCGTATTACAAGCTATAAAGCTTCGCTAAAGTTTCCTTGCTTGTCCACTTTTTAATTGTGTTGCCATCATCAGCGTTTATCATGGATTTTGCAAGGGTATCCAATGTGGCAAACGCATAAAAGCCTGAAGTAGTTGACAACTGTTCGTGTCCAAGCAACTGCTGTATATGAGTAAGCGGCACGCCATTTTGATACAAATCCATTGCTCTTGTCTTTCGAATCATATGGCAATTAAATTTGTCCGGCATTTCCGTTCCTGCCGAAACACATCTTGCTACATACCGTTTAATCATAGATTCCACCGTATCTGATGACAGACGATGCATTTCTCCGTGAGACACGGCGTAAAACAAGTAGGCGTCACTTTTGTGCGATTCGTGAAATTCTTTTAAATAGCGAACTAAATGTTGTTGCGTTTTTGCCATCACAGGAATATTGCGATACTTTCGACCTTTACCGTAAACGGTAACGTACGGAACATCTGATTTCAGATGTACGCTATTAATCTTCATTTCCAAAAGCTCCGAAACCCTTACAGCGAGATCATACATCATAATAAGCATCATTTGATTGCGACGTTCTGTTTTTTTGCTTGTGTCGGGGGCAGATAGCAAACTTTTCATCTGTGATGATTTAAAAAATTCAATTGGTCCGCTTGAAGCCTTTATGCCTTTTACACTGCAAGCGTTGAGATAAACCGCCATAAGTTCCGCACATTCATTTGAAGCATATTCCAGCAGAGAGTGTACTGCCGTAAGCCGTAAGTTACACGTTTTTGGAGCTAGTTGCTTTTTATTCAGCATCTCATCCATATATTCTTTTAAATTATTGCGGTCAAAGTCCGCAAAGGAGATGTTTTTCCTGAGAAGCATCTTTTGCTGTTCAAGATATCCGATATAATGGTTGATAGAATCTCGGTAAGCCGATACGGTATTGGGACTTGATTTCCTTATGTCGGGTAAATGGTGGTGGATATACTCTTTTGCCATATTCCAAAACACCAAGCTGTTGTCTGTAACATTATTATTCTTCATATGGCACCTCCGGTAAAACGGATTCCGATGACTGCACCATATCTGAATAATCTGAAAAGAAATCCGGCACGAAACGAAAATAGTATAGCGTACTGTTAATATTTTGATGCCCCATGTACCTTGATAAATATGGAAGCATAACATTAGCATCAAGCCCTTCCGCTGCCCAGCGGTTTAGATTTTTCCAAACAAAATGATGGCGAAAATCGTACGCTCGTGGCCTTGATGCCCGCACAAAATCCGGGAAAGCCAGCGACCAAAACCTCCAAAAGTTTTTCGTTATTGCTTGTCCATCATAGCAAGTGCTTTCCTTGTGTGGAAAAAAATATGTGCGATTCGGGAAAAGGTTGTTTATACGGTTGTTATATCCCTTGAGATAGACGGATAGCTCGTGGCTAATATATATTCTCCGGCTTTTAGGCCCCTTTGACTGCATGATGTCAAAATAGCAATCATCCAAATATACATTTTCGCACAGCAGCGTCCGTGCTTCTTTGCACCTCAGCCCACAGCAATATAGCAATCTGAACATTGCCGGGAAAACAAACTCACGACCTGGAAAGCTGAGGTGCTTTTTGATTGTGTCGCAGGCTTCAAAAAAGGAGTTGATTTCGCACTCTGTGAAAAAATACGGCGGTTCGGGGTCAAGTGCCGGGGTGCTTTTAGGCGGAATTACATAGGCACTGATTCCCTGTCGCACAAGATATTTTCCAAATTCCCGAAGAACAGCCGTTGCATTGTATAATGCTCCGGGCAAATTTGAAAGCGTACCCAGATAGCCCAAAACAGTCTCTTTGTCCGGAAAGCAGGTTTGTTGAGAAATTGATTCTGCGTAAGCAACATAATTCAATAATGAATATTCATGTGTTTCGTATGCGTACCCCAAGCTCCTCTTGTATAGGACAAATTCTTCCGTTAATGTTCGTAGTGTTTTATGCGTTAGCATAATTATCCCCCCTTCCAGGTAGGGGTAACGTGCATTCGGCAAGTTTTGCACCCTCGGTAGTCAGATAAACCATGACGCTGTTCGGGTTTCCGTGTCCGAGAGCTTCTGAAATTACAGGCAGTGGAACCCCTTGACGCAGCATTTTTGATGCGGTACTATGCCGTGTGATCCTTGTTCCAAAGCTCCTACCGTTTGCTTCAATACCAGCTCCAGTTATCGCTTTAAATAATACAGATCTGTATCCGGAATGGGAACTTAATGAATTGAATGGAGCAAGGCTTTGAAGAAAAACATATTCGGAATCGGTGTTTGGCCTTTCGGAAAGCAAATAGTCCGCAAGGGCATTTCCATAAGAAGCATTGAGAGGAACGTTCAATGTTCGCCCCGTTTTTTCCTGAACGACATGGATAAATTCATTTTTCCAATCAATGTCTTGTATTTTGAGCTTACATATATCCACGGCGCGGAGTCCGGTTTCCAAAGCAATCAGACAGATTGCCCGGTTGCGCAGGGAAATATCGCTTTCTTCAAGATATTTGTATATTCGTTCGTACTCTTCGTCCGTGTAAAAATCAAGAATCTCTCTTTTTTGGGGAAGCCGATCCGGCAACTCAATTTCTAAACGGCTGATTTCTTCTGTCATTCTTAAAAACATACGCAATCCGGACAAATGGGATTTTAGACTGGCGGGCTGATAATAATGTTCTGTGCAGATAAAAGAGATAAACAAAACAACGTCACCATTGTTGATCTGCGAAAAAGCACAATATCCTTTATCCTCAAGATAAAGAAGAAAGTAATGAACCAGTCTCCCATATGCGTCTTTCGTGTTTGCTTTGAAACCTCTGGATTGCATTGCTTCCTCAAAACGGTCTTTTGCATCATTGAATTCAATAGATTTTAATGGCAATCTTGGCATTCTCCTCTGAACAGTCAAATCAACTTGTCCATCTTTAATATACGATTCGATAAATTGAATGCAACGAGTATGATAGAGATATCTGGAGTGGCAGTATTCTTGAGAATTTTCATAACAGCTGTCATCAACAAATGCCTGTCCTAATCCGGGATCGTAATACACCTCTTTCCTCGCTTTTGCAAGTTTTTGTAGTCGCTTAAAGATTCTTTCGAAAAGACCTATGCTTCCAATTGCATATCGGGCTTCCTGCAGGGCTTGAATGGCGATTTCAATCAATTCATCCAACGTTTTTTCCTGTTTCATACTGGATATACCTCCTTGTTTTGATAAAGAAAGTATACCCATAATTACCGATTAAACTCAATGTACTATGCCGATAATCTTATGAAACAAGTCACTAAACAAGCGGGTTGCATAATTTTATCGGCATAGTTATTTCTTCGGTATAGTCACTGTATTGCTTTTCAAAATTATGCTTCAGGTAAAAGTCGGGGCGGTCAGGCGTTTGCATGACGGGGTAATTTATGGTTGTGCCGTCTATGGCAATCCAGCCGATCATGTCGGGGTTTTGTTCAAACAACGCCCCGTATTGGTCGTATACCGTCCATTCGGGGGTTGGGGATTCGCCGGGTTGTTCCGGCACGGACGGCTGTTCAATCTGCCCTGTTAATTCTTCAAACTGTTCCTCGGTCTGCCGTTCAGCCGTGAAATGCCGCCAAAGCTGAAAGCCGGAGAACAGTAGAGCGGCAGACAGCAGAATTATCAATATAATTAAAAGTGATTTCTTCATACGCTCCCTCCATAAAAAGAGAACAGGCAGGGCGTTTTTTTGCCCTGCCTGTCATCATCATTAAAATCAGCTTACTACGGTTTCCTTCGGTTTCGTGGTCATCAGACGATATAATTCAGTAGAACGGTTAAACTCATTTTTGAAAGGCACAACCGCGCTACCGATACGGATAAGCCCGCAGCCCTCTTTGGCGTTGGTGATATAAGACATCTGCTCGTTTGAGATGTTCAGAAGCTTCGCCAGCTTGTCGCGGTCAGAGGCCGCCTGATTGTGCATGACGATAAACTCCGAATTGGAAAGCATGGTGCTTGCCAGCACGGAATCCAAAAGATACTCGACATTCTGAGTAATCCCC
>Ga0153948_1001278_pt1 | contig 12925 bp, 17 predicted proteins | sample TSNJ032MetaG_FD_104696 | JGI IMG/M metagenome (GOLD analysis project Ga0153948, IMG submission 104696) | Attine ant fungus gardens microbial communities from New Jersey, USA - TSNJ032 MetaG | ecosystem: Host-associated > Fungi > Mycelium > Unclassified | place: USA: New Jersey, Wharton State...
CTTGAGATCTATAGTGTGATTATAGATTTTCCTTATCAGCATCCTCTCTGACTTTACCTTCCCAAACACTTTTCTCTACCTTAGGAATCTCTATGGTACCATTTCCTCAATTTTCCTATAGTCTACTTTAACTTTCTCTTCCCTTCCCTAGTTAATTTCTGGGTTGTGTACTTGTAACCACAGTATCCCCAGTATAACATCTGTCTTCCCCAGATCACACACATCCATTCTCATTCTTTCTATGTAACCTTTATAGTACATGTTTACTTCTACTTGGTGTGTTATTGCCCCTATACTGTTATTTGTGCTATCTATGTTTCTTACTTGTACTGGTTTTTCCAATTTCTGCAGTCAAAACCCATGTCTGGCTGCCATTTTTCTATCCATAAACATCCCTGTTGTGCCACTATCCAAGAGCACTTTTACTGTTATCCTTTCATGGATGTCCACTTTTTCTATACTAATATTCAACCACACTTTTCTCAACATCTTAAATATCCTCCTCATCTCTCTTTGCTTACTCTTCTCTTTTGCTGTACTTTTTGGAGGTTCACTCCATATGCCACCTGACTACGTTTTCTCTTGTGCAGGGCACACCACACTACTCTCCTTCCTCCTTTGCCTTGGGCATCCATACCACTTGGCTTTCTCTAGCCTTCTCTCTCTGAGAACTCCTTGCCCTCTGTTGTCCTCCCAATATATCCCTTTCTTTCTATACCATCTATATTCTATGTAGGTTACTATGACCTTTCCTGTCATCCATCCTAACTCTAACAACCATGCATCCTCTGGTACGTTCTCCACTCCACAATATTCCTGCATCTTTTCCCAGTTGGAACATGCTGGCTCCAGTTTTCTTACTTTCTCTTGTTACTGTGCTTTTCCCTTTATAGGGTATGCTGCCTCTTCTCACTTCCTTTTTTTCTTCTCTATTTCAATGTTTGGATACTCCCATTTGTAGTACCCAATTCTTTTACATCTAAAACACTGTACTTCTTCTACTACATCTTGCCTCCTCACCTTTACTTCCTCCCTTATACTATATTTCATCACCCTGCTTGCCAATACTTTAAATCTATCCTAGAGAACTGATTTTCCCTTCTTTTCCTGATTTCTATTCCTGCAGTTATAGACCAGGTGCATGAACTTCTTACAACTCCAATATTCTCTTTCTTTTCTTTTTTCTAACTGTGCCCTTAGTAAAGTGAGGGCTCACTTTTCTTTGAGCATATTACTCAAGAGTTGTTATACTGATCTAGAGATATGGTGCTATGTCTCCAGAGAAATTAGAATGATCTCACTACTTGTTATATCTACTAGGGCACAAGATCTTCACCCAGCTAGACATCTACTGCCTTACTTACTACTGCCCTAATACTATGGTTATACTATTACCCCAAGGAGAGGATCCCTAACCTAAATGTCTTCTTAAGAATATAGTATTACTCTTCTGCATAGATAGATGACAATGCACCTGTAGTACAAAGTTTATAGTAGGAAAGCAATACAAGTAACTACCCTGCTCACTTGATTGTGAGGTTAGGTCTTAGTAGTGATACTCAAGCTTGGTACTATACTTCCACCTGCAGTCCTTAACTGACTGCAAAGTCTCTTTAAGCCTAGAGCCCAGCTATGTTATAGTGGTCCTGAGTTGTGTCATCCAGGTACCGAGGAAGATGAAAGAGTAAGCTGGCAGGACTCTATGATGAGTGGTGCCAATGAGAGAATTGAGTTCTGGTATAGTGACTTAGCCTGAGACAACTTAATCACCCTTCTAGTCTAAGTTGACAAGAAGAACTTGATAAAGTTCCTATTTGATTATTGTACACTACTTATACACATTCTTGTATTTACTTCTATTTATTAAGTCCCACACATTTCTTTTGAGTCATTCCTTCTCACATGTCCATTGATTTCTTAATTAAAAGAAAAGAAAAAGAAAAGAGATATAAATAATGACTTAGTTGTTTGGCTGAGTCATAACACAACTCAGGACTACTATAACATAGCCAGGCCCTAGGCTTAAGGGAACTTGATAGTCAGTTAGGGACTATTAGTGAAAGTGTAATACCAAGCTCAGGTATTGTGTCTGAGACCTGATCTTACAATTGAGTAGTGTTGCCTTTAGTTACTTATACTTCTTTGCTTTATAAACCTTGTGCTGAAGTCCTATTGTGGACTGTACATGCAAAGGATTAATGTTACATCCTTAAAAAGGTGTTTAGGTTAGAGATCCTCTCCTTGGGGTGATAGTATAACTATAGTATTAGAGCAGTAATAAGAAAAGCAATAAGTATCTAGTTAGGTGAAGATCTTGTACCCCAGTAGACATAACAGTAGTAAGATCACCCCTTATTTAACTTCTCTAGAGACATAGCATTATGTCCCTAGAGCAATATAACTCTCTCATAAGCAGGATGCTCAACTAATGGTGTACTCTTACCAAACTAAGGGTAGAGATAGAAGAAAGGGAAGGAAGGGTATATTGGATGTAAAAGGTTCAAGCACCTAGCCTATAACTGCAGGAATAGAAAAGGGGAGATAAAGAGAAAACCAATTCCCCAGAATAAATTTGAGATGATAGCAAGTAGGGTGATACAATACAGAGTAAGAGAAGAAGTAAGGAGATAGGAGACAGAAGAGAGGGAAGTACAGTGCTTCAGATATTGGAGAATAGGACACTACAAGTAGGAGTGTTCTAATATTGAGGTAGAGAAAGAGAAGAGAAGAAGTGAGGAGATGACATATGCAGTTAGTCTGCAAAAGACACAGCAAAAGAAGAGACCAGCATACTTCTTATAGAGGAAGGTACAGAAGTATAGTAGTGTATGGGGTATATCTCTGAGAAGTACAATATTGAAACAGAGAGGGTAGACAACCAAGTGGGAAGTTATAACATCTGTGGAGTGTAGAGAGTACAACTATAAAGACACCAAAATACAGAGAAACCAAGAGCAAGGATTTGTCTCAGGAGAGTATTTGAGAAATATATGGTACAGTAGCTGTCTCAAAGCATGGAAATAGAGAGAAAATACAACAAGAAAGAGAGAAGCAGTAAGTATAAAGTGTAGGCAGTATGGAAGAAAAGATACAATAGAAGGAATATCAGAGAAAGATAGAAAGAAAATTTTGTGTTCAGAATATAGAACTAGAAGGAAACAGCCATAGTAGAATTGGAGAGCAGCAGTATACCCTGTACAAGAAGAAACATAGCAAGGTGGCATACAGACAGGAGTTCCAAAAGGTATAGCAAGAGAAGGAGGTACAAAAAGAAATGTGAGGAGGATATTTAAAATATTGAGAAAAGTATGGTTAAATATTGGTATAGAGAAAATAGATATACATGAAGGTATAACAGTCAAGGCACTCTTGGATAGTGGTATAACAGGGATGTTTATGGATAGAAAGATAGCAGCAAAACATGGATTTAAGCTGCAGAAGCTAGAAAGACCAGTGATGATCAGGAATATGAATGGAACAAACAATAGTGCAGGAACTATTACCCATCAAATAGAGGTGAACATATACTATAAGAATCATGTAAAGAGAATGAGAGTAGATGTGTGCAATTTAGGGAAGACAGATATTATACTAGAGATGCCATGGTTACAAGTGCTCAATCCAGAGATAAACTAGGAGACAGAAGAAGTAAAAATGACAAGGTGTCCACCACTGTGTGGGAGGAATACAAAGTTGAAGGAAAAAAAGAAAGAAAAGAAAGAAAAGAGAATGGTAACTCTAGAAGAGAAAAGGATTGTGAGATGGGCAGTAGACAATAAAGAAAATTGGGAAAGAGAAAAAAAAGTTGAAGTAGACCATAGAAAGATTGAGGAAATAGTGCTGCAGAAATTTTTAAAGTGGAAAAAGGTATTTGGAAAGGTAGAGTCAGAAAGGATGCCAACAAGGAAAATCTGGGATCACACCATAGATCTCAAGGAGATGTTCAAACCTAGGAAAGAAAGAATCTACCTTTTGTCCAAAAATGAAAGGGAAGAAGTTCAGAATTTCATAGAGAATCAGTTAAGAAAGGGATACATCAGACTATCAAAGTTCCCCTAGATATCACCAGTTTTCTTTGTAAGCAAGAAAGATAGAGAAAAGAGGATGATAATGGACTACTGTAATCTGAATGACCAAATGGTAAAGAATAACTACCCACTTCTATTAATTACAGACTTAATAGACAACATAGGGAGCAAGTGAGTATTTACTAAAATGGATCTTCAGTGGGGGTTCAACAATATGAGGATTAAGAAAGGAAATAAGTAGAAAAGAGCATTTACAACACATATAGGGTTCTTTGAACCAACAGTAATGTTTTTTGGAATGACAAATTCACTGGCTACATTCCAAACAATAATAAACAAAATCTTGAGAGACCTAATAAACAAAGAAAAGGTTACTATATTTGTAGATGATATGCTAGTAGAGATAGAGACAGAGGAGGGGCATGATGAGATTGTAGATGAAATACTGAAGAGGCTAAAATAAAATGACTTGTACATCAAGCCAGAAAAATATATGTGGAAAGTGAGGAAAATAGGGTTCCTAGGGGTTGTCATAGGGCCTAACAGAATAGAGATAGAAAAAGAGAAAGTAGATAGAGTACTCAGTTGGCCAAATCCAAAGAATGTGAAAAATATTAGAAAATTCCTGGATCTCATAAACTACTATAGGAGATTCATTAAAGATTTTGCACAAGTAACCAGGCCAATGAATATGCTAACAAGAAAGGATGTGAAGTGGCAATGGGAAAGCAAACAGCAAAAGGCATTTGATAAGCTTAAATAAATCTTTACTACTAGACTAGTATTAGTGGCCCCAGACTTAGACAGAGAATTCAGGGTAGAAGTGAACACTTTAAACTATGCTACTGGAGGAGTTTTATTAATGAAATGCTCCAATAAATTGTAGAGACCAGTTGCTTTTATTTTCAAATTGTTAAGTGATACAGAACAAAACTATGAAATATATGATAAAGAGATACTAGCAGTAGTCAGATACTTAGAGGCCTAGAGGTACTTCTTAGAGAGGACAACCACTAAGTTTAAAATCTGGACAGATCATAAGAATCTCGAATACTTCATGAAAGCACAAAAGTTAAATAGAAGACAAGCGAGATGGGCTCTATATTTGTCAAGGTTTGACTTTATGCTAAAATATGTCCCAGAGAGCAAGACAGAGAAAGCAGACAGCTTAAGTAGAATACCAGATTGGAAGATAGGAGTGAATAAAGACAACAAAAACAAGATGCTAGTAAAACCTAAATGGTTAATAGTAAAGAGAACAGAAAAAATAGAGATCATTATGAAAGGAGTCAATCTACTAGAGAAAGTGAGATGGTCAAAGGTAAAAGACAATAAAGTAATAAAAGTAGTTGAGAAAATGAAGTGGACAGGAGTAAAAATATTGAAAGATGAAGAGTGGAGAGAAGTAGATAGTGTAATGTATAAGAAGAGAAAAATGTATGTGTCTAAAGACAATATATTGAGGGCAGAAATAATTAGGCTATACTATGATACACTAGTGGAAGGACATGGAGGACAATAGAAGACAGTGAAGCTAGTCACTAGGAACTTCTGGTGGCCAGGAATAACAAAAGAGGTGAAGAGATATATAAAAGAATGTGATTCTTGCTAAAGGAACAAAAACCACACAAAGCAGCTGGCTGGCAAATTAATGCCTAATTCTATCCTAGAAAAACCCTGGATATACATATTGGTAGATTTTATTACCAAACTGCCTTTAGCTCAGGGATATGACTCTATCTTAGTAGTAGTGGACTGACTAACAAAAATAGTACACTTTATACTAACTATAGAAAGAACAATAGTAGAAAGGTTAGTATTACAAACAGCCACTTACTGATTTGTGATTGGTTGATTTAATAATCAAAGTGCTCAAAAAGGCAAAGTTAGACAAGCAGCAAAAGATATTGTTAAGTCTGAGGTTTATCCTTAGACATATAGTTCTTAAATACATGATTGTGGTGGTCTATATACCAGAACAGCCTACCACATGATCACTACCTATTGCTCTACATATAAGAGTGCTATTGTTCTTGAAATAGAGATAACCTAACTGTCTTAGGGTAGTCCTTTGTTCTATTCAAGGACAGATGATAATCTATAGGTAAAGATCAGTATTATGTGCAAACATTGAGGACCTTGTATCTCTATGGGATCTTATTGCCTTGGGGTCTATTTATAGCTGAAAGAAGTGCATTGAAAAGAGCTTCACAATTGTCATTGAAGCAAACAATTATGTCAAGTGGTTCCTAAGATATCAGCAATTTAGTGTTTGGTAACTTGGTAATTGCCAACTGATCTGCTGATAACTTGGTGAATACTGATTGCCTTAAGATGTTTTTGGTATTGTTTGACAGGTCTTTTTAAGGGCTTTTGGTGGCCATTTAGATTATTGAAATCAGTCAAGTATTCCCAGAGTTATGGTCCAAATGAAGTTTGTGACAGTTAGTGGGGCTGTTCAAAGACAATATATGGAAACTACATGGTCTACCTATAAGCATCATATCAGATAGAGGACCTTAGTTTATAGCAGGATTGATGAAGGAGTTAAACAGGATGTTAGGGATTGAAAGCAAGATATCGACCATATTTTACCCTCAAATAAATAAGCAAACAAAGAGAGTAAACCAGAAATTGGAACAGTACTTAAGAATGTTCATCAACCATAGACAAGAACAATGGCTAGACTGGTTAGGAACAGTAGAGTTTGCATACAACAACAAAGTGCACTTGAGTATGAAAACGTCACCCTTCAAAGCAAACTATAGGCAAGATCCTAGAATAAAGTTTAAAGTAAGAAAGAAGGGAAAGTATAAAGGAGCTGGAAAGTTTGTAATAAAAATGAAGGAAATTCAGGAGGAAGCTAAGACAGTACTAGAAAAGGCACAAGAGAGAATAAAGAAATACACAGATAGGAAAAGAGAAGAAGTTGATAAGTATAAAGTAGAGGATTTAGTGATGCTTAGCACCAAAGACCTGAAATACCAAATGATTGGTAAAAGGACAGAAAAGTTAATAGAGAGGTTTGTAGGCCCTTATAAAGTGAAGAAAATTATATCAGCAAACATAGTTGAACTGGAACTACCTAGTACAATCTTGAAAAGAGATAGAAAACTTGGAGAATACAAAGAAAGTGGTTGAAGAATTTGAAAAGGAATACCAACAGGATATAAAAGATATAAGATAACAAAAAGGGGAAGAAGAGATATTCAAAAGAGAAGAACTGCCAGGACAATTTACAGCAAAGAAACTATTTGAATGGTCAGACAAGAGGTATAATGAAGAATATTGGAGAAGATTAAAAAGGAATTGGAGATAATAGAAAGGGAGACAAGCAAGGGGAAGAAGAACTTTAGAAACAATTTGAAAGGAAGAAAGAGAAATTGAGCAAAAAGAATCAGAAATTAGGGAATAGACAGAAGAAGACAAAGATGAAATGGGCAACATAGTTGATCCTGACTATGAACTGTAAAATCCTTGGAACAAGGAACCTTGAAAGGGGGGTAGTATCATGACTTAGCCAAATAGCTAAGTCATTATTTCTTTTCTTTTTCTTTTCTTTTCATTTAATTAGGAAATAAATGGATGCAAAAAGAAATGACTCAAAGAAGAGGCATAGGACTTTATAAATAGAAGTAAATACAGAATGTGTATAAGTAGTATACAGTAATTAGATAAGGACTCTATTGAGTTCTCCTTGTCAACTTGGACTAGAAGTAGTTCTAAGACATCATAGTCTAAGTTCTTATATATAGGAGATTTATCAAAAACTTTGCTCAAGTAGCAAGGCCAATGAATATGTTGACAAGGAAAGACATAAAGTAGTAGTGGGGAAAGGAGCAGCAGAAAGCATTTGACAAGCTTAAAGGAATCTTTATGACTAGACTAGTATTGGCAGCCCCAGATTTAGACAAAGAATTTAGAGTAGAAGTAGATGCTTTAAACTACACTACTGGAGGAGTACTATTAATGAAGTGCTCTGATGAGTTATGAAGACCAGTTGCTTTTATTTCTAAATCTCTAAGTAACACAGAGAGAAATTACAAAATTTATTACAAAGAAATGTTAGCAGTAGTCAGATGTCTAGAGGCATAGAGGCATTTCCTAGAAGAAATGACAATAAAATTTGAGATCTAGACAGACTACAAAAATCTCGAATATTTCATGAAGATACAAAAATTGAATAGAAGACAAACAAGATAGGCATTGTACCTATTAAGATTTAATTTTACATTGAAGCATGTTTCAGGGAGTAAAATGGGGAAGGCAAATAGCTTGAGTAGAAGGCCAGACTGGGAAATAGGAGTAAAAAGGGACAATGAGGATGAAACATTGGTGAAGCTAGAATGGTTGAAAATGATAAAAACAGAAAAGATAGAAGTGATAGTAGAAGAAATAGACTTATTAGAAAAAATAAAACAGTTGAAAGTAAAAGATGATGAAGTGGTCAGAGCAATAGAAGAAATGAAATGAGCTAGAGTAAAGATGTTGCAGAATAAAGAGTGGAAAGAAGTAAATAGTGTTATGCATAAAGAAGAAAAGGTATATGTACCTAAAGATGATAAGTTGAGAGCAGAAATAATTAGGTTACATCATAATATGCCAGTAGGAGAACATAGAGGATAATGGAAGACAGTAAAACTAGTTACCAGAAACTTTTGGTGGCCAGGAGTAACCAAGGAGGTAAAGCAATATGTAGAAGGATACAATTCCTGCCAAAGAAATAAGAACCATACAGAACAGCCAGCAGGCAAATTAATACCCAATTCAATCCCGGAAAGACCTTAGACACATATTTCAGCAGACTTTATCACTAAGTTGCTGTTAGCCTAGAGATATGACTTAATCTTAGTAGTAGTAGATAGGTTAACAAAAATAGTTCACTTCATCTCTACTACAGAGAAAACATTAGCAGAAGGACTGGCTAGGCTATTCAGGGACAACATATGGAAATTGCATAGGCTACCTGAGAGTATTATTTTGGATAGAGGACCATAGTTTGCAGCAGGATTAATGAGAGAGTTGAATAGGATATTGGAGATCAAAAGCAAGATATCAATGGTATTCCACCCTCAGACAAATGGACAAACAGAGAGAGTTAACCAGAAGTTGGAACAGTATCTGAGGATGTTTATTGACCATAGATAGGAATAGTGGCTAGACTGGTTAGGAACAACAGAGTTTGTATACAACAACAAAGCATACTTGAATATGAAGACATTGTTCTTTAAAGCAAACTATAGACAAAATTCTAGAATGGAATTCAAAGTAAGAAGGAAGGAGAAGTACAAAAGGGCAGAGAAATTTATGACAAAAATGAAAGAGATTCAAGAGAAGGTAAAAGCAGTACTAGAAAAAATGCAAGAAGAGATGAAAAAGTATACAGATAGAAAAAAAGCAGAGGTTGATGAGTATAGAGTGGGAAACTTGATGATGCTTAGCACCAAGGATTTGAAATCCCAAATGGTTGGTAAAAGAATAGAGAAGTTGATGGAGAAATTTGTAGAGCCTTACAAGATAAAGAAAGTTATATCATTAAATGCAGTAGAATTAGAACTACCTAGTATAGTAAAAATACATCTGGTAGTTAATGTCAGTAGAGTACAGAAATATGTAGGGCAAGTAAAGGGACAGAAAAAGGAGCAACCAACTCTAGTCATAATTGAGGGAGAAGAGGAATGGAAAGTCAAGAGAATTCTGAACAAGCAATAAATAAAGAGAAAGGATAAATACTTGGTATAGTGGAAAAGATTCACAGCTGAATCCAATACTTGGGAAGGAAAGGAAAATTTGGAGAATGCAAAGAAAGTAGTCAAAGAATTCAAAAAGGAATATCAGTAAGATATAGAAAATATTAGAAGACAAGAAAGAAAAGAAGAAATATTTAAGAGAGGGAAACTGCCAGAATAGTTTATGGCAAGAAAGCTATTTGGTTGGTTAGACAAAAAATACAATGAGGAATACTGGACAAGGTTGGAAAAAAATTGGAGATGATAGAAAGGAGAAAGAACAAGAGAACAAAGAACAATGGAAACTATAAAAATGTAGCTGAGATAACTTAGTCTCACTCCTAGTCTGAGTTAACAAGAAGAACTTGATAGAGTCCTTATTTGATTGCTATACACTACTTATATACATTCTGTATTTACTTCTATTTATAAAGTCCCATATATCTCCTCTAAGTTATTCTCTTTTATGTATTTAGCCATTTGGCCAAGTTATGATACTACCCTCTTCTCAAGGTTCTTTATCCCAAGGATTTTTATAACTCATAATAGGGATCAAAAATGTTCCCTATTTCATTGTTATCTTCTTTTATCCATTCTCTGAGTCTTGAATTTTCTTGCTCAATTTCTTCTTCCTCTTCTTTTATTGTTTCTATTATTCTTTGTTCTATTGCTCTTTTTTCTTTCCATTGTCTCCAATTCCTTTCTAATCTTGCCCAATATTCCTCATCATACCTTTTATCTGACCAACCAAATAGCTTTCTTGCCATAAATTGCCCTAGTAGTTCTCCTTTTCTAAATGTTCTCTCTTCTCTTTCCTATTTCCTAACATCTTCTATATCTCATCAATATTCTTTCTTGAATTCTTCAACTGCTTCCTTTGTATTCTCCAAATTTTCCTTCCCTTCCCAAGTATTGGATTCAGCTGTGAATCCTTTCTACCATACCAAGTATTTATCCTTCTATCTTATTTATTGCTTGTTCAGAATTCTCTCAACCTCCCATTCTTCCTCTCCCTTGATTATGACTGGAGCTGGTTGTTCCTTTCTCTACCCCTCTACTTGCCCTATGTATTTTTGTATTCTACTAACATTAACTACCAGGTGTATTTTTACTATGCTAGGTAGTTCTAGTTCTACTGCATTTGATGATACAACTTTCTTTATCTTGTAAGGCTCTATAAATCTTTCTGTCAATTTCTCTGTCCTCCTTCTAACCATCTGATATTTTAAATCTTTGGTACTGAGTATCACCAAGTCCCCAACTTTATATTTGTCAATTTCCTCTCTCTTCCTGTCTATATATTTCTTTATTTCTTCCTGTACCTTTCCTAATGCTGCTTTTGCTTTCTCCTAAATTTCTTTCATCTTCATCATGAATTCTTCTGCTCTTTTATATTTCTCTCTCTTTCTTACTTCAAACTCCATCATAGGATCTTGTCCATAATTTGCTTTGAAAGGCAATGTCTTTGTACTTGAGTGTACTTTATTGTTATATACAAACTCTACTGTTCCTAACCAGTCTGGCCACTGTTCCTATCTATGGTCAATAAATATCCTCAGGTACTGTTCTAACTTCTGGTTAACTCTCTCTGTTTGTCCATCTATCTGAGAGTGGAATGCCATTGATATCTTGCTTTTGATCTCCAATATCCTATTCAACTCCCTCATTAATCCTACCACAAACTGTAGTCCTCTGTCCAAAATTATACTCTCTGGCAGTCTATGCAACTTCCATACATTGTTTCTGAATAGTCTAGCCAGTCCTTCTGCTAATGTTTTCTCTGTAGTAGAGATGAAGTGAACTATTTTTGTTAATCTATCTACCACTACTAAGATCGAGTTGTATCTCTACACTAGTGGCAACTTGGTGATAAAGTCTGTAGAAATGTATATACAAGGTCTTTCTGGAATTGAATTGGACATCAACTTACCTACTAGCTGCTCTGTACAGTTCTTATTCCTTTGGTAGGAATCACACTCTTCTATATATTGTTTTATCTTCTTGGTTACTCTTGGCTACCAAAAATTGCAGGTGACCAATTTCACCATCTTCTATTACCCCCCATGTCCTCCTACTGGCATGTCATGGTGTAGTCTAATGATTTCTGCCCTCAACTTATCATCTTTATATATATATATCTTTTTCTCTTTGTACATAATGCTATTTGCTTCTCTTCACTTCTCATCTCTCAGTATTTTTACCCCTGCTTACTTTATTTCTTCAATTGCCTTTACTACTTCATCATCTTTTACTCTTGACTGCCTTACTTTTTTTAGTAGATCCACTCCTTCTATGATTACTTCCACTCCTTCAATCCTTTGTACTTCCAGCCATTCTGGCTTAACCAATATTTCATCTTCATTATCTCTTTCTACTCCAACTTCCCAGTCTAGCCTTCTACTCAGGCTATCTATCTTCTCTATCTTACTTCCCAGAACATGTTTCAGTGTAAAGTCAAACCTAGACAGATATAGAGCCCATCTAGCTTGTCTTTTATTTAACTTTTGTACCTTCATGAAGTATTCAAGATTCTTGTGATCTGTCCAAATCTCAAACTTAGTTATAGTTCCTTCTAGGAAATGTCTCTATACCTCCAAGCATCTGACTACAGCTAACATTTCTTTATTGTATATCTTATAGTTTCTTTTGGTATTGCTTAGAGACTTTGAGATAAAAGCCACTAGTCTCTACAAGTCATCTGAGCACTTTATCAAGAGTACTCTTCCAGTTGCATAATTTGAGGCATCCACTTCTATTCTAAATTCCTTGTCCAAATCTAGGACTGCCAATACTGGTCTTATTGTAAAAATCCTTTTGAGCTCATTGAATGCTCACTGCTGCTTGCTTCCCCATTGCCACTTAATATTCTTTCTCATTAGCACATTCATTGGTCTTGCTACTCAAGTAAAGTTCTTGATAAACCTCCTATAATAATTTGCAAGGCCTAAGAACTTTCTGACATCTTTCATATTTTTTGGTTCTGGCTAACTTAGTACTCCATCTACTTCCTCCTTCTCCATCTCTATCCCACTGGGTCCTATGACAACTCCAAGGAATCCAATCTTTCTCACTTTCCACATGTACTTTTCTGGCTTTATATAGAGATTATTCTCCTCTAGCCTTCTCAGTATTTCTTCTACAATTTTATTATATTCTTTTTTTGTCTCA
>Ga0153948_1001281_pt1 | contig 12918 bp, 10 predicted proteins | sample TSNJ032MetaG_FD_104696 | JGI IMG/M metagenome (GOLD analysis project Ga0153948, IMG submission 104696) | Attine ant fungus gardens microbial communities from New Jersey, USA - TSNJ032 MetaG | ecosystem: Host-associated > Fungi > Mycelium > Unclassified | place: USA: New Jersey, Wharton State...
ATAGCTGGGTTATTTAAGTCTAATTTGTTTGTGAATTAAACATGTGGAATTTTGCATTGAATTTGGCCTACTTATCCCATGATAGATGACTAAGCGGCACAGACCTGTGCACCTAGTGGGAGCCAACAAGTTGCCATGGCTGATGTAAGCACATCACACTATCAAAGTATTGTTTCAAGTTGTCAAGTTGAGCACAACAAACCATGCATCGCGTCCTGACTATGCCAGAACTTCTTGATACTATCTTCAGCAACTTGGGCCACAGTTCTAATCTCAACAATTCCCTTGTATGTCGATCTTGGTCAGAAGTTGCACTTGATGCGCTTTGGCGATATGTTAGCGATCTCCAACGACTTTTCAATATATTAGCTCCTCTTAGAGAACAGGAGGAGGCAGAGGAGCCAAGACAACTTGTGTGTCAACTTGTTATTTCTTCTCGTGGAATTTCTGAATTAGATCCAGGAGTTTTCGCGCCTCCCAGAGTCTAGTGATTGGAAGAGGTTTCAGAAATACTCGAGGCGCGTGCGCGAACTTGATTACGACGAAACGATAGAAGACATCGCCCTGAGTCAGTCTGTATTTGACGATATCGCAAGGACGAGAACGTCTCTTGTCATTCTCCCTAATATGCACACACTCAACTGGAGAGCTCCCCTGCCCTTGTGTGTCATGTTCATGTGTGCAAATGTCACACGGTTTGCCATTGATCTCCCTAACGTCATCGCAGGAGCCTCTCCACGACCGTTTTTTGATGATATCATCGATCGTATGCCACGGCTTAATGAACTCGATATTCGCACACAGATACCTGCGAGGATCTTGGAAAAAGAATTGATTCGGCTTTTATCATCTCTCCCTGATCTGAGAAAGATATCATTTCCTCGATTCTATCTCACTTCTTCTCTCTGCATCTGTTGTTCTCGCCTACCAAAACTTGGCTGTGTTGAATTCCAGTATTATGATGACCAAAGTTTTGGTGACCCAGCTGACGTGGCCGTCCTCCAACCAGAGTTTCCAGACGGTGCATTCCCATCTCTCTGGGACCTTTCTTTGACAGCAAGCTATAGGGAGGTCCAACGATTCCTCACGATTCCATTTGCACCGACAAACATCACTGTGCTCCACATTGAATCGTCAGAATTTGAATCACCAGTTCACCTTCATCAGCTTCTTGTCACTATATCTGAAAACTGCCAGATGTTGAAGACTTTAACACTTATATCTCCACGACGTGTACTCAGGGATCAAATCACTGTTCCAGATGGGTTCAGCCAGGTGACGGCAGATACCTTGAAACCCGCACTCGCATGCAGCAGCCTTACTTCACTCGAGATAGTACATCAATTTCCGCTGAAGCTTACGCAGAAGGACCTCGAGATTTTCGCAAAATGCTGGGTCTCACTCGAGACTCTGAATCTCAACACAGAACCACATTATCTCAAATCTTCAGATCTAACTCTAGAGGCAATACTTCCCTTTGCCCAATATTGCCCTCGTTTGACTTACCTCGCTCTATTCATTGATGCTTCTTTCGGTGCACTTTCGTTGTCAACAGCCTCTCCCCGCCCTCACTTTAAATGCCTCCAGCACCTTGCCATGGGTTTCTCCGCTGTAGAAGAACCCATCTCTGTCGCCCGTTTCCTGAGTCGAGTTCTTCCCTTGGGCTGTCACGTTGATGGTGGGGTTATGTGGAGTGACAGTTTTGAACTTGAGCCAGGAGGTGAAATCATTGCTGCAGAGAGATGTTCGATGTGGTCCAAGGTCGATCAATTGTTGCCAACGCTGATTATGGTGAGAGAGGAGGAGAGAGAGGGGATGAACGAGTTACAGAGAGAACTGGATAGGGTGCGAGGACAGGTGCATGATCTAACGGAGCAGTTGGATGCTCTTTTTGGTATGACTGAATCCTGATTTATATATTCATGTTCCTCGTATTATGACGAGGTATTTCCTAGTCTTGGGGAAGTTGTCTTATCTGTTCCTCTCGCTGCCTTCGATAAAGCTCACATTGTCATAATCTGAACGATCTTAACACGGACGACGATATAAGTTTTGAGGATAGTATAAGCGGATCCTCAGTGACATCCTTGATCTTCCTGTCCTTCATCAAGTCTTCCACCCTCCGAAGTGTCTTGCCGTAATGGTCATTCGGAACGCTACATGACAGTAGACTTCAGTAATATGCAAATTAACAATTTGAGGGAGCCACTGATTCCGGAAGAAATTCACCAACCTTACAATGTTCATGCTCCTCGATAAGTTGGATGACTCTCACATGTCGATGAAGATTGAGTTTTCAACAAGCTGGTAGCCGAATAGGCCTTGGCATGAAGACAAGGCCTAATGTTACAAGATTACTTTTTTTGTCATGCATAATCCAGATGATTATACTACTCCGTTAACATAACCAATATGTCTCTATGCCCTGTTTCAATATATGATTATTCGACAGATCGTCTTGGAAAATTTAAAGTCCTTCCCAGTAAATGGTCACGGTTAAGCAGCAATATTCCTAACGATAGAGAGAAAGTGCATGGACAAAAGGAATGTGGACCGCCAAACAATTCTCGTATTTTACGAGTTTCAGAGATATGAATCAAATTTAAGCAAATCACAAATTCCAAGTTGGAGTATACATCGGAACAAGCGCTTCTGAAATAGATAACTGCAAGTGAATTGAAAAACAGTGAATAGCAAGACGAAAGATAGCAATGGACAGCGAGATAGAGATACATCACTCATCGCCTATTTTGGGGGCAAGATAGTAACGAATAAAGCCCTGGTCGAAATCATAGGAAACCTATCCAATCTCACATGAGCACACATGAATTTAAGCAAGGATACGCCCAGCGTACCAGTAATGGAACATCATTGCTCATCATCAATTGTACCCTGACAGCTAAACTGGCACTCTTGGAGAAATTAACGAGATACTTCAGTGAAAAGGTGAGCGAAACATGTTGGTTCATTTCAATATTGACGGCTTGGTCATCGTCATCTTCAGGCTTTTTCGTCTTCGCCTTTTTACTTGGTTTCCTTGATGAATCCTCGGTCTTTTGTATGAAAGCTGTAAGTAGAAAGTCAAGTGAAACAAAGGGAACAATACACGTACCTTCTTCTTGCGTTTCTTGTTCTTTTCAGATCCTTCACCTTCCTCCTCCTCCTCGCCGTCATCACCAGAGTTTGGTTGAACTTCCGGTTCTTGTTCGTCTTCCATCTCAACGTCATCGTCCTTCTCGTCTTTCACCTTTGATTTATCACCTTCTGTTTCATCAGCATCAGACTTGGCCCGAACTTTTCCGATTTTCCCGTCGGAGTGTTTGAGGAGTACGTTCCCATTGGCAGCTTCTCCCTCACTGGTAAATCGTATCCCTTCTTTACTGACTTCAATCCTTACAGATTCTCCTAGTAGCGAAAGATCGCGAACAATTCGAGTAAATTCGGCAGCAGGCATAGTGATGCGAGCATCATACTCAGTGTCGGGAATACCAAGTTGATCGGTGTCAATGTCCATTAATTTCATGTCATACTCAGCAATCCGATCCGAGTCTAAGAGAACGAACGTCACCGAGAGAAAGGATGTACTAGCCAGTTTACCGACTTTTTGCTTCATAAACCAAGTTTAGAATATCCGCTTCGTCCGCAGCCTTCAAAGTAACTAGGTCGTCATCCTTGGCACATTTGAGGACTTTTGTGAGCGATGTGAGGTTAACACCCAGAGGCATAGGTCTGTCACATCGATATGATCTAAACCCTGCTGCTTCAAGCTGAACAGCAACAAGCGCGACGTGAGAGTTGTCCATGGCTTGCAAGTTGATACCTTCTTCGTTGCACTCGAAATTAGCGTCAGTGACAAGTTCCTTAATTGCTGACACGGCGCGTTCAGGGAATTTTTTTTGTTCAGAAGTTTGAACATCCTACCGTCCAATAGCTTTTTTAGAATGGCAGCTTCTCGAAGTTTGGCCTCAAGCATGGTGATGGTCAAGATGAGGTTCGACGCGTCTATCGTTTTAACGTAGAGTCACAACAGTCACGTCACTGCTGTCAGAACTCCTCTTTCAAAAAGTAATGTCTCGCCAACAACTTCGCAAGACTCGACTTCTTGAACTCGAGCGGGAACAACGTCTAGAAGATGAAGAAGGCCTCTTCATGACGGAGGTGATTACATCTGGCCATCTGAATAATTTCATTTTGATGATGATTTACAGGAACAACGTCAATCTCTCCTTGATTCATTTATGTCTGTCAAGTTTGAATTTCATGACCTAGATGGCTTGCGCTGGACGCAGACTGCTCTGAGACGACAACAGGTATTTACTTTTACCATGGTTTATTCCTACTCACAGAAGCAGCAAACTCGGCGACCGACAATATTACCAACGAACTCCTCAAATCGGCCTCGTCATCAGCTCTCGGTATATGATGTTGACGCTACAGTTCGAATATCAACAAAAAAACGTAGAAATATAGCTATTAGCTCTCGAAGGTGAGTACGTCATCGTCTATTGAAGACTCACGTCTGATGCACAAGCAAGTTCTTGGAAGCACGAGCCTAAACTTACCTCGGGCTTTTTAAAAGTTCCTTCTGCACACGTCAAGCAACCAATTCCGACTTTTGGTAATGGCTTGGGCCTAGTCTGTCCTACTGTCCCTCGGTTTGACGCAAGCTTCTTTTATGATACAAATTCACCCACATGGACATCTCAAGGATTTTGAACAACTTTTGTATGTAGTGATACGGACGTGCTTGTTGTACCTCTAGTGTATATGTACTATCCTTGTATTTTGCCTCAAGACAAGACGCTTGCCACGATTGCCTGAACTACAATTGGACACTTGAGTGAATGACAATTCCGTTCTTACTACTATATGAAGCATGGAAAAGCATCTATCATCACCTAGCACAACGATGTCTATCTTGTCGAGAAGGAATCTGAATCCAACATTCTGGACTACCAGACGGTGGTCAAGGAATTGTCTCTTATCTTACTTAACTTTACACTAGATTTTTGGCTTTATACTGAAGATGGCGCAGATATCAAAATTGAATACCATTCGAAATTCTGACTCAAACTCACTTTCCAAAAAATACAGCCATTTACAATTCTCTCAGATCAAAGATGAAATGTACTAGACAACACTGATGGAGTAATGTCGAGTGGAGAAGTCTTACATACAGCTGAAGACAAGTCCCAAATTTATCTGAGTGAATAACAAATCAAATTCACTGTAGTTTTGATCCTCCTATGCAACTTCATTTTTTATGCTCTATGGACCAACATGATCAGTACTCCTACCTTGCTCCGAACATGCCTCCAAATGGAGGGAGACCATTCCGCAACCCCTCGAAATCAATTATCGACATTACATGAAATTACAGATGAGCAAGCTTCAACAGCCTGGTATGTAGTCAAGATTTTAATAGTTCAATTAGTGGAAATATTAACATAGTCTTTGAGACGAGATGGCTGGGTATTCTCGTGAGATATCGTGTAAGATATGTAGCTGATTTCAGGGTAAGGTATGTCAGTTTTTGCATGTGTTATCTTGTAGTGCGTGAATCTGAATCCTATACAATAATATCGTATCGTTTTCAGGACTCCAGAGATGACTTGCTTTCAATGCGCTCACCTGGTAATCGTAGCAAAGACTTTGTGTTACTTACTCCAACGTCAGAGCTATTCAGCTGTAATAGCAATAAATAAAAGATACCTGAGCTCACAGGTTCTGAACAGAAGCATATAATCTAAATATTCACTGTTTGGTACGGGTGAGGCTGCTGAAAGGTTGACGGCTGGAGAATCATCAACGCTATTTCCCTGTTCCCCGACCAACACAAACTGATTCGACTTGCTGAAAGGGACGACAAATGGAAAGATGACCAGGAGGCTTTTGCTACCAACCTCAGGAGTGTAAGGCGCAGAATCTCGCTTAGTCAAGTATTTCGGTAGGCTGAGTGTCCCTCTTTGCCTATGTCACCGGTGAAACAGAGCGGGCCTTTCTACTTTTTAGCAGGCATTTTTTTCGTAGAATGAACAGCGATCAAAAGCACGAATGTGAAAGGAGGTGTCTCTGTCACATCATGATCGTCACATTTCCAACTCTCGTCACAGCAAAACTCAGCAGACTATTCTTTCCATGCCATTCAGAGTCTAACTGACTCTGATAGTAGATCTCATGTTGTAGACACTGGAATGGGTGCTCAGCAGCTCATCAAGCTGGTCGTGGATGACGCGTTGACCGTCGTGCACGCAGTGATCCAGGTCTTTCTTCCACATCCATTCTTCCTGTCATTGCTTATTCTCATATCCATATAGACAAAACTCCTATCTACTTTTCCATCACATTCCTAGTGACCTCGATGGCGCATCTGTCATAACACTGACATTCACATGGAAGACGCTGATTCCCAGCCATCTCAACTATCTGGGATCGCTCTCACCATGCTTAGGATTGCAGACAGGGGATAGACAGCATCAGGAAAACGAGAGTATGTGAATTAAGGCATGTTCTACACAAACTGTGCGTGTTTCTCCGTCATGCGCTGCCATAGGCATATTAATCCTTTGCTACTAGCCGTTCACAAGTCCGCAACCCCAGCTCCAGCCTCTGCTAGCCCGAGTCCTCTGCTTCTATTTATTCTTCATCCGCGTCACCTCCTTCATTTCTGGCTCCGCTACTGTCCTCTACGTGCTGCCCAATCTGACCTTGCACACACTCATCGTAGCCTCCAGCCGTCACTTCCAGGGTGGCTTAGCATATGCATATCCGAATGAAATCACTGGCCGAAGCGTATCTAATGTATCAATTTCACAAAGTTGCGACTTTTGAAGGAAAATTGAAGACCAAGCACACAAGAGATATGTAGCCATGCACAAAGTGTATAAACAGATAGCTAAGGTGACTATAACACGGGAACATAGACAGCGTGGTAGTTAAATGGAGAAGCGTCCGGTGAACAACGGTAAGTAAGCGACACTACGATCGAAGCTCGAGACTAAATGAGTAAACATATGTTGACAAGTAGGAAAGTCCATACGACGCGTCGGAGTATGGCGTGTATGTGGCGGTGGCTTTGGGGGGTTAGAACGTAGAGAGCGGTCCGCTACGCGTCCCGGCTGGCATTCCCAACAATCAGTTCCTCCTTCTGCCTCGCACAACAATAGTCATCCCGTCGCCCCTTGCAGTCCACTTCCACAACAATTGCTCCGCCTCCTCAATAGTTGCCCATTGCACGGGAACGGATGTGCCAGGGGGCAGGAGGGATCGCATCATATGTAGGCGTCTGTTGTCTAGCGACACCCACGCCTCGTTCCTCATGCCGGCCAGCGGGAGCGGAACGACTCTGATGGGAGGGAACTCGTTTATGAATGCGAGCCGAGAGTCGAAAGAGGCATTCATCATGTTGTTGATAACATCTCTGACATTGTCCCCGTTGCGAAACTCGCCGCTGATGCTGTCCTGGCTGAACTGGATGTGCTCGAGTGGAAGCGTCGCTGGGCAGTCCTCAGCGAGCATGCGCCGAACGCGAGAGTGAAGATCATCCTCCTCAGACACTATAGGTTGTCAGGAACAGTGGGTGTAAAGCTCTCATGGCATACCTTTGTCGTCTGCTGTGCTTTTATCATACACCCAGTTCAGATAGAAGTATCTACCCCCACGGTCCTTGTTCAGGTCATCGGTGAATCCGTCACCGTCCTGCTCAGTACTGAGGTAGATTCGGGTGATGACTTGAGACTTGTCGTAGCGTTCGTGGATGCGGAGGTAACGGTAGAGATCCTTTTTGCCGCCAGCGGAGTAGTCAGCCGCGTTTAAGTCTTGTTGGTAAGTTGTAAGAACCGAGAATCCACATGCAGCCTCGTTGCGGTCAAAGGTATACAGGGGATGAATATATACATATTCGTCTGAGATGGTGCTCAGTACGTGCAAGACAGGGTAATGTACACCTACCACCAAAACTGCTGTTAAGATCGTGCGCCCAATCATCGTTCAATACGCCTGATTTGTCACCGTAGCTGATATCGAGGCCGTACACGTAGGACATGCTTTAGGTGAGAGTGTGACGGAGTAGTAGTAGTAATTGGCATCCAAGGCCTTTATATGCGATTTGTTGCAGTGCGCGTGCCGGAAAAGTTTGTGACTAGCCTCAAGACCATACCGGTACCAGCATAGACCGGCTCACGTCACTGCGAAATCTCTGGTGACAGACGCCAATACGTGGGCAAGATATCCATCTTTGTGCGTGTAAGTGCCACGGCAGGGGGATTGCGTCCGAGTATAGCACAAAGAGAAGGTTCACAAAAGTGACAAAAGCGAAACTTGAGGTTCCCCACTAGCCCAGACCTGATGGTGAGTTATTTATGCTCCCCCTTTCATGCTATCAAAGGCTCGAAAATGAAACTAGCCCTATTCATAATATCTCTCCATGGAAAACAATGAAAAAAAGTGAAAATCGTTGGAAAATTATTTAAAATAGGAGGTGTGCTATTTTTAACATTCACATGCCAAAAAAGAATGAAAATTCACGGAAAAATACAGAAAAAATGGGTTCATATTACAGTAACTAGATGCCATTAAGTGGTCCTCTGGCAGTCTATTATCAATTGAAGGTAGGTTTTTGGGCCTGTGTTGGATTTTAGCAAGGGCTTGGATTCCAAGGGTATATGAAGGGTGAGATCTCCTCTAGGATATATTGGTGGCAATTAGGGTGTGAGTACAAGTTTTAGTAAGCTTCAACGCTATTGTATTTGGGTAGGTTTGAATGTACTTGGCTGTTGTTGCATCACAGTGTGTTGTTTCTCTGCAGGTTGTTATCAACATGGGACATTAGCTGAGGTATGTTCTAACCGGCTCTGGTATTTTGAAGTCCTTGATGTTTCGTTTTCAGGACTAAGTATATCTACTATAAATGGGAACAAGTACATCTTGATTCATAGAGTCAGTAGATCATGATATGATATTCACAATCCAATATTCAGTTCTCTGAAACCTCAACTCATATCAGTCTCCAACAAAACCTCAAATCAGACCTCAACAATCCCCTCAGCTGAGGGATTTTTATTTGTATTTTTAGGAACAAACACCTCAACCTAAGTATATGTGCATGTGTATACCGATCGAGATCTTTTCAATGTCTTCTGATGTGCAGGACTCGTAACAATAACCGTAGAGATATCATTGTGCCATTCCATTGCAGCTACTTGTTGTTCTTTAGAATAACACACTAGAACTTTCGAACTTGACTCTCCTTCTCCCTGGAGATGGAGCTTTGTTGTTTTGAGCCCTTCGAACATACCCTTGTCACAAAGAAATGAATAGGAGACTTCAGAGCCAACATTTGAAGGAGTCAGAAAAAATTGGGGTCGCACAAATGTCCCAGATTTCTTTTAACGAGAATGCCAACGACGATGACGAATTATCAATTGCTATGGTGATATCTTGGAACAGAAGTGGACTCGATGAGAAGCCGTAATTAACATCCCTGATTCTTCCCGTCAAGTGCATTATCTCTTTGTCTAGCCCATGAGTCACTGATCGTGATATCGGCGGCATTTAGTGATTGTTGATGAACAACATTGAGCCGAAGTCAAAGCATGGCGAAAATCGTGGCATGGTATCGATCAGGAGCAGTTACTTTCATCGTCGATACCACTAGGGACAGCTCCTCGCCGAATTCGAGCTCGTCCATGATCTGGCTGCTGAAAAGTCAGTTGGGAGTTGATGCTTCAATGGACTTCAAACCTGTGATCGATCAGACATCTTGCTTCTCGCAGACAGTAATAATCAACATCACACCGCTCAGGATCCACTGATTGGCACAGAGTTGAAATTCTGAACAGCATTTTCTGCAACTTGAGACCTCGTGGAACCTCTCTTCTACCACTTCGATCTGATTCGATGAATGGCGGGCGCTGAACAATGTCAGTCATAGCAGAGCTCCTTCAATCATCATAAGTTTCCACCACCCATCGCGATGCGAGAACGGCTTGTCCTTTCTAACTACGATCAGGTTTCATCACGACTGTGATGCGCTGATCTTTCTAGGGTGAAACTTGATGTACGTACGATCAAATAGAAGATCAATCAATACTTGATCTACCTGACGGCACCAGTCGATATAATTGAAGCATTCTCAACAAGTTGTGTACAAAATACCCCCTGCTTCCCATCTTAATGGCTGATCAATACAGACTCAATTCAGAAGCCTATGTCAACGACCTGAAGAGGTTGTCAGATAGACGTTATGGTCAAGGCATGCTAATTCTGGGTCTATTGTTCTGGAAACATCCACTGACGCCTTTTCAAGCTGTCATTGCTACGTTGATGGCATATGATATTATCAATCTCATTCCGCAACAGGTGAGACTTTCTATGTGTAAACAACGATCCTACATAATCCCTTCTCTTCTAGGTTCAGTATCTTCACAGGCATGTTCTCATTTGATCATGAGATTCCAATCGACTATTGCCACTAACGTGTGAGAACTCAGGAGGAAGTGGTCAAAAATGCATACCATCTATTTTTCCGTCCTGATAAGTAACTGGATAAGCATGATGTAAGTATGACTCCCTTAAATTATTGAATGAGAAAATTGATTCATTTCCTCAGAATAAATACATATGGTACGAGGAAATTATCTGAAGTTAGTCAAAATATTGATAACAACTTCACCAGGCGATAATAAAGCCTCGGCGTCAAAATCAGTAAGACATTGTTCTTAATCCATTTTTATTTTTCATTGACTAGGATGTTCTTAGTGGTATAGATCAGATATGATTTTTGCTTAATCTGACTTATCCCTTCACCAGGTGTACCTTCGGCCATGTACTACTTATTGCGTGAGTTTGATCCTAACCCACAAAGACCTGAGTAGCTGATGTCAATAGTTTAAATAATTTCGTGTTCACTCCATTTGCACTGAAGATGCTGCTAGTTTTACGTCTTCGAGCGATTTGGAACAAGGATTTAATTGGTACGCGAGCAGACACATGCCCCGATGGACTTATTCGATTCCATTTCGATTTTAGTCACACTGATTCTATATTCCATGACGGCAGGTATGTCTTACACAATTTTATTTCTGATCAATAGAGATGACTGACGGTCTAAAACAGCTGAGGTCTTGGTAGGCTTTCAAGACAGTATGATACTTGCCCATCAACTGATTCAATTCTTCAGGCTGCCCTGTGTAGGACGATAGTAGATACATATGTCGTTTCAGTTTCCGGAGTGCTACGTCCACTCCATGGTTGTTGGGTCGAGATAACACACCTTCAGGATATAGAAAACAGTGTTGATAGATTTTTTTAGTACGTGTGTTCTTCCTTTGCAAACTTACACGTTTATTCTCACACAAAAAAGCATTGTCAGGACTATTACGACAACGATCGAAGTCCTCTTGACTTTGATCAGGTTTATGATGACATTCAAGGCACAGAAGTCTTTTCGGTATGGAATATGCAGGCGTATTTCTCACATGCAAACCTCCACTCGTCTATTGTATGTGTTTTACCGTGATGGGACCCTCTTATTCATACCGTGAGTCCAAATGTAAATATCATCAATCGTACTCATGGATCTTATTCAGTCTTCTTGGTAAGCTTGAACTAGAAAACGATTGAACTAACGTTCACTCGTGCCAAAGTCCAGCTAATCATGGAATCCACTATCTCCACTCATTCATCTTTTATTTTTGAAACTTTTGTAACCTAGTATGTTGTTATTGCTGCTCATCTTCCCATTTTCACCTCTGATTATTAGCTGTTCATACTTCATCGTTCCCTTTATTGTAAGTAGAAATATCCTTTCCTTTTATCTCTATCATCATCGCTGACTCTTGTATTATTCAGGTTTCACGGTTGATACTCAATTTGTTGGAAGCAAACTGTCCTTTGGACGAAAGCATCTATTCCGGGACAACTGAAAGCTTCACGGGCCACAGAACAGAATCTAATAGGGATACTGAAGCAGATATCTCGCTCGAGACTGGAAGAGCAACCTCCCTGGGCGAAGAAATATATGAAGAACAAAGATGATGGATACAATATTTGATGTTGTTCACGATATCACACTAGACAAGGGGGAAGTATCACAGACAACCGAATTGTCTTTACGTTTATGCTATTCTTATTGTAATTCGAGACATCATGAACGAAACCTTCACGCAGCAATGACCATCGAGGCCTAGGACTTTGATAGGGTGTTTGGGAGACAAAGTAACTTCAGTCAGGAGAGGTAATTACTTCATCGATGAGACATTGTATGGACTCAACAGTGCTAGATGCCATTGTGAAGGAGCATGAGCCATGAGAGGTACTAGATTACTTGTCGATGAGAACATGACAAACCTTCTTCTAGTACGAGCATAGATGAGCATAGATCTCCATTTCAGATAAATGTACTATCGGCAACCAGAACGTTGAGTTTATTGCCCTTGTCATCCTGCATTATCTAAGTACGAAGCTGTCAAAATGGAACTCTCCAGACTCTCAAGGTCATTTCCCCCTTGTGTGGAAGAAGCCACTCCTGTTAGACGTCATCTCGTTCACATGATAGTCGCTCAGTCCACCTACATCCACAACACATAGTCTTCTTCCCTGTACAGGCAGAAATCGTCAACAGTAGGCTGTAACATACTCTCAATGCCTGTCAACCATTTTGAAAAATTGGGCGGTGAGAGAAGCATCCGTCTTCAAAAGCTCATGACACTTTTTTCTGATATTTGGAAGTAACATCTCGAAGAACTCTGGTAGCTCTAGTCCAAATGACAAACCAGTCATCGGCAAAAGAACCAGGTCCAGAGGACGTCAGACAGGTCGATGAATCGTTACACAAAGGTCAATGCTTCTATCCCATCACAAAGGGGGTCTCGCGCAGGAAGTAATTCTCCATCAGAGATAGTCACTAAAGCAAATGCA
>Ga0153948_1001284_pt1 | contig 12888 bp, 21 predicted proteins | sample TSNJ032MetaG_FD_104696 | JGI IMG/M metagenome (GOLD analysis project Ga0153948, IMG submission 104696) | Attine ant fungus gardens microbial communities from New Jersey, USA - TSNJ032 MetaG | ecosystem: Host-associated > Fungi > Mycelium > Unclassified | place: USA: New Jersey, Wharton State...
AGAGCAGTCCGGTAGCTCGTCGGGCTCATAACCCGGAGGTCAGAGGTTCAAATCCTCTCTCCGCAACCAAAAAAACTATATTAACGCGGGATAGAGCAGTCCGGTAGCTCGTCGGGCTCATAACCCGGAGGTCGGAGGTTCAAATCCTCCTCCCGCAATCATTACTACTTGCCATATCCGACATAGCCGTAATTTCAACGGTTGTGTCGGATATGATTATTTTAGAGATGTATTTTTGAACTATTTCCCTTGTCCTATCGGGCGCTGATAATAAAATGGCAGCGTCCTTTTTTAATTGCTCAATCAGCTTATTCCTGTCTATTTCTCTATACGAGGATTTTTCCAGCGTTGATAAAGTCTCAGTTAGAGCCTTTTTGTGGTTTTCAAGTTCCTTTAGCTTTTCCCGTGCCATGTCGGAATCAAGACCAGTCATAATAGCATTCAATAAATTATTAGCTTTTGTGGTTACGTCAACCAATTCTTTGTTAAGGGAATTAGCCTTTTCGGTTTTATCACCAGCGGCGCTTAAAGCCGTTTCTATAATCTTATCAGCTGTTTTTTCAATGAAATCCTGATTCAGCAATTCTTTCTTTAAAAGAGATACAACCAATAATTCCAATTCATTCCCGTTTATATTTTTAGCATCACATGTACGCTTGTTATGCTTTGCCGTACAAACATAATAAGGGGTTTTATAGCCCTTCCCACTGGTACGGGTAAAACCATGAAAAGCGGAACCGCATTTTTCACAGCGGATAAGACCGCTTAACAAATATTCACGTCTTTGCCTGTTATTGCCCTTTATATTTAAGCTCATTCTTTTTCGAACTCCTTCCCATGTATCCATGTCAATGATAGCAGGGATAGCATTTTCTATTCGGATGCAATTAGGATTGTCTATTCCTCCCGCCCATTCACCAAAATACTTTACCTGTCGTTTATTCCATGTGTATATTCCTACGTACCGCTCATTTTCCAGTATAGATTTTAATGCATTAGCGCCTATATCGCCGCCATATTTGCTTTTGTATCCCTTTTCGTGCAGCACGTCAACAATATGTTTGTACCCATATCCGGCAACATAAAGCTGGAATATAAGCTGTACAATTTCCGCTTCATAATGATTGATAACATATTTTTCGTTGTCTATATCATATCCCAAGGGCGGTGTACCGCCTAAAAACACGCCTTTCTTTGCTTTCACATTTAGCCCAGCTATTGTTTTGCGCCGTGTTTCCATAACAAAATGCTGGGACATCATAATTTTCATGCCCTCACTAAGAAAGCTTGAAGGATCGTCGGGTTCAGATAGCCTGTCTTCACAGCTAAATAGCTTGATGTTGCATTTTCTTAATCTATCACGCACAGAAAACCAATCTTTGACATTTCTTGACATGCGGCTAATATCGTAAATAATGATACATTCAAACCTTTTGTTTTCAGCATCGACAAGCATTCTTTGAAAATTGTTCCGGTTGTCATTATAGCCGGTGCTGGCTTCATCAGCATAGACATCCACAAGTGACAAGTCATGCTTTTTACAGTAGCGCTGAATGGCTTCAACTTGATAAGCAATAGAATTATCATCTTGGTTGAGCGTAGAATAACGAGTATATCCTACTGCGCTGGCTGGCATATTATCACCTCTTTTCTCTTTATTAACGCTGATTTCGTTTGTGCATTAGATATAGTATCAAAAATATGTTTACATCACTTTTACAGAAGAAAGAAAAAAAGTAAGCCTAACAACGTAATCAAGCCTATAATTTGAAGAACCAACGTCAAGCAACCGCCTGTAACCATTTTACCGGCTTTCCGTTGCCGTCCGCTTTTAGTTAGAGGTATACCGGTCTTGCGGGAAATATTTTGTTTAGCCTTTGTAATACCTGTAGCGCGTTTCCATGAAAAACCGCCTCTATTTGCCATGCATTACACCCTTTCAAAATTAAGCTACATCATTCCATTGAAATGTAATCCCCTTAACTTTATAATATTCAATAGATTTTTGCAAAAAATCTATTGGTACATCACAGTATTCAGCAATTTCATAAAAGTCATTGCCGCATTTGTCAATGGCCTCCTGTATATACTCCGGGGGAAGTCTTTTTTCAATAGCCCATCCTCTTGCCTTTGATTCGTAGTAAATTCTATTGCTATTGGCTATAGGCGAATTATGTGTTGCCTCAATCATAAATAAACTTCCAGTAGCATAATGTCCTATTTCTTCTGCAAGCAGAACGCTTTCTTCCGCAGATGTTTTTATGGCAGGCTTGTCCAATGCTATATTCTTGCAGTCTTCGATTTGTAGGCAAACAGCTTTTTTTGTCTTGCTCACGTGATAATTGTAAACAGAAATATCATTTTCAAAAGCCAAATCATACAGCTTTTCTAATTCTGTCATAAATTATTCCCCTCTGCGTTGTGATTTTATAAATGCCGCAAACTCAGCCAGTTTATCTATTTCTTCTTGTGTCCAATCATCTTCACCGTTATGAGCGGCTATTTTTGCCCCTTTGAGTATGTCAGGAATGCTTAACAAAGGCCCCGGGTCTACTTCGGTATTTGTTTGACCATAGTTTTTTTCAACTTTAGCATTTGTGTGGGCGAGCCATTCCTCATTTGTACGAAATTCAGAATTTCCGAGTAACCAATCCACTGATACGTCAAAGAATTCAGCTACTTTTATTAATTTGTCTGAATTTGGCGAGCTTTTTTCCCATTTGTATAAAGTGCCTTTCCCAAACCCTAGTTCGTTTTCAAGCTTTGAAGGATTTAATCCGGATTCACTGCATAACTTTTGAATTTTTTTCAGTATTGACATAGTTATTATCCCTTTCTAAAATCTCCTGAAAAAATTCAGCAAAAGCTATTGACATACTGAAAAATATCAGTATAATAAAAACAACGCTGAATATTTTCAGTATATCATATGGCAAGCTGAATATTTTCTATGTATAGTTAGTATGGTGCTTCTAATATAGAATATTTTCAGTAACATGTCAATATATTTCGCTGAAAAAATTCAGCACATACTATTAGCATATTAGTAAAGAAAAGGGGGTAATTTTTTGGATAGCTTTGAAAAACAAGTCAGGAAGGCGCTGATTGACTTAGACATGAGCATTTCAGATTTAGCAAACCAACTTGAAATTAGCAATGCCTATCTTTATGACATTTTAAAATCTGCAAGAAAAGCTGAAAATCAGAAACAACGCATTCGTGAGTTTTTAAAACTGAGCATTTAAGAAAGAGGGAATTTGACATCTATTAGTACATATATCCGATATTATTAAGTTTTTATCTTAGGGCAGCCTCTATAAGGCAATTAATACAACCAGAGACGGTTACAAGCCTGTGTATATCCGGTTTATTTAATCTTGTTCTGGCGGGTCACATACTTTACATGCTTCATAGCCGTGGTTGTGAGCTTCCGTCACCGTGTCAAACCATATAGCGTTACTGCTTTCGATGATTTGGTCGGCATATCGGCATGATGGTAAATGGTACTTATTTGATTCAATACTACCTATATAAACGCCAGATGTTTTAGCAGCGGGTTGCGCTGGTACAACCGAAGTGTTTTCTGTTGAGTCCACCGCTGTTGGTGTAACATCCACCGGATTAGAAGGATTGGTTACAATGCTAATTGTTTCCCCATCCCAATTTACGGAAGCTCCTAGCGTTTCAGATACGAACCTTACAGGGACGTAGGTTCTACCTTCAATAATAGCAGCTGGAACATCCATTGTCATTTCTTGCGGGTTGCTTATTGTATCTGCAGCGGGGTCAAAGTCATACAAAATTGCCGTGGTTGAATCTACAGGCATATGTATCTGTAGATTGTCTTTAATTGCAACGGCAATCCGCGCTTCCGGGTCCCATTCAACAGTACAGCCCAAAGCAACAAGGATGCTCCTGAAAGGAACTAGAGTGCGGCCGTCTTTAATAACAGGCAGCGGGTCAAATTCAACTGATACGCCGTCAATGGTGACTTTAACGGTGTTTTCACCAAATATGGGCGCGCTAAAACACATTACCGATACAAGAGATATTAAAAGGAACTGGAAAATCAATTTATTTTTCGTAATATCACTTCCTACATGGAAAAGTGATATACACAGGCTTTCAAACATATTACATCAAATGACAAATAATTACAAATATTAAGCAAAGGGTACATAAAAGCAGCAGTCTGAAAGGGGTAGGCTTATGCAAGCCACATTATCAGGCCGGAAAACGGTAAATAAAGTTAAAGGAAGGGAAATCATATTCAAGCGGGATGAAGAAAAATTCGGGGATTGGGCGGCGATACTGGCAAAGACCATCACCGATAATAACGTGGAAGAATATTTTTTGAAACACGGCCTGTACAAATAAAAGGATAGAAAGCGGGGTTGCATGATGGGAAAAACCACCAATCCAACCACGAAGAACAGGAGGCTTTAGCGTGAAGATTAATGGATATGAGGGCATTTGTGCCGCATGCTTCTCTCCGATATGCAATGGGGAGGGTATGAAAATTAGGCAAAATGGCCGCAACTTTCATATCACTTGCACTTCTATTTATCCAGATAATTACTATGTAAAGCTGGAAAAGCGGTTAGCAGGCAAAGGAACAAGAAAAAAACGAGCAGTGGGCGGCACTGAAAGAAAGCCCGACAGGGAAAAAGGTTTCTCAATTGAAGATAAGGCATATGTTCCGCTGAATATAGCAATGGAGGCGCTTCTATATTCTAAAAAAGAAGACATAGAAAAATGCGTCAACGCCGGAATGCCAACACTTACACATAAAGGGAGTCTATATTTTTGCTTGGAGGATTGTCACAAGTGGTTTGCCGGGCAATTGTAATGGAGGAGGAAATAACATGAACAAGGATATTATATGGAGCATTGGCTTCATTGGCGGCTATTTTGAATTTATTTATAAAGCTGATTATGCAACAGTAGAAGTACGAGAATGCCACAAAAACGGTACCAATAGGCTGATGAACACTGTAGTAGTGGATTACCCTAGTATAGGAGAAGATGAACTTGCTTTATTTGCTAATGCCTATATCAGTGCCATGCGCAGCGGTGAGATGTTAAACGGTAAAGATATGAAATCTGTAAGGAGTGATATAGCTTGAAAGACCAAATATTACTATCTGCACTGACTATAGCCTCAATATGCTTTTTATATGTATTTTACGAACATAATCGGTTACTCAGCGCGGTCAAAGAAGCATTTATGGAAGTTTACGGTATTGATGTGGAAAGGAGGGAAAAGCATATGTCATGGAAGGACAAGAGGGCTAAACGGCGCTTTGAAGCCAAAGGATTTACAGTGGAACATATGAAGGATGGCCGTATTAAGCTTTACCGATACAGAAAAATGAGTTAAGAAATCTTTTAATAAGTTCATGCCAGCGGAATAGCTAACCGCTGCTAAAGGAAATACCGGTATTTCCTCTCAATATTGAAAGAGAGGAAAAGAAAATGTTCATATCGTTCAAACAAATATCACAGGAACAAAGGAAGCCGCTGGAATACAAAGAGCAAAAGGCTATTGAAGCCATTAGGCAAGGATTTTCCGTTAATAAGCATAAAACAGCAGTAGCTTTCAGCGGAGGCAAGGACAGCACAGTATTATGGCATCTTATCAGGACTAATTTTCCAGAAAAAACGCCTGAAATAATATTTGGTAACACGGGAGTTGAATATCCGGAATCTCTTAAATTTGCCCGTGAGCTGGGACAGGAATGGGGCAAAGAGCATTTTCACGAAACTAAGCTTGAATGTACCACAGAAGAAGGCTTGAAATATGAAGCCCAGCGCGAAGTGCTCGACTGGCTTATAAACACCGGCCAGGTCGGTGCTGTGTTGAAAAAAGATGGCAAGCTAAAATCTACATTGGCATTGGAGAGAGCTGCTACTTCTGAAATGTGGCAGAGCTTCAAAGAAAGAAACCTTGTATGGAGGAAAGGCACACCAAAATCATATTGGTGGTGTGTTGACCAATATGGATTTCCGATTATGGGAAAGGCAGCATCAAAGCTTGATGCTCGAAGAATCAACATTGATTGTTTTTTGCGTTTTTCCCAGTCTATCAGTGCAAAAGAAGACTTGCTGAAATATTACGATATATTACGAGAATGCAGATTTTCCCAGCATTGTTGCAAGCTGCTAAAAAAAGACCCTTCTGAGCGGATGCAGGCAAAACTTGATGTTGATGTAATATTTAAAGGGCTTATGGCAGCAGAAAGCCGAACAAGGCTTACAAATTTTTCTACTAGAGGCTATTTGTTCAAATCATCGCGGACGCATTTGGAAAATGATTCTTTTTATCACTGCAATCCAATATCCATTTGGACTGACTCTGATATTTGGGCTTATATACATAAATATGATGTTCCCTATTCGCCTTTATATGACATGGGATACATCGACAATAAGGGCGTGGAACACAAGATACAACGTAATGGATGCTTCGGATGCGCTACCGACATATTATTTAAAAATAATCATATGTCGATGCTCCGACAAACGCATAAAAAGCTTTGGGATGCCGTTATGAATTACGGCATGGCAAACGAGCTTAAAAAATTAACCACGCTTCGCTCGAATGGATATCCGACAATAGTAAATCTTCTTGAGGCTGACGCATTACTTGAGACAAGACCTTGCGCTTTTGACGATATGGAAAAGGTGATAGACACAACTGGCATAAAAGAAGAATACGACAGCGAAGCTTGAATTGGAGTGATTAACAATGAATGCAATTTTGAAATATCCCGGTAGTAAATGGAGCTACGCAGAATGGATAAACTCTTTCATTCCGGAACATAAATTTTATGTAGAGCCTTACTTTGGATCCGGTGCGATTTTTTTCAACAAAAAACCCGTGAAATTTGAGACAATTAATGATATTGACAGCCTAGTAGTTAATTTTTTTAAAGCTTGTAGAGATTATCCAGAGGACTTGGCACGCTTAATTAGATTAACACCTTATTCGCGCGAAGAATTTCTCAGTGTCCAGGAAGTCAGAGCGGGACAGGAAATACAAGTAACGGGTGATTGTGTTGAAGATGCCCGTCGTTTTGCAATACGTTGTTTTCAAGGCTTTGGTAGTAAACTTGCTGACCGTGTAGGATGGAAAAATACTAAATCTTCAACTGGACCGGTTAATCCACGAATATGGAGTGCACTACCAAAACTCATTGTAGAAGCTGCAGAACGATTAAAGAATGCTCAAATAGAATGTACGGAAGCAATTACTCTAATAGAAGCCTGTAATGCGCCAGATTGCTTAATTTATGCAGACCCGCCATATCCAGCTAAGACGCGCCGAAGCAGAATGTATAGACATGAAATGATGGGGTTATCTGAGCATGAAAAGTTATTGGATGCTTTATTAAATCATTCCGGTCCGGTTATTTTAAGCGGCTATGATAATGAGCTTTACAACGACAGGTTATCACACTGGCACAAAGAAACCAAAAAAGGCCGAGCCAATTCAGGAGCGGAAAGAAAGGAAGTGATCTGGATGAATTATATCCAGCAGCTACGGCTGAGTTAAAAAATGAGCAGCAAAACAGAATTACTTATAAAAATCAAAGCCCTTGCTGAACACGGTGTTGACGGTGAAAAAATATCAGCGCAAGAATTTTTATCCCGGCTAATGGATAAGTATGGGATTACGGAAAATGACCTGGACGAAAGAAAAACAGCATGTGAATGGTTCCGATACCGTGATGACTTACAGCATCGTTTATTACATCAAATTATCTATATGGTTTTAGGTGAAACCGAAACATATAAAAGGCGGGGTGGTAATTTTAAACTTGTTGGCGTGTACTGCACAGTATATCAGCGCATAGAGATTGAAACGAATTACGAATTCTTCAAGCGAGCGCTTGCAGATGAACTAAGAACATTCTTTTCGGCGTTTTGCAGTAAAAACAAGCTTTTCCCGCAAGAGGCAATATCAAAAGATGATTCCGAATTTGACAAAAAAGAAGCCTTTAAAATAGCGCTTATGATGCAAGGCATGGAGCGGTACACTCTTGCAAAAATGATAGAAAAAAATGCCTTACAGAAATGACGGCGAGTGTATGACTTATAAACATTAACAGCATACCATGAATATGCTGATTGATTAGTAAAAAATTAAATAAGAAAGGAGTATATTGATATGCCTTTGAAGGAAATCAATCTTGCGGAGCTTGCACAAGGCGCTGTCAATGAGCAGTTTCAAAAGAATTTTCAATCTGTTATTGACAACATTTATGACCCTAACACGCCAGCGAAGGCAACAAGGAAATTGACAATTGAAATGATATTCAAACCAGATGAAGACCGGGAAATGGCAAAAATCAGTTCAAAGACTAAACTATTACTTGCCCCGTCACAGCCGGTGGAAACCAAGGTAATACTGGATTATGACGTTAAAACAAAACAAGTGCTTGCCACGGAATGGGGGAATCAAATTAAGGGACAATTGTCTCTTGATGAAGATGAAGACGAGGTACCAAACAGCCCGGCAGGGCTAAGAAAAATCTAATTAAATGGAGGAAATATCATGATTAAGGAAGCATTGCAGTACATTGTCGGGTTGAAAGGCCCTTGCTTTAGTGAAATAAACACCGGTACATACACTGATAAGCAGCTCATACGAGTAACACAGCCTTTGACTGACTCATTAGAAGTAACAACTCTGTCGGCTTTGATGGACTTTATTCAAGATAACGTTGATTCACTTATTTTAAGTAATACTATGCTTCATATATGTTCACCAACTGAGGTGTCTTTAATTTCAGGATTAAACAACGATTCTAAGCGCAATACCTTTATTACGGCTAAAGCTGTTCTTCCAGCCTTTTCTTTTGGCAGGTTCTACGATTCAGAAAGCTTCAATATTGCTATTCAGGCTATGTTTGTAGACTCCGATGATAGAGCAGCCATAATCAAGATGGCCGGGAATCTGATGGAGGAGGGTATAAAAACATCTACAGATGACGGTCAGACACAAACAGTAGTAGTCAAAACTGGTGTTAAAGTTGTGGACTATGAAAACATTCCAAACCCTGTAACCTTGCGGCCTTATCGTACATTTATAGAGGTAGAACAACCGGCTAGTAAGTTTGTATTCCGTGCACGTGAAGGGGCAAATTTAGCATTGTTTGAGGCAGACGGTGGAGCATGGAGAAATATTGCCATGCTAAGCGCTAAAGAATATCTCAGAGACAAGCTTGAAGATTTGGAAATCCCAATGACAATCTTAGCTTAAAAGATAATCCAGGCGGTGGGTATATGCCTGCCGCCTATAAGGCCATTTGGAAACAGCAAAAACATTCAGTTTAAAAAGCAGGGCGGGTGACATATGGCTAATCCACAAACTGAGAATGGATATACACCTATTGCCAATGAATTGCTAGAACAAATATATAAAAACAAGTTTAACGCTACACAAATAAAAATTATTCTTGCTATATGCAGATATACTTATGGATTCAGCAGAAAAAGCCACGCATTATCTTTATCATTTTTGGCTAATGCAATAGGCATATCTAAAAGATATATCTCCTGCGAATTAAAGGAGCTTATTAACAGAGGCGTGGTATATGTTATTAAGGATTGCTCTTACACCGAGACTAGAGAAATCGCGCTAAACAAGCATTATGAGGAATGGAGTAGTCCGGCTGAGCAACAGATGAATAGCATTTCCACAGTAGAACAGCAGGACTACACAACAGTCGATGAACAGTTCTACACAACAGTTGAAGAACAGTTCCACCAAGAAAAACAAAATATAAATCAAAACTTAAAACAAAAAAAATCTCTCTTGTCCGGAACCGCTGGCAGCGGTTCGGACGATATAGAAATAAATATGCTTGAAATTGTACCGATGTCAGGAACCATGCCAGACGAGATAGGCCCGAGCCAGGAGAGCCGGGAAAGCCTTGAACGGCAGATTGATGCGGATAAGAATAGCAATAAAGTGGCAAAGAGGCCCAGGAAAAAACCACACTACGAGCATGACAGCACGTATTATAAGGCGGCTTTGTGGCTTGCGAACAGAATTGAAGATAGAGTGCCAGGCTATAAAAAGCATACTGAGTCACAATTGCAGGAATGGGCAAATTCTGCCAGGCTGATGATGGAGCGTGACGGAAGAGATAGAGCTTTGACCAACAAGCTATTGCTGTTTTCGCAGGAGGATGAATTTTGGAGCCGGAATATATTGTCAATACCTAAGTTCCGAGAACGATTTGATAAATTACTTACGCAGTATCTGGGAAATGTAGCAAAGAAATCCCGGCAGAATCAAGCTTCACCCATGGATACCGGCTATTTAAAGCTGGCTGATATATTGGAGGATGAATAAGATGGACACTTTAAAGGCGCCGCCGCACAGCAGTGAAGCTGAACAGTCTGTACTATCGTCTATACTGTTAGACAACGAGTGTATATCAGCCGTATCCGGAATATTAAGCCCGAAGGACTTCTATCGTGCTGACCATGCCGAAATATATGCCGCCATGCTCCGGCTACATGAAAGCAATACACCGGCAGATGTAGTAATGCTCCAAGAGGAATTGACAAAAAAAGGCATATTTAAGCAGGTTGGCGGCATACAGTACCTATCTCTGTTAGTGGCAAACAACTACACTTCTGCTAACGTCAAGTACCATGCTCTGGAGGTTAGGAAGCATTCTGAATCCAGGCAAATAATTAAGTCAATTACAGAATTGTTTCAAAAGCCGGAGAACATAACTGCCTCTGAACTGAAAAGAGCTGCGCTTGATGCCGAAAAAAAACAATACGTTGAAACCTACGTAGAAAAATCTATGCAGGCAATTGACGAGTTTAAGCGGAATATACGGGCTAAAAAACAAAGGGTTAAGTCAGGATTCAAGTCTATGGATGCAACTACGGGAGGATTTAGAATTCCGAGCGTTGCTATTATTGGAGCATATCCAAGCGTTGGAAAGACTGCTTTTGCATTGAATATTGCGGCAAATCAGGAAAGGCCGGTTATATTTTTCAGTCTTGAAATGTCTAATGAAATGATTTATGAGCGCCTTGCATCGGCCCAGCTTAAAATTGATTACGGACTATTTTTAAAGCAACATCTATCTGAGAATCAATACCATACCGTTGAAGCCTTTACTGAAAAACTCAAAGAAAAGAAATTTCATGTATTTGACGATGCGTATTACATTGAGCAGCAGGCTTCCATAATCGCCGGTGTTAAACCTTGCTTGGTTGCAGTGGACTACATACAGAAGGTAAAAACCTATAAAAAAACAGACGGCCGCCGACATGAAATTGACTATATTTCTGGAATGTATAAGCAAATAGCTAGAAACAATAATTGTGTGATTTTACTTTTATCCCAACTATCAAGAAATGCCCATAATCAGGCCAAGCCGACAATGGCAAACTTGAAAGAATCCGGCTCACTGGAAGCAGATGGCGATTATGTAGGGATATTGCATCGGCCATATGTAACACAAAAGGATAATCCGAAAGAAATACGGCCAGAAGATGGTTACATCCTGATAGATAAAAACAAATTCGGTAATACCGGCCAGGTCGATTTATGGTTTAACGGCAAATATCAGCAGTTTTATGAAGTTGAAAATCCACGGACAAATAAGAAAACAATTAAGGATGCGTCAAAAAGCATTGAACAGGTAAACATTGACGAACTTCCCTTTTAATGAGGTGTGAATATGATTGATATGAATCCGTATAAACCGATGTTCCGAAAGCTATATGATTTTATGGAGGCTCATGGAGATGCCAATACGGAAATGGAATTTCTATCAGCTGCAAGTGACATGGAACAATTCAAGCCCGGTCTGGAAGCAGAGCTGGTGGCGGTCATATGCGATTGGATTAACGAAAAGGCAAAGTCCGGTGGTAAATAGCACGAAGGGAGATTTATTAATGCAAAATATTAATTTAGAGAGAGCCATTCAAATAAAAGCAGGAGATTATAGACAACAATGGCTGGATGCAACAATAACTAATATCTCGCTTGAAGCAGTAGGAGTGGATGAAGGCGGTAAGACTGTGGAAGGAATATCATTTTCAGTTAGATTCAATGATGGTTGTACACAAAGAATTACGGATGCTTTTGGCTTGTCAAAAGATGATTGGAGATACAAAAGCAGAGCAGGCAAAGAGCACCATGTAAAGGCATTTAGCAAGTATTTTCAGGATGTTAAGAAAGGGATAAAGCCTTTTGAAGTTAGGTTTAATGATAGGGATTATCACGTTGGCGATACGTTAGTTTTAGAGGAAATAAACGGATGCAGTTTTACATCAACGTCTCCAAATTGTCTTATTTCTTATAAATATACTGGACAAGTAGAATACAGAAGAATTATTTATGTACTTGATGACGCTGATTACTGCAAGGATGGCTATGTTATATTAGGCTTGGATAATATAGCGTTACAGGGAAGCAATGAGTAATGACAGCACTGGAAGTGATTCAAAAAGAGATTATAAAAGTAGACGCTCAAATTAATTTCTTCCGGGGCGTTGGCGGGGTTGGTGACTTTTTTACAGCTACTAACCTAGCTAACATAAAGAAGGGTTTGGAAATTGCTTTGGTAGCCATAAAGCGTGAGGAGGTTCAACATCGTGTCAAAGACCATCAATAAAGAACTGATTAAAGAGGTGCTAAAGGAAATATCAGAGCAGGAGCGGCAGAATAACAAGCGTAAGGTTTTCAGGAATACTGAATTACTTATGAAAAACTACAATGTGCTTAAGCACTACACTTGACCCACAAGTAAAAAACATGTAAAACATAAGGTATGGATAAAAAAATAGAAGATAAAAAAACAATACAGCCGAAGGACGATTTTGCAGGTATAGACTTCGGCGACAAACGGC